>Ga0185299_10002361_pt1 | contig 29535 bp, 20 predicted proteins | sample PaiPotPPA55metaG_FD_128002 | JGI IMG/M metagenome (GOLD analysis project Ga0185299, IMG submission 128002) | Iron sulfur acid spring bacterial and archeal communities from Banff, Canada, to study Microbial Dark Matter (Phase II) - Paint Pots PPA... ...
CCGTGGTGCAGGACCTTTTGAAAGTGGCGCACCAGAACCCGCATCTGGCGCGGGCGCGCGCCGCGCTGCGGGGCCACACCGAGGACATCATCGACGGCGCCGACATGATCCGCCTCGCCGAGCGCGAGTTGATGACGCCGCTCGATTCGGAGGCGCGGCGCCTGATTTCGTCGGCCGCCCAACGCGTCTCGATCGTCACCGCCGTCAGTCCGCGTGCTCTGGTCGACGTGCTCTTCGTGTTCGCCGCATCGCTTCGTCTGATCCGGCAATTGGCGCGGCTCTATGGCGGACGGCCGGGCGCGCTCGGCATGATCCGCCTTATGCGCCATGTCATCTCGCACGTCGCCATCACCGGCGGCATGGCGGCGAGCGACAGCCTGATCCAGCAGATGCTCGGTCATGGTCTGGCGGCAAAACTGTCGCAGCGGCTCGGTGAAGGCGTTCTCAACGGGCTGTTGACGGCGCGGCTGGGACTGGCCGCCATCGACGTCACCCGCCCGCTGCCGTTCACCGCCCTGCCGCGGCCCGCGCTGACCGATTTGGCGAAGGATCTTTTGCGCAAGCGCGAAGCGGAGGAGTGAGTTCCAGCCGCGTCGACAGATACGCGCGGGTGGGACGTGTTTTGCTGAGCTATCGAACCATGGGGACACGGTTCGGGTACGCGAGATTTTCAGGCTTCTCGGCGCGCGGCGGAGCTCGCGGTTCGCGCCAAGCTTGGGATAACGTCTTTCATCTGTTAGATTGCTCTGCGAAGGAACCGGAGCGATGGATGTGCTTGGACCAGAGCGCAGGCTTGCGGCGGTCCTCGCCGCTGACATGGTCGGCTACAGTCGGCTGATGGAAGCCGACGAGACGGGGACGCTCGCGCGTCTGAAGACCCATCGGATCGAGCTCATCGATCCGGCCATCGCGAAGAACCGCGGACGCATCATCAAGACCACCGGCGACGGTATGCTGGTCGAGTTCCAAAGCGTCGCCGACGCAGTGTTATGCGCTGTCGAGATTCAGCGCCGGATGGAGCGACGCAACACGGACGTCTCGCCGGCGCGGTGGATACAGTTCCGCATCGGCATCAATCTGGGCGACGTGATCGTTGAGGAAAACGACATCTTTGGCGACGGCGTCAATGTCGCGGCGCGCCTTGAAACACTCGCCGAACCGGGCGGCATCTGTGTCTCGGGCGCGGTGCGCGATCAGGTTGGCAACCGGCTGGACGACGTCGCATTTGAAGATCTCGGCGACCAGACCGTCAAGAACATCGCGCGTCCGATCCGCGTCTTTCGGGTTCGGCTTGACCCAAACCCAAATACTCCGCCGGAGCGTGCGACCGACGCTGCGGCGACAACGATTTCCAAGAAGCCTTCCATAGCCGTGCTGCCGCTCGCCAACATGAGCGGCGATCCGGAGCAGGAGTTTTTCACGGACGGTCTCACCGAGGACATCATCACCGAGCTGTCCCGCTTCCACGATCTGCTCGTCATCTCGCGCAACTCGACCTTCGTGCACAAGGGCAAGGCAGTGAAGGTGCAGGAGGTAGCGCGCGAATTCGGCGTCGATTACGTCCTCGAGGGGAGTGTGCGAAAGGCCGGCGATCGTATCCGCGTCACCGTGCAGCTGATCGACGCAGAAACCGACCGGCACATTTGGGCCGAACGCTATGACCGCAAGCTTGAGGATATTTTCGCCATCCAGGACGAGATGACCCGCGCGATCGCCGCGACGCTTCCCGGCCGCGTCGAGGCCGCTACGCACGACCGTGCGAAGCGCAAGCCGACCGGCAACATGGCGGCGTATGAGTGCGTACTGGCCGCCAAGGCGCTGCACCACCGCTCGATCCGCGAGGACAACGCCGAGGCACAGCGCCTGCTCGATCGCGCCCTCGCGCTCGATCCGGGCTATGCTCACGCCCACGCCTGGAAGGCATGCGTATTGGGCCAGATGTGGATTTACGATTGGTGCACGGATCGCGACGCCACCTTGCTGCAAGTGTCCGCCGAGCTGGAGACCGCCCTGGCGCTCGATGACAATGACAGCGACGTGCACCGGATTCTCGCCGCGCTGAACCTGACGCGCGACGATCATGACAAGGCCGCGTACCATCAGGAGCGGGCACTCGCGCTCAACCCCAACTACGACCTTGTAGTGGTGCAGCAGGGCGAGCTTTTGACCTGGCTAGGACGACCGGAGGAGGGCATCGACTGGATCAAAAAGGCGATGCGCCTCAACCCGTACCATCCGGAACGCTTCTGGAACCACCTCGGGCGCGCCTGCTATTGCGCCGAGAAATACGCCGAAGCCGCCGAGGCTTTCTCGCGGATCACACGGCCTGACCACACGCATCATGCCTTCCTCGCAGCCACCTTCGCGCAAATGGGCAACGCGGTCGCAGCCGCCGCGCATGCGGCAGAGGTCCTGAAGCGCGTGCCGAAATTCTCGGTGGCCGTCTACCTCGCCACCCAGCACTACAAGCGCGAAGTTGACCGCGACCGCCACCAGACTGGCCTCCTCAAGGCAGGCCTGCCGGCCTGACCCGACGAAATGCCGAAGCGGCATACCCGCGCGGATCGTCCGCGCCGACTGGATGATCGCAGGATGATCGAATGAGATTGTTCGCGTCCGATGTAGGAATATAGCATCAGGAATGTATCCGGGAGGCATATCAAAGCCTTCCCGTATAGCTCGCGACCAGCTTCACCAGATCGGCTTGCCGTTTTGTGGCGGTCTTCTCATAAATGCGATGCAAATGGGTCTTGACGGTCTGATCCGAGATGCCGAGCACCGGCGCGACTTCGGGTACTCCGCCGATCTCGACGATGGCGAACATGACCCGGACCTCCGCCGGCGTCAGCTTGAATTCGTCGGCGACCGCCTCCGGCGGTGACGGCAAATCCATCGCCGCCTTGCGGACGAACATCGCCGCCGTCGCCGAGTACGAAACTCCAGCTTTCCGGCGCGCTCCCGAGGTCAAGGGCAGCACGTGAGCGACATACCGCTCGCCTGTTCGCGCCGTCAGCGGCATGGCGACACCCCTTTTCCCGACCGCGGCATCGCCGGCCTGAGCTGCCGCGAATATGTCGAGCAGATTGCGGCTGCCCTGTGGATCGAGCGCCCCGATCCGGCCATTGGTGGCGCGCAGCACGTTGGCTTCAGCGATCAGGCGATGGGCGCTAAGATTGGCGTGGATGATGCGGCCGGTCGCGTCCACGATGAACATGGCGGAGGCGAGTTCGTCGAGACTGTCGGCGAGCGCCGCTGCCTCGACGCGATGGAGATCGATCACTTTGCCAATCAGCATTGCGCGCCGAACGTGTGGCGTGATCAGCTCGAACCGCCGGCGCATGCGGTCGTCGACCTGCCCCTGCTCGGCGTGGCGCATGGCCGTGAACAGCGCGCAGCTGGTCGTCCCCTTCTCCAGGTTTGAAAACAGGCCGTCCATCAGGCTCTGGGGCGCCAGCCATTCGCGAAAGAAGCGTGTCCGAACAAACTCCTCGCACGAAATCACGTCCGGGACGGCAACCGGCAGCTCCACGTCGAAAAAAATGACGCCGGGAAAGATCGGATTTATTTTGCCGTACTTCTCCAGATAAATCTTGAAGAAGTGAGGGGCGCTGGACTCACGGCCCCACCAGAACATGGCATCCGTGGCCCTGCTGACCGAGTCTTGCGAATGCAGGCTGGCGGAGGCGGCGCCGACATAGTTGCAGATGCTTTCAATGGCATTCGGCCACAGCGCCGGATCGAGCGACGCATCGTAGATGTCGCCGATGACCCGCGAAAGCTCATCTGCTTCACGCATGGCGATGGCTCCAGCCTGCCGCCCGCGGCATGGTAGCACGTCCGGGTCGGATACCACAGGTGAGCAACGGGCTCGGACGGGACCCGTCTGAGGTATTCCAACCGCCGTGACCAGCAAAATTCAGGGTTCCGACGGTGCTTATCGATGCAATCGAATTTCGCGGCGGCCATATCCGGTATCAACGAGCGACCAATACTCCAAATCGAATCGTTCTTACGGCAGGCTGATGCGCAAATACTATGTATCAGCTCTGCCGGGACAATGAATGCTCCAGAACTATTGCGCGGTCGAGCGTGGAGCGTGGCCCCGGGCTCCATCGATCGGGTGATGCGGCGACTGCTCTGGTCCGCCATGTTAGGGCCCATCGGGTGACCCGCATAACGCCAACAACCGGCTGCCCAAGCCCCCGCACAAGGGGGCACGACGCCCCCGTCGGACACCCCGATTGGCCCATAAGATCAGGAGGACATCATGCGTGACGAAGCCAAGATCAAATTGCGTGAGAGCCTGCGCGGCATGGTCATCGAGCGTGGCGAGGCCAACTATGACGAAACCCGTGCGCTCTACAACGGCATGATCGACAAGCGACCGTTACTGATCGCTCGCTGTGTCGATGTCGCCGACGTGATTACGGCGGTGAATTTCGGTCGCGACAATGATCTGCGCATCGCAATCCGGGGCGGTGGCCACAATGGCCCCGGGCTCGCCAGCGTCGATGATGGCCTGGTCATCGACCTGTCGGCCATGAAGGGCGTGCGCATCGACCCGGTTGCCCGCACGGCGCGGGTCGCCGCTGGATGCACCCAGGGCGACGTCGACCATGCCACCCACGCGTTCGGCCTCGCAGTGCCGGCCGGCATTATCTCGACCACCGGAATCGCCGGCCTGACCTTGAGCGGCGGCCACGGCTATCTCACCCGCAAATACGGCCTGACCATCGACAATCTGATCGAGGCCGACGTCGTGTTGGCCGATGGCAGCTTCGTCGTCGCCGGCAAGGACAAGAATCCCGATCTGTTTTGGGCGCTGCGCGGCGGCGGCGGCAATTTCGGCGTCGTCACCTCCTTCATGTTTCAGCTTCATCCGGTCAGCATGGTGTTCGCCGGGCCGATCGCCTGGGACCAGAAGCACGCGCGCACCATCATGCAGCGCTATCGCGATTTCATTCCAAAGGCGCCGGAGGAACTCGGCGTCTTCCTCGGGCTCAAGACGATCCCCTCCGGTGCGCCGTTTCCGGAAGAGCATTGGGGAAAGCGCATCTGTCTTCTGATGTGTTGTTACGACGGCCCCGAGGACAACGGCAAGAAGACCCTGGCGCCGTTGATCGACGCGTTGCCGGCGCCGTGGTTCAACTGGATGGGAACGATGCCGTATCCGGCCGTGCAGAGCATGTTCGACGGGCTCTACCCCAAGGGAATGCAGTGGTATTGGCGCGGCGATTTCGTCAAGACGCTGCCGGACGCAGCGATCGACATCCATCTCGAACAGGCGGCAGAAACGCCGAGTGAACTGTCGCTCATGCATCTCTACCCGATCGACGGCGCCGTCCATCGCGTCGGCAGCGACGAGACCGCCTGGAATTGCCGCGATGCGACCTGGTCAATGGTGATCGCCGGCATCGATCCGAACCCGCAGAAGGCAGGGCCGGTCACGCGATGGACCAAGACCTATTGGGAGGCGGTGCATCCATTCGACCTCTGCGGCGCCTATCCGAATTTCATGATGGACGATGAGGGCGACGCCCGACTAAAGGCAGCCTACGGGAGCAACTATGCCAGGTTGGCAGCGGTGAAGAGCAAATATGATTCGGCCAACGTGTTCCGGGTCAACCAGAACATCAAGCCAGCCGCCTGATGCAGCCTGCGACTCGCCCGCCTTGGTTGTGCTGCTTCTGGTGGATCACCTCTGCCTACGCGAAACGCCGCCGCTGGTCGTCCCAAACGCGCGGCGGCGCCCGTTCAACATCCCCCGCCAGCACCCGCCAGCGATAGAGCGGGGAATCCTGCGGCGGCGAAAGCTCCGGCGTCCAGCCGGTGAATTTTTCCAGCGCGTAGGTGTCCATCACGATGCCGCGCCAGACGCGGTCGACCCGTTCCAGCGGCCCCCTGATCGCCGTGGTCGAGGCCCAAAGCGGATTGGCGTTGTCATTGTCGGGCTCGCGCCCGACATAGAGGCCGGTGTGACCCCGGATCCAATCCATCTCGGGTTCACGAAAACCGAGATACCGCCCGCGCTCGTTGATCTGGACCACCGGGATGCGGCCTCTAAAAAACCAGCGCAACATCGAATAGGTCCGGTAGTCCGTGGTGGCGATCCAGGTCGCGCCGGTCTTTTTCAGCTCCATTTCGGCCCGGTGCACGATCGTTGGGTAGCCGGCTTCGCCGCCGACCGGATCGGTCCGGCCGATGAAATTCAGCGGGGTTGCGACATAATAGAGGAACACGCCGATCACAAACACGATGCCGGCAACGATCGCCAGCCTCGCCCAGATGAACGACGATCTGACGAATTTCTCGGACCAGCCCTCCCGCCCGAGCGTCACGAGATTGATGGCGGCGGCGGCAAATCCAAACGGCCAGATGAACATCGGCCAGGTATCGCCGACCCGCAGGCTGAGCGACTTCCACAGCAAGTAGACGAAGGGAACGATCACCGCGGTCGACAGCAGAATCGCCACGGCGTCGCCGCGGCGATATCCGCGCCACGCCGTCAATGCGACCCCGGTCAAGACCACCGGCAGCAGGATGAATCCGACCAGCCCGAACTGAACTCCGATGAATTCGCCGAGCGTGCGCAGCGACCATTCATGCGTCGCGGTCGCCCGCACCAGCTGGAAGCGGAACGACGCCCAGTCGTGCTGCATGTTCCAGATCAGGACCGGCAGGAACAGCACGAACGCGATCAGCGCAGCCAGCCACGGATAGGGGCTGCGCAGCCAGCGCCCGCGCCAGCGCGGCACCAGCATGAACGCGGCTACCGCCGGCAGCATCAGGCCGGCGGTGAATTTCGACAGCAAGGCCAGCCCCCCGAACACGCCGGCGGCCAGCCACCAGCGCGCGTCGTCGCTCTCGGTGAGCCGCACCAGCGCCCACACCATCGCCGTGGCAAACGGAATCAGCGCGACATCGGGCGAGACCTTGGCCATCAGCAGGCCGTAATAGAGGGCGGCTTCCGGCATCAGGACCGCGATCACCACCGCGCGGAAATCATGCGTCACGCGCCGGACGATGTCGGCGAGCAGCCATTGCGTCACCCCCATCGCCAGCACGCCGGCAATCCGCACCCCGAAATTGGTATCGCCGAAGATCGCGGTACCGAGCCGGATGAACCACGCAATCATGGGCGGGTGATCGAGGAAGCAAAGCACGCTCTCCTTCGACCATGTCCAGTAATAGGCCTCGTCGGTGCGCAGATCGGTCACGCTGGCGTAAACCATCCGCAACGCCGTCATCGCCGCTATCAATGCAATCACGGCAAGCCATTGCCGAGAGGCAGCATGGTCCGGGTTGGCGGGGCTATCGTCGGGGGGCGCAATCGTCACGGTGCTTTCTCCCCGACTGTCCCGTAGCTGTCAACGTGTTGACACCCGCGCCGTCCCGGCCAACGCCAGCAGCACTTCTCGCTTACGGAATTAAACGCTAGTTTCGCGGGTCTATCGTATATGCCACGGATTCGCATGACCGCACTTGACCAAACCCGGTTCGGAAACTTCGTTCGCGGCATCAGCCTGCGGCAGATCCGTCTCGTCTGCGGGCTGGTGCTGTTTGCCTATCTGGTCAGCCATTTCCTCAACCACGCGCTCGGCAATATCTCGCTGGAGGCGCTTGCGTGGGGCGTCCACTATCATGTCCTGTTCTGGCAATTTCCGCCGGTCGCGATGCTGTTTTACACCGCCGCGCTGGTTCATGCCGGTCTCGGGATCTGGGCGCTCTATCAGCGCCGGCAATTTAGCTGGAAGGCGATGGAGCCGCTCCAGCTCCTGCTCGGATTGAGCATCCCGGCGCTGGTCATCACCCACCTTGTCGGTGTTCGGCTCGCCAGGTCTCTTTTCGGGATGGAAAAGCTGTACCCGCAGGTGTTTTACGCGGACTGGGTGGTCGCGCCGTCCAAAATGTGGCTGCTGCTCATCGTCCTGATCGTCGCCTGGATTCATGGCTGCATCGGTCTTTATTTCTGGCTGCGGATGAAAGCGTTCTTCAAACGCGCCGCACCCTTTCTGCTTGGCGCGGCAGTGCTGGTTCCGACGCTGGCGATGCTCGGCCTCTATCAGGGCGGACGCACCGTTGTTCGGGAAGGCGCCAGGGCCGAATGGCGGGCGGACAATCTTTCGCAGCGCAAGGTCGGCACGGCGGCTGAACAGGGCGTACTCGATCGCATCGCGGATTATTTCCTAATCGGTTATCTCGGCCTGATCGGGTTCGTCGTCGTGGCAAAGGGGGCGCGCGCGATCTACGAACGGCGGGGCGGCATGATTACCCTGTCCTATGGCAATGGCCGCACGATCCGGGTGCCGAAGGGCCTTTCCGTGCTGGAGGCGAGCCTGCGCCACCGGGTCCCGCATGCCAGCGTCTGCGGCGGCCGCGCCCGCTGCTCGACCTGTCGCATTCGCGTGATCGGCGACTGCACTTCGCTGCCGGAGCCGTCCAACCGCGAAGCCTTCGTGCTCAACCGGGTCGGGACCGGATCGGATCCGGCCATTCGCCTCGCCTGCCAGCTCAGGCCCGAGACCGATATTTCCTTCTTCCAGATTTTCATGCCGCAGATCGCGGCAGCCGGCGCCTCAGGCCCCTCGCATATCGGCGAGGAGCGCTACCTCGTCAGCATGTTCGTGGATATGCGCGGTTCGACCCAGCTTGCGGAACACCGGCTGCCGTTCGATACGGTATTCGTCGTCAACCGTTTCCTGGGCGCGGTATCGCGGGCGGTGATCGAATGCGGCGGCCAGCCCAACCAGTTTCTCGGCGACGGGCAATTGGCGCTGTTCGGCCTTACTGCCGGCCGGCAAACCGCCTGCCGGCAGGCGATCAGGGCGGCGGCGATGATTGCCGCCAATGTCGAGCAATTGAACCGGTTCCTGGAGCACGATCTGCGCGAGCCGATCCGCTTCGGCATCGGCATTCACAGCGGCGAGGTGATCGTCGGCGACATCGGCTACCGCGATCACATGGTGTTTACCGCGCTCGGCGACGCGGTGAACGTTGCCGCACGGCTGCAGGACATGACAAAGAGTCTCGGATGTGAAGCCATCCTGTCGGACGAGGTCCGCGCGACGGCTGGCGTTGCCGCCGATGCGCTGCCGCGGCAGGAAGTGGAAATCCGCGGCCGCAATGGGCCGATGATGGTCCGCATAGTCGCGAGCGCAAATGTCCTGTCTGCGCTGGTCGACGACGCACAACCTGCCGCAGCCTAGCGGGGAAACGCGTCAAAACAAGAAACCGGAGCGTCTGGTTCTGATTCAATCAGAACCGACGATCTCGCGCGCATCTGAATAACCATTCAGAAAATTCCACCTGAACCAGCTTCGGTTTTCTCGAACCCCGCTCCCCGGGGGAGCGACTGATGGGCGATGGGCAAGACTGCAAAGACTGGAAGGCACCAACCCGCGCCGAGCGCGCATCGCCAAAAGGAGAACGACCATGTTACGCAAGTTGACTCTCGCCCTTGTTGCTGCCGCTTCTCTCAGCGCCGTGGCGCTGGCTCCCACTGCTGCTTCCGCAAAGCCCTGGGGCGGCGGATGGGGCTGGGGCGGCGGCTTTCATCATCATCACTTCGGCGGCTTCGGCATCGGCTATGCCGGCGGCTATGACGACGGCGGATGCTATGTGACGCGCCGCGTGATGACCCCGTTCGGCTATCGCCTGCGCACCGTCGATATCTGCGCCTATTGATCGAATCTCGCTTCGCTCAAGCGAGAGCCCCGGCCGCACACCAGCGGCCGGGGCTCTGTGTTTTGCCCTCAATGCGACCATCGCGCGCGCTCCATTTAGGGCGCTGACGGGTTCGCGTTTCCAGGCGAGTTTCGCGAATGGAAGAGGCGCCCGCATGGGGGCGCCTCTTGCTTTTTCAAGACTGGTTACTGGCAGAGGTGCCTGCGGCCATATTCGTCACGGAACCATGTTCCGGGCTGGCAGACATAGCCGTTGTTGGAGGCGGCATAGCCGTTGTCGTAACCGCCATCATAACCGCTGTCATAGCCATTATCGTAAGCATATGAATTGCCGTAATAGCCGGGGCCGCCATCGTAGCCATAAGCCCCACCCAGCACCGCGCCTCCGATCAGGCCCGCCGCAATCCCGGCTCCGATGCCGGCGCCGCGATAGCCACCGCCGCGATATCCACCGCCGCCACCGCCGGCGAAGTGAGCACCGCCACCGCCACCATGGAAACCGCCACCAGCGTGACCACCGCCGCGACCGCCTCGTGCGAGCGCGGGAGACGCTGCGGCGAGCGCAGCCACCAGACAGATCGCGCCTAAAGTCTTAAATTTGGACATATGATTTTCTCCATGAGTAAAACATGGGGAGGGAACGGGGCGCTCACCCGGTTGTTCCGGATAAATCCAGACATGACGAAAGGTTCATCTTCTGATCAGGCGTTCCTGACGGTGAAATTTTGAGGAAGTCATCAAGCGTGATGCCAGTCACAATCCCGATGCCGGTTCCCTCAAAAAGCGATAACCGGCCGCATTTTTCGAGCGTTCGCAGTGCGAAATCACCGCAAAACGGGCGAAAAGCTGCAAATACGCCGCGATAATGATCGTTTTCTGCCAGAATCCCCGGACGTTTAAGCTATCAAGCGCACGCCATACCGCGTATCCTGCCCGTCGGACATGGCGGTTTGCGGGGACCGGGAGTCCGATTTTTGTTTTTGATCCTGCGGAGACGACGTGATGGCTAAAGGTACTGTGAAGTGGTTCAACGCGACCAAGGGCTTCGGATTCATTCAGCCCTCGAGTGGCGGCAAAGACGTATTTGTCCATATTTCGGCAGTCGAGAAAGCTGGCCTTTCGACGCTTAACGAAGGACAGACGGTGGAATACGAAGAAGTTGCCAATCGCGGCAAGACCTCGGCCGAGAATCTCAAGGTTTGATCCGAGAGCGCGGTCGATAGCAGCGCACTCTCGGAGGCGATCCGGGAGTGGGGCTTTTCGGGAAATCTCAAAAAATTGGGGAGGTTCGGCGGGCGGGCAGAGCTTTTGCGAAGCCCGCACGGTCGGCGCGAAGCTATTGCCGTCACAGGCAGGTGCCTGCCTGCCCGCTGCCGCCGCAAGGCAGCCGCTTCGAAAGCTCCTGAATTTTTCGTTTTGCTTCAGCCTGAGCAAGAACGTCGAACACGCCGGCAGCCGTTAGTTGGGTGGCCCGGCGATAATCGTCTGTTGCCTTTTTCGGATTGTTTTGCGCCTCGAAGACTTTCGCGCGCGCAAAATAACTCTCGACGGTCTCCTTTTGCGAAATAGCCCGATCGAGATCATCCCGTGCCTTGCCATATTCTGTCATCGCAGACCAGACCAGACCGCGCACCACCAGCGCGTCCGCAAAACCGGGGCGCAGGTTCAACACATAGTCGAGGTCGGACATCGCATCGGCGGGCTTGTTCATGGCCGCGAAGGCACGCGCGCGCAGGATCCGAACCAATGTATCGTCGGTCATTTTTCCGACGATTTGGTTGAACGAGACAACCGCACGGTCGAACTGACCCGACGTCAGTAGCGCAAGACCCCGGCCGAGCTGGGCCGCCTGATTGTTCGGGTTCTTGTCGAGGGCACTGTTGATGTCGACCAGCCCTTCCGCACTCCGGCCCTTCAGCAACAGGACCAATCCCCGCCAGGCTTTCGCCATATCGTTGGATTGGCTCAGCACCAGGGCCTGATCGAAATCCAGGAGGGCCTTGTCGATCTGGTTAAGGCGCACATATGCCAGGCCACGCTGGGCAAACGCCATGGAGTCTTTTGGGCTGAGACTGATCGAACGATCGTAGTCGGCGAGGGCCTCCTGAGCTTTCCCGCTGTCTACCTTGATAATACCCCGCCCGTAATAGGCTGCGGCATTATTCGGGTCGAGCGCGATCGCACGATTGACGTCGGCCATTCCTTGATCGAACTGCTTCAAACTCGCAGCCACTATCCCGCGAAACGCCAATAGTGTCGCATCGTTCGGTTTGAGCTTGAGCAGATCGTTGAGGTCATTGCGGGCTTCGGCAAACCGGCCCAGTCTCAAATAGGAGACAGCACGCAAGCGAAGCGATGCTTCGTTGCCCGGATCGGTGGTGAGCACCTGGTTCAGGCGCTGGACGGCGGCGGCGTAATTTCCCTGATCGAAAAGTTGCCGGGCCTGGTCGATCTGCTGGTTGAGGGTCGCCGCCGCCGGAGCGGCGGGCTGCGACGGAGCTGCCGTTACCGGCGCCGGGGCCGCGGGCGGCTTTGCCGCGAGCTTGGCAAGTTCCGCCTGCGCGGCGATGGCCGATTGGCGCTGCTGCTGGGCCTCCTTGTTATCGGGCGCAAACGACAACAGCTTGTCGAAATCAGCAATGGCACGGCCATATTCGCCCTTGGCGCTGAACAGCTGGCCCCGGAAGAAATAGGATGCGCGCTCCGTTTGGGGCGACTGCGCGATGGCGCGGGAGAAATCCTCGATCGCATGATCGATGTCGCCTTTGCGGCGATAGAGCTGGCCACGCCAGTAGAAGGCGTTTGGAGCGTTTGGGTTGAGGGCAAGCGCCGTGTTGAGCTCGCCGAGCGCCTGATCCAATAGCGCCGTTTCGATCAGGGCGCGGGCGCGTCCGACATGGGCCGAAGGCAAATCCTGGCGCAGCACGATTGCCTGGTCGAAGTCGGCCATCGCTTCCGCCCAGGCCTTTTGGTCGCTTCTGAGATTGCCGCGGGCAACGAACGCCGCGGCATTCTTCGGTTCGAGCTCGATCGCCAGGTCCAGATCACCACGCGCCAGGTCGAAGCTGCCGCTTCTCTGGCGCAGATAGCCGCGCAACAGCAGGGCGGGAACAAATTTCGGATCCAGCTGAAGCGCAGCCTCTAGGTCATTCGACGCGAGATCCGGCTTCAAACGGTTCGCATTGAGACGTGCGCGATTGGTGTAGGCCTTCGATCGATCGTCCGCCGAACGCGACACATCATCAATCACCGCGGTGCAAGCCGGCTCGATCTTCCCGGAAACGGCGCCATTGCAGTCTTCCAGATCGCCGGCGCGGGCGAGCCCCGATGTCGCTGACAGCGCGACGGACAGCAGCAACACGCGCAACCAGCCGGGATCGGAGGAAGGGGCACCCGCTGTCGTTGCACAGGAAGGGTAGTCTGGGCGTGAAATCATTTCTTTTTGGCCCCCGCACCGATCGACGGCTTTATCTTACCCCTACAATCAAGACGGGTAGATTACTATATCCACCAGCGTGCCGCTGCCGATTCGGCCGCTCAATTGTCCGCCACCCGTTTCTCGACCCTCAGGACATCCGGAAAAAAACCGCGCGAAAACTCTCGCGGCGGTTTCGCAAGGCCAAGACCGGCGGCATGATGGTGCGCGTGAACCTCAAGGCATGCCATGACGTTCGATCCCCCGGTTTTTCCGCCCTTCACAGCGCCTTACGCGCCGGACGATGGCGCCGCCGCAGCGAGGCTTCTCGAAGCGGCCAAATTGAGCGCGCAACAGAACGCGCGGATCGACCGCACCGCGACGCGCCTGATCGATGCCATTCGCGCCAATGACGACCGGCTCGGCGGCGTCGAGGACATGCTGCGCGAATTCGCGCTTTCCACCAGGGAAGGCCTCGCGCTGATGGTGCTGGCGGAAGCGCTGCTGCGCGTGCCCGACGCCCGCACCGCCGACCGCTTCATCGAGGACAAGCTCGGCGAGGGCGACTTCGTGCACCACGAGACCAAGTCGAGCGCCTTCCTGGTCAATGCGTCGGCATGGGCGCTCGGGGTGTCGGCGCGCGTCATTCAGCCCGGCGAAACCCCGCAAGGGACGATCGGGCGGCTGGTGAAGCGCCTGGGCGCGCCCGCGGTACGCGCCGCCACCCGGCGGGCGATGCGGCTGATGGGCAGCCATTTTGTCCTTGGCGAGACCATCGAGGCGGCGCTGGCACGGGCCCATTCGCCGGCCGCGCCGCGCTATTCCTTCGACATGCTTGGCGAAGGCGCGCGAACCGCCGATGATGCGGAGCGCTATTTCAATTCCTATGCCAGCGCGATCGAGGCCATCGGCCGCGCCACCGATGACCGGCCCCTGCCCGACCGGCCCGGCATCTCGGTCAAGCTCTCGGCCCTGCATCCGCGTTTCGAAGCGCTGAGCCGCGAGCGCGTGATCACCGAGCTGGTGCCGCGGCTGGTCGAGCTGGCGCAGCGGGCCAAGGCGTATGACCTGAATTTCACCGTCGATGCCGAGGAAGCGGACCGGCTGGAGCTGTCGCTGGAAGTGATCGCCGCGGCATTCAGTGACGCTTCGCTCGCGGGCTGGGACGGCTTTGGACTCGCCGTTCAGGCCTATCAGAAACGCGCTTCAGCCGTGATCGACTATGCCAACGAACTCGCAGGTTTGCTGAAACGGCGCACGATGGTGCGCCTGGTCAAGGGCGCCTATTGGGACAGCGAAATCAAGCGCGCGCAGGAGCGCGGCCTCGCCGGCTATCCGGTGTTCAGCCGCAAGGCGATGACCGACCTCAATTACATCGCCTGCGCGCGGAAACTGCTGGCGCTGCGCCCCCGTCTCTTCCCGCAGTTTGCCACCCACAATGCGCTGACGGTCGCAACCATTCTCGAACTGGCTGGCAGCGGCAGCGGTTTCGAGTTCCAGCGCCTCCACGGCATGGGGGAAGCACTCTACGCGCAATTGAGCGCGGACACGCCGAGCCTGGCCTGCCGCACCTATGCGCCGGTCGGCAGCCACCGCGATCTGCTGGCCTATCTGGTGCGACGGCTTTTGGAGAACGGCGCCAACTCATCGTTCGTGGCGCTCGCCGCCGACGATGCGGTGCCGGTTGCAACGCTCTTGCGCCGCCCGGCCGACATCATCGGGAGCGCCGAGAACGCGCGGAATCCGAATATTCCCACCCCCGGCAATCTCTATCAGCCACAGCGCCGAAATTCCCGCGGCATCGAATTCGGCGACCGCGCCGCATCAGGCGACCTGCTGGCCGCGGTCGCGGCGGAAACGGCGCCCGTCGCGGCGGCATCGGTGATCAATGGCCACGCCAGCGCAGGCGTTGCGCGACCGATTTACAGCCCGATCGACCGGACCACAGGGATCGGAAGCGTGATCGACCCGACGGCTGCGGAGGCGACCGCGGCGATGGCAGCCGCCCGCGACGGTTTTTTCGGCTGGAGCCGAACGTCAGCCGAGACGCGCGCGAAAATCCTGCAACGGGCCGCCGACCTGCTGGAGCAACGCGCGGCGCGCTTCATCGCGCTATTGCAACGCGAGGGCGGCAAGACGCTCGATGACGCGCTCTCGGAAGTCCGCGAGGCCACGGATTTCTGCCGCTACTACGCCGCGCAAGGCCGCGACCTGTTCGGCGCCGATCAAACCATGCCGGGGCCGACCGGCGAGAGCAACGCGTTGCGGCTGCGCGGCCGCGGCGTATTCGTCGCGATATCGCCGTGGAATTTTCCGCTGGCGATTTTTACCGGCCAGGTCACGGCGGCCCTGATGGCCGGCAATGCGGTGGTGGCAAAGCCTGCCGAGCAGACGCCGTTGATTGCCATGGAGGCCATTCGCCTGCTGCATGAGGCGGGCGTGCCCGCTTCCGCGCTGCATCTGTTGCCCGGCGACGGCAATATCGGCGCGGCGCTGACTGCCCATCTTGATGTGGACGGTGTCGTGTTCACCGGCTCAACCGAGGTCGCGCGCTCCATTAATCGCCAGCTCGCCGCCAAGGATGGGCCGATCGTGCCGCTGATCGCCGAGACCGGCGGCATCAATGCGATGATCGTGGACGCGACCGCTTTGCCGGAACAGGTCACCGACGATGTGGTGATTTCGGCGTTTCGCTCCGCCGGCCAGCGCTGCTCCGCGCTGCGACTATTGTTCGTGCAGGACGACGTGGCCGAGCCCATGATCGAGATGATTGCGGGAGCCGCGCGCGAACTTAAGGTGGGCGACCCGCGCGACCCGTCCGTGCAGATCGGACCCGTCATCGACACCGATGCGAAACAGCGGCTCGATGCGCATATCGCGCGACTGAAGAATGAAGGCCGCCTGCGCTATGAAGGACGCGCGCCCGCGGGCCAATACGTCGCGCCGCACATCTTCGAGCTGTCCGACGCCGGTCAATTGACCGAGGAAGTGTTCGGACCCGTGCTGCATGTGGTGCGCTACGGCGCCGACCGGTTCGATCGCGTGCTGCGATCGATCGAACGCTCCGGCTACGGGCTGACGCTCGGCATCCATTCGCGGATCGATGACACGGTCGAAGCGGTGGTCGACCGCCTTGCGATCGGCAATATCTATGTCAACCGCAACATGATCGGCGCCGCGGTCGGCGTGCAGCCGTTCGGCGGTCAGGGATTGTCGGGCACCGGCCCCAAGGCCGGCGGCCCGCATTATCTGGCACGTTTTGCTACCGAGCAGACGGTGACCATCAATACCGCGGCGGCCGGCGGCAATGCGGCGCTGATGTCGGGCGAGGAGTAGTTTTCCGTCATTGCCTGCGACAAACGCGAAGCGTTTGCGCAAGGGAGCGCAAGCGACGAAGCAATCCTCGCTGTCATTCCGGGGCGATGCAAAGCATCGAATCCGGAATCTCGAGATTCCGGGTCTGGTCCTTCGGACCATCCCGGAAATGACAACGTATGGATTGCATCACCACGCCAACATCGGTCAAATGCACACGAATCCGCCTGCCGCACGACCAATAATTCCACGACGCGGCATAAGACCAACAACAAAGACGGGAGCCACCTCGCCATGGAAGAGGGCATCTTCGAAGGCCTCAAGGTTCTGGATTGCGCGAGCTTCATCGCAGCGCCTGCGGCCGCAACGGTGCTGTCGGATTTCGGCGCGGAGGTGATCAAGATCGAGCCGCCCGGATCGGGCGATCCGTACCGCAACCTGCCGAATTTGCCGGGATATCCGGTCAGCCCGCATAATTTCGCCTGGCTGCTGGAATCGCGCAACAAGCGAAGCCTTGCGCTCGACCTCTCCAGGGCGGAAGGAAGAGCGGTGCTATATCGGCTGGTGGCCGAAGCCGACGTCTTCATCACCAATTTTCCGCCCGGCGTGCGCCAGCGGCTGGGCATCACCTATGAGGAGCTAAGGCCGCTCAACGCACGCCTGGTCTATGCGTCGTTCACCGGCTACGGCGAGAAGGGCGAGGAAGCCGACAAGCCCGGATTCGACAGCAACGCTTATTGGGCGCGCTCGGGCCTGATGGACCTGGTACGCGCCGACGAGCACGCCACGCCGGCACGCTCGATCCCCGGCATGGGCGACCACCCCTGCGCGATGGCGTTTTACGGCGCGATCGTCACCGCGCTCTACAAGCGCGAACGCACGGGTGAGGGTTCGCATGTCAGCTCGAACCTGATGGCCAACGGCATCTGGGCCGCCGGGGTGCTGGCCCAGGCCAAATTATGCGGCGCGAAATTCCAGCAGCGGCGTCCGCGCGAGCGTGCGCTGAACGCGGTCACCAACCATTACAGATGCAAGGACGGGCGCTGGCTCATTTTGTCGCTGCTCAACGAGGAGCCGCAATGGCCCGTGCTGGCCCGCTGCCTCGGGCGGGACGATCTGATCGCCGACGCGCGATTCGCCACCAGATCCGACCGCCATGCGCGGTCGCTGGAACTGATCGGGATATTCGACGACGTCTTTGCCACAAAAGACCTCGCCGAATGGCGCGGCATACTCGACGGCAACGGCCTGGTGTTCGGCGTGGTCGGCATTCTCGACGATATCCCCAACGACAGGCAGATGATCGAGAACGAGGTGCTGGTGCCGTTCGAGAACGACACCATGCTCACGATCAACAGCCCGATCTGGATCGACGGCAGCACCAAAGTCAAGCCGCGGCATCCGCCCGGGATCGGCCAACACAGCGACGAGATCCTGCGCGAAGCCGGCTACGACGAGGCGTCGATCGGGAAATTGCGGGCGTCGGGCGCGGTGGCGTGAAAACTGACCCTCATGGCGAGGAGGCGCTCTTGCGCCGTCTCGAACCATGAGGCCCCGATGAAAACTTGATCCTTCGAGACGCGCGCAAGCGCGCGCTCCTCTGGATGAGGACACATCCGGCGGCCTCTCAACGGTCCCTATTTGTTGTGAAGCAGCACCCAGCCGACGGCGGCGAGCCCGATGATGACGGCGACCGCGATCGCCCACGTGCTGACGCGGATGGCGCTGGTGGTTTGCCGCGCGCTTTCATTCTCGGCGATCTCGCGATTCCGCTTCTTGGTTTCCGGGTCGCTCACAGCCTGCCTCCCGTCATGAAACGCCTGATCTAGCCTAACCTAGCCTAGCCGCCGGCCGTCGTCGACGGACGCAGGCCCGGCTCAAACGTGACCTGGGAATCGGCAACGCCCTTGCCGCTTCCGCCTAATCCTGCGAGCCGGCCCAGCGAAAACGCCGCCAGCGCCGCGCATAAGGCCGCGGCAGCGGCCGCCACGAACACCTCCCCTGCGCTCCATTTCATCGTCAGCAGCGCGCCGCCGACCAGCGGTCCGACGATCGAGCCGACCCGGCCGATCCCGAGCGCCCAGCCGACACCGGTGGCCCTGACCGCGGTCGGATAGAACCCTGCGGCCAGCGCGTTGGCGGCGATCTGGCCGCCGACGATGCAAAACCCGGCCGCGAAAATCGCCATGGTGACGAGGGTGACCGAATGCCCGAGCTGGCCGATCGCGCCGATCGCGAACACGGCGATGAAATACACCAGCGCCAGCGCGCGAAACGAGAAGCGATCGATGATGCGGCCGAGCGCAAAGCATCCGACCACGCCGCCGACCTGCAGCATCGATCCGACGACTGCGGCTTGCGAGACCGAAGCGCCGAGATCGTTGAGCACCGTGGGCAGCCAGTTCGACAGGAAATAGAGGTCAAGCAGGTTCATGAAGAACACCACCCACAACAGCAGCGTGGCGAGCGTTCTTCCGCCCTTGAAGAGATGCTTGACCGGCATCCCCGCCAATTCCGGCTCATTCACGACGAAGCGGGTGGCCGGCGCGAACACCGCTTTCGGATTGATCAACCCGAGCAGTTGCGCGACCTGATCATTCGCCCGGCCGGTGAGCGCAAGAAACCGCACGGATTCCGGCAATTTCAGCGCCAGGATCGGCGCCAGCAGCAGCGGCGCGGCGCCGCCGAGGATAAACACCGACCGCCAGCCGAACTGCGGAATCAATGCCGCCGCCAACAGGCCGCCGAGCGCTGCGCCGACCGAAAACCCGCAAAACATGATCATCACCATGGTGGCGCGGCGGCGACGCGGGTTGAACTCGGATGTCAGCGCGATCGCATTGGGCATCGCACCGCCCAACCCGAGGCCGGTCAGAAAGCGGATGGCGATCAGGATGCCGACATCATGGACAAAGGCGGTGATGAGCGCGCCGATGCCGAACGCCAGCGTGGACAGGATGATGATCTTCTTGCGTCCGACCCGGTCCGCCAGCGGTCCGAACAACAGCGCGCCGATCATCAACCCGAACAACCCCGCACTGAACACCGGGCCGAGCGCGCCCTTGCTCAGGCCCCATTCCTTGGCCAGCGCGGGCGCGACGAAGCCGATCGCCTGGGTATCGAAGCCGTCGAGAAACAGCACCGCCGCGCAGCTCAGCAGCAGCCTTACCTGAAACCCGCCGACAGGTTGCGCATCGATGAATTCGGCGACATCGACTGGCGATACGCTGCCTGCTTGGGCTTCCGAAATCGTCATTCGCTTCTTCCCTGAAACATTCTCCTCATTGCGAGCCGTTGGCTCCTCGCAATGACAGTCGTCGTCACACCCGCAATGCATCTTTCGAATAGCCGGCGATCTGCTTGTAGCCCTCGGACAGCGCGACCAGTTCGTCGCGGCTGATGACGTCGTCGATTCGCGCGAACGGCTGGTCGTGGGTGCGCTGAAACACCTCGCGCAGAATCGCGTCGGGCGGATTGGTGCGGTTGGTCAGAACGACGCGCGTGGTCGCTTCGAGGCGCTGCTTCTCATAGGCCGCGAACGCGGCAGCCGGATCGCCGCTGCCGAGCAGCGCCGACGTCAGCGCCCGGGCATCGAGGATCGCTTGTCCGGCGCCGTTGGAGCCGCGCGGCACCATCGGATGGGCGGCGTCGCCAAGCAACGTCACCCGGCCGAAACTCCAGCGTGGCAGCGGGTCCTGATCGACCATCGGAAATTCCAGCACGCTGTCGGCGGCGCGGATCAACGCGGGAACATCGAGCCAGTCGAAATGCCAATCGGCGAAAGCGCCGATGAAATCACTGGTCGCACCCGGCCGGTTCCAGTCGCGCTTGCGATAGACCGGCGTTTCGATCTCGGCGACCCAGTTGATGAGCTGCCGTCCGTCGCTACCGGCGGCGCGGATCGGATAGATCACCATCTTGCCGTGCGACAGCCAGCCCGCCCGGATCATGCTCGCGCCCGACAAGATCGGCTTCCATCGCGTCACCCCGCGCCACATGTTGACGCCGGAATAACGCGGCTCGCCTTCGCCGGGGAAAAACTGCTTGCGGACCGCCGAGCTGATGCCGTCGCAGGCGATCGCGGCGCGGCCGCGGATGGTGTGGCCTGGAGCGCCGCCCGGCCCGGCCGAAAAATGCACGCTGACGCCCGTCTCGTCCTGCTCGACGCCAACGCAGTGATGGTTGGTGAGAAGCGCCGCGGCGCCGGCGCGCGCCCGGAACGCTTGCAGCAGCACCATCTGCAGGTCGCCGCGGTGGATCGAGAATTGCGGATGGTCATAGCCCGCGGCGCGGCCCAGCGCCTCCTGATAGATCAGCTGACCGAAGCGATTGAAGAAGGTTGCATCCTGGGTGGCGATCGCGGCCCGCGCCAGATCGGCCTCGAGGCCGAGCGCGGCCAATTCCCTGGTGGCATGCGGCAGCAGATTGATACCGACGCCGACGGGGCGGATTTCAGCTGCGGTTTCGAATATCCTGCAGCGGATCCCGGCCGCGTGCAGCGCCAGTCCCAGCGTCAATCCGCCAATGCCGCCGCCGACGATAATGATGTCGTCCATGTTTCCTTCCCGGCATTCATCGAGACGCGGTTGCCGCGATCAGACAGATCAGTGAGCCTATAGTCAATCCGGAGGTCGCGCGACGGCTAAAGCCTTGCCTAGCGATTGCCCACAAAACACATCCCCATGCGCGAGGCATCGCCGAGAACCTGGCATGCGAGCCCCTTGGCGCAGGTCCATGAGCTGAAACTGCGGTCATTGTCCGCCGCGTTCGCGCGCTGGCTATAGCAATGCGCGCCCCAGCCGTCGTCATATTCGGTGCCGGCGAGTTCGCTGCTGCCGCGCAATTGCGGCCGGCTGGAGAAACCCCGTGAGTAGTCCGGATGTTCGCCGTCGCGCAAGGAAGCGAGAATATCGCGGCGCCTGATCTGGTCGCCAAAGAAATGCGGCGAGCCCGGCACCACGGTTGAATTCGAGGGATGGGCGGTCATCCAGTCGACGCCGGGAAAATGAAAGCCGCCGATACCGCGTGTTTGATGGCAGCCGGCGCAGGTGATGTCGTTGAGCCGGCGCTCAAAGCCCGCGACCGAGGCGATATTCTGCAAAATGATGCCGCGCTCCGCTGCCTTTTTCAGGGCCGTGACGACATCACCTTCGGTGAAGACGGAATCGGGCGCGCCATCCTCGCCCTGCACCAGGCCGAAGGCCGGCTGCAGGCGTGAGGGCGAAAATCCGATCGGGGTCGGGGCAATCGCGGCTTTGGCCAGAAACTCCGGCGGGATCAAAACCGTGCCGCGATCGAACTCGCCCAAATGCACGGGGTCCAGCAGCCATGCCTTGAAGTCGCGCCGGAGGTTGTCATTCGCAAGAATCCGCGCACGGTCGATCTGGTTTTCCAGCGACGCTTCCTCGAAGGTCCTCGTCCGCGCGTCATAATCGAACACTTTGAGGAGATAGTCGGTGCGGAAATCATGAGTCTGCGATTTCGGCGCATGCGAGACCTGAAGATTGGTCTCGATGCGGTCGATGTTGTCAGGCCCGATTAAATCCAGCGGACCATCCCTGGATGTCAGCCTTGCTGCCAGTTCCGCGCCCGTAACGGGCCAATCGCCCGATGCAAGCCAGAGGCGCGCGATCTCGGCGCATGTGATGGCCTTCCCCTGGCTGTCGATCGCGTTATCGGCTCTCGCCTTCAGCACCAGATTGAGCGTCATCGGCAGCCGCGGCGAACGCGCATCATCGCCGGCCTTATCGCCGCTATCGGTCACATCCGTCCGCGTCAGACGGTAGATCAGCCTGATTTCACCGCAATTCGCTTCGGCAACATAGGCGCGGTCCATGCGGTTGACGATACCTGCCAGCACGAAGCGCGCATCGGGGGAATAAAGCTGTTCGCGATCGAACAACTGGAAGTCAAACGACGTTCCGACCCCGATGGTCTCATTGGGGAGATCGGCCTTGTGCGCTTGAATGTATCGGTCGAACTCCGCGTCGAGCGCCTTGCGAACCGGAGCCATCGACGGCAATGCGAACAACTGGCTGCCGGTGAGCGGCACGTCCGCCGATCGTGCCGGCGAAAGCATGCGGGAGAGACCAAATCTCCCGCGATCGAGTTCACGCAAGCCTGAGGGATCGGTGATTGCCGCGCCACGTTCCAGCGCCGGCGCGCCCAGCACAAATCGCGCCGGCAGAACGCCACACAGCAGGGCAAGAATCGGGACGAGAAATCGCACGCGGACCATATCCTGACGAACACCGCGCGGGGAAGCTTATTCATCGCTGCCGCGGGCGGCGTTTTCTAATCGGGAAACTAGCCGAAAAGCGGCCGGACTGTCTCGCCGCTACCGGAACCCAAAGGGCCTTCGCTTCACTTCGCAGTGAAGCGCGCCCTTTGGGTGATTTGGCCAGGAGCGAGCGGGCCTGCGCAATGCAAGCAATCCTAACACGCTATTTAGTGGTGCAGACGGACCCGCGACCTAGATCGCGCTCGGAGAACCCACGTCACGCTCGTTCCCGAGGCCGCCATCACGGGGTCCGCGGCGTCGACTGGATTGCGCCGTCCATCATGGTGGACTTGTTGCAGGGAAAAATCTTGCGGTCGGGGTATCTGCCGACGCGGAAGGAGTAATCGTCCGGCGGCCGAGAGGGGCTATTGAAATGTGGATCGTTCAACTAGCCCTCAGGCGGCCTTACACGTTTATCGTGTTGGCATTTCTGATTGCGATCTTCGGTTCGCTGTCGGCGGTGCGGACGCCGACCGACATTTTCCCCAAAATCAATATTCCTGTCGTCAGCGTCGTCTGGACCTATTCCGGGCTGTTGCCGAAAGACATGTCCGACTACGTCATCTACTATTACGAGCGCCAGCTCACCTCGCAGGTCAACGCCATCGAGCATGTCGAGTCGCAGTCGCTGAACGGCTACGGCGTCGTCAAGATCTTCTTTCAGAAGGACGTCGATATCGGGGCCGCGCTCGCCCAGGTGACGGCTGTGTCGCAGACCGTGCTGAAGCTGCTGCCGCCCGGCATCACGCCGCCCTATGTGCTGAGCTATAACGCGTCAAGCGTACCGATCCTCAATCTGGTGCTGTCGAGCAAGAAACTTCCGCAAGATCAGCTGTTCGATCTTGGCCAGAATTTCATTCGCCCGCAGCTCGCAACCGTCAACGGCGCAGCCCTGCCCTCGCCCTATGGTGGCAAAATCCTCCAGGCGCAGGTCGACCTCGATCAGCGGGCGATGCAATCGCACAATGTATCTGCCGACGATGTCGTCAACGCGATCTCCGCCCAGAACCTGATTCTTCCGGCCGGGACCGAGAAAATCGGCAAATTCGAGTGGAACGTGGACCTCAATGCAAGTCCCACCATGCTGGATCATATTAACGATCTTCCGGTGAAGAAGGTTGACGGCACGGTCATTCATGTCCGCGACGTCGCCTATGCGCATGACGGCTCGCCGCCGCAAACCAATATCGTTCGGGTCAATGGCGCCAGGGCGGTGCTGATGTCGATCCTCAATGCCGGGTCGGCATCGACGCTCGACATCATCGCCGGCATCAAGGCCCGGCTGCCCAGGATCGAGGCGGGAATGCCGTCCGGGCTTGACCTCCACATGGTCGGGGATCAATCGCCTTTCATCAGGGCCGCCGTCTCCGGCGTGGTTCGCGAAGGCACCATTGCGGCTGCCTTGACCGGCTTGATGATCCTGCTGTTCCTCGGAAGCTGGCGCTTGACCATCATCGTCGTGATCACGATCCCGCTCGCTATTCTAGCCTCACTCACGGCGCTGTCCTGGCTGGGCGAAACGATCAATATGATGACGCTCGGGGGGCTCGCGCTTGCGGTCGGGATCCTGGTCGATGAGAGCACCGTTACACTCGAGAACATCAACTGGCATCTGGAGCAGGGTAAGCCGCTTGAACCGGCTATCCTGGATGGCGCCCAGCAGATCGTTGTTCCGGCCTTCGTCACGCTGGTCTGCATGTGCATCGTGTTTGCACCGATGTTCCAGCTTGGCGGCGTGGCCGGCTATCTGTTCCGGCCGATGGCGGAAGCCGTCATTTTTGCCCTCGTCGGGTCTTTCCTGCTGTCCCGTACCCTGGTCCCGACGTTGGCCATGTACCTGGTGCGGGCGCCGCACCTGGCCCACGGCGCTGGAGGTCCGGCCGCTCCATCGCGAAATCCGCTGAAGCGTTTCCAGCTCGGATTCGAGCATCGGTTTGAGCAAATCCGTGACGCGTACCACAGGCTTCTCGCGCGCGTTCTCGGGCGTCCGAAGGTGTTTGCCGCAGGATTTTTGGCTTGTACCCTGTCGTCGTTCGTCCTGGTGCCATTTCTCGGGCAGAATTTCTTTCCGTCGGTCGATGCCGGGCAAATTCTGATCCATGTGCGCTCGCAGATCGGAACGCGAATCGAGGAAACCGCGCGCCTGTGCGATGAGGTCGGGCAGAAAATTCGTCAGACGATTCCGCCGGATCAGCTCGCGAGCGTGGTGACCAATATCGGATTGCCGATCAGCGGCATCAACGTCGCCTATAGCAACACCGGCACGATCGGTCCGTCCGACGCGGATATCATGGTTTCGCTCAAAGAGAACCACTCGCCGACGGCGGCTTACGTCAAGCAGTTGCGGACGCTCCTGCCGCAGACATTTCCCGGCACAACATTCTCATTCCTGCCGGCGGACATCGTTGCGCAGATCCTCAATTTCGGCCTGCCGGCGCCGATCGACCTGCAAGTGATCGGAACGAAACAGGAAGCGAACTACGCTTATGCGACCGATCTCCTCAAGCGAATCCGCAAAGTGACGGGCATCGCCGACCTGCGTATCCAGCAAGCCTACAATTATCCGCAAATCAATGTTGCGGTCGATCGGACACTCGCGGACGAGGTTGGCCTGAGCCAGCGCGACGTCGCCAACAGCCTGCTCGTCACGCTGTCCGGCAGCGGTCAGGTGAAACCGAATTTCTGGCTCAATAACAAGAACGGCGTGTCCTACCCGATCGTGGCGCAGATGCCGCAGTACCGGATCGACACCATGTCCGAGCTCGCCAATGTTCCGGTCACGTCCAAGGAAACCGGAACGCCGCAATATCTCGGCGGACTGGCCGACTTCTCCATCGGTCCGAGTGCGGGAGTCGTATCGCATTACGACGCTCAACCGGTGATCGACATCTACGGCGCCACCCAGGGACGGGATCTTGGCGCGGTCGCCTCCGACATCCGCCGCATTATCAGCGAGACCAAAAAGGACGTCCCTCCCGGCTCCTATGTGGCGCTGACGGGGCAGGTCCAGACGATGACGAGCGCCTATAACCAGCTCTATTTCGGCCTGGCCGGCGCGATCGTGCTGATCTATCTGGTGATCGCGGTCAACTTCCAATCCTGGCTCGACCCGCTCATTATCATCTCGGCATTGCCCGGGGCGCTCGCCGGCATTGTCTGGATGCTGTTCATCACCGAGACGACGTTGTCGGTCCCTGCCCTGACGGGGGCCCTGATGTGCATGGGCATTGCGACAGCCAACAGCGTTTTGCTGGTCAGCTTCGCGCGCGAAAAGCTGGAGGAAGGTCTGGACGCCACCGCCGCGGCGCTTGAGGCCGGGTTCACCCGGCTTCGACCGGTGATGATGACCGCGCTGGCGATGGTCGTCGGCATGATGCCGATGGCACTCGCGATGGGCGACGGCGGTGAGCAGAACGCTCCGCTCGGGCGAGCCGTCATCGGCGGGCTGCTTGTCGCAACAATGGCCACGCTGTTCTTCGTTCCCACGGTTTTCAGTCTTTTGCATCGCCGTCACAGTCGCGCGCCGGAGGAGAGGCCGGGGTCCGAACCGATGGCGGAATCTGCCACGTGAATTAGGAGAACCAGTGTGTCGGAACACCAAGACAAGGCGCCAGAAGCTGGACCGACGAAGCGGCGGCCACGCAAGCCGCGCTTGCTGAGCGTGGGCGCCGTCGCGCTTGTCGTTGCGGTCGCCGTTGAAGGCGTCTGGCATCGTCAGTCGCAAGAGAAGGCGGTCGCAGCATGGACGGATGCCGCCGCGATTCCCACTGTCGACCTCGTTCATCCCACGAAAGGTGCGCCGCAGCAGCATGTCGTCCTTCCCGGCGATATCCATGCCTGGTACGAAGCGCCGACTTACGCGAGGGTCAACGGCTATCTGAAGAACTGGTACTTCGACTTCGGCGCCCAGGTGAAAAAAGGGCAGGTGCTCGCCGATATCGACACACCGGAAATCGACGCCGAGCTGACCGCGGCCAAAGCCAAGCTCAATGCGGCCAATGCCGCGGTCAAGGCTCGCGATGCCGAAACACAGTTCGCCAAGTCGACGTACGAGCGCTGGCGGGACTCGCCGCGCGGCGTCGTATCGGTTCAGGAACAGCAGGCCAAGCAGGCGGACTATGAGAGTGGCGTCGCTCGCCTCAACGCGGCCAAGGCCGATATGGCGGTGGCCCAGGCCGATGTTGACCGGCTGGAATCGCTGCAAAATTTCAAGCAGGTGGTCGCCCCGTTCGATGGCGTCGTCACGGCGCGCGAAACCGACATCGGTGCGCTCATCAATGCCGGCAGCAACGGCACCGCGCGGGAACTGTTCAGCGTCGCGGACATTCACAAGGTGCGAATCTACGTCAAGGTGCCGCAGCGCCTGGCCGGCAACATTCACCGGGGCCTGGCGGCCGAGCTGCGCCTCCCGCAATATCCCGGCAAGGTCTTTACGGCAAAGGCCACGACGACCTCACATTCGGTCAACACGTCATCGCGAACGCTGCTGGTCGAGCTTGAGGCAGATAACCCGGATGGGCTGCTTCAGCCCGGTACCTATGTCGAAGCCCAATTGAACCTTCCGAGTGATCCAAACACCGTGCTGATTCCGTCAAGCGCGATATTGTTCAGGCAACATGGTCTGGAAGCCGCGGTCGTTGGCGACGACAACAAGGTCACACTGAAGAAGATCAGTTTGGGCCGGAATCGCGGCGTGCAGGTTGAGGTGACGGATGGTCTCATGCCGACCGACCGGGTCGTCGACAGTCCGCCGGATTCGCTGGGATCCGGCGACATCGTGCGCATTGCCGGCCGTCCCGCTTTGGACAACCCGCCGAAGGGGTCAGAAAAGGAAGCTGAAGCGAACTCGGGTTTGAACCAGCTTCGCTGAATTAGACCCGCCGCGTATCTTTTGGCCGGTCGTGATCATGCCTTATCGCGCGACGATCAAACCCCGGCTGGTCACGACCACCCAGTGGCCGTCCTGGCGGCGGATGGCATCGACCCGGCCGAGGCCCGGCACGGGATCTCCGGCATAGACTTCATAGACGCCCTGCCGGCCTTCGATCAGCGCGCCGCCATTGGCGACATCCCGCAGGATCCAGCCTTCCACCATCGGCAGCCTGCCCACTTCAACCTTGGGCGCAGCCGCCGGAGCCGGCGCGGCGGCAGCCGTAGCGGGCGGCGTAACCGAGCCGGTAATTTCCTTCTCCTTTGACGCTGCCGCGGCGACCGGCAGCGGAGCCGCCGTCGGGGTGGCGCGGAGCTTGTCCACGGTTTCGCTGAGCCTGGCGAGTTTGGCGGCCGGCTCGGCTTGCGCCTTCTCGACCTTGTCGAGGCGCTCGCTGGTCTTGTTGAACTGGCTCATGCCGAGTTTCGAAGTATGTTCGATGCTGGTCTTCAGCGTCAGAATGTCGGCATCGATCCGCGCAATGGACGCTTCCAGCGCGTGGTTATCGCCGGTCGCGGCGGCGTCGCCGGCAAAATGCGTCAGACCCGCGGTCGCCAGCGCGCCACCGAGCGCGCCTGCCAGTGCCGCCAGCGTGACAACTGCCGCAAGGGCAGCGATCCCGCGCCTGCCGAACATTCCCTGGCTCGGCTCGGATTCAGGTTCCGGACCAACCTCGTCATTTGCCCAGGCGCGATCGCCTGCCGACATGATCATGATCCTGCCGGGCGGGCGCGGCGCCTCGGCCTTGGCGGCATCGGGTCCGGACGCGGGGGCGCAAGATGCATCGGCCTTGGGTGCGTCCTGTTTCGAGGCTTCGGCCGCTACGCCCTGCTCCGGCACCAGCCCGGGAGATTCGGCCGCGGCCGATCCGTGCGCGGGTTCTTGCGCCGAACCATTTGCCGGTTCCTGCATCGACGCCGCCCCCGGCCCACTCAGTTTATCCGACGAACCGGGAACGGCTGGCCCAACGCCGAGGGAACCGGATTCACCGCTGGTCTGTTCGCCCTTTTGTTCGCTCACGATCAAAATCTCCAGGAAAGGTTGACCATTTGGTAACTTTTATTGCTTGCGAAATCGTTACCCGGCCGCCGGCTTACCGAAATTTAAGGAAGTCGTCGGGGCGGGTTTCACCTCGGGCGGCTGCCTTTGGCCCGGCGATGCCGCCCTGCGGCAACAAAAACGACCACGATCCGTCGTTTGCGCCGGCGGATTTCCCGACTAACATGGCGTCGACAACCAGCCAGAAGGCGGGGGGCGCGATGGCCATCGAAAAATGCATCGACGAATTTGATGTCGGCGACGTCATTTTCGAGGAAGGCTCGACCGGGCGCGAGCTGTTCGTGGTGCTCGAGGGCAAGGTCGACATCGCCAAGGTCAACGGCGCCAGCAAGACGGTGATCGTCACCCTCGGCAAGGGCGAGTTCTTCGGCGAGATGGCCGTCATCGACGGCTCGTCGCGCTCGGCGAGTGCGATCTCGGCCGCGCCGAACACTGGCGTGATGCGGATCAACCACGCCCGCTTCGTCTATCTGGTCAGTCAGCAGCCGGCGTTCGCCCTGATGATCATGGATGCGCTCAGCAAACGGCTGCGCGCGTCCAATGCCGTCACTTTCAAGGCCGCCAACCCGTGAGCGACCGCAAGCCGAGCCCATTTCCGGTTCTGCTGAACAACGACGTCTGTTCTCTGATCGAGGCGGCCGAGAACGTCTATCAGATCCGCTTCAAGAACCGCGCCGCCAATGCCTATCTGGTGCGCGGGAAATCGCGGACCATCATGATCGACGTCGGGCTGTCCTCGAATTTCCCGGCGCTCAGGGAGTGCCTGCATCACCTCGACTGCCCGCCGGAAGCCATCGACATGGTGATCCTCAGCCATGAACATCTCGATCACATCGGCGCGGCCTGGCATTTC
>Ga0185299_10002362_pt1 | contig 29511 bp, 26 predicted proteins | sample PaiPotPPA55metaG_FD_128002 | JGI IMG/M metagenome (GOLD analysis project Ga0185299, IMG submission 128002) | Iron sulfur acid spring bacterial and archeal communities from Banff, Canada, to study Microbial Dark Matter (Phase II) - Paint Pots PPA... ...
CGTCGGGAGTTCGGTCGGTTGGTAGAAACAACGATTAGCCAGATCGAATCGGGCAGCTTTGATTCGCACAGCGGTATCCGGTTTCCTCAGAATGGCTGCGTCAGTTGCTCTCATCTGGGGCTTTGTCTGGGCAGTGAAGCGCTAATCGCAGCCAACCTCATCCGAAAGGCAGGAGCGAGCGACCTTGACTGGCTTGACGAGCTTGTGGATTAACGGACGAACGATCATGACACCGGAGCTCGATCCCTGCCGCGCCCAGTTCGTATTGGGCAGGATCGACGAGATATTGACCTGGGAAAGGGCTAAGGAGAAAGAACGAGACGTGCAGTTTGTGGAGCTTGGCGAGTATCTGTGTGAGGTGCGGTCGAGGCAGTATTGGAGATTGGAGAAATTGAGCTCGTTTGAGGAATTTCTAGAAAGGCGATTCCCGGAATCACGCCGAAAGGCTTATTACCTGATGGCGATCCATGAAAATCTGACACGAATTCCCAAGCCTGAGCTCCGCGAGGTGGGATGGAGCAAAGCAGTGGAGCTGGTGAAAGTAGCCAGGAGGGATGGAGACACCTTCGATTGTGCAACCTGGTTGCACAAGGCCAAGGGAATGCACAAGGAGGGATTTAGGGGTGAGGTCGAACGGCACCTCACGGGGAAGGAGACGGAACCTTGGGAAATTATCTACTTTAAGCTCTACAAGAGTCAGTTGCCGGTCGTCGAGAAAGCCATTGAGACGGCTGCCCTCATGCTGGGAAGCGATAAGTCTCGGGGGTACTGTCTGGAGATGATCTGTGCGGATTTTCTCGCGGGCGCTAACGCTCAGAGCGAGGAATCCTAATTCTCGATATGCATTCGACAACGCCCTGAATATCTCGACTGGTTGGCCAGGCTTAACCAGACATGCAGAGAGTTCGCCAGAAGCAGCCTCGACTCAAGCTCAATTTTAAAGAATATAGCGTTCTGCGCGCGCAAGTACTTGGACGAGATGGATATCGGTGTCAAGACTGCAGTTCGTCGAAAGATTTACAGGTCCACCATATCGTGAAACGAAGCCATCTCGGCGACGATACACAGGACAACCTCATTACATTGTGTGCTGTCTGTCATAGGCGCCGACACATAAGCTAATTCCCGAAAAATGCAGAACGGATAAAAACTGCGAGAAACTAAAAGAAAACACGGTCCCTAGAAAAAGGCAAAAGCAAAGAATCCGGACGATCAGTTGTCAGCGCTTCCGTTCGTCCGACACCGTGGCGTTTGAATGTTTTGTACGATCCAACGGGGCTATACGTAGACGCCCGGCCAGTCCAGTCATGACGTCTACTGCCACTGCATCACCGTAAATTCGGGACTGGAAGTGATGGGACGCACCTAATCGGCAATCCATTGCCAACTGGGCGTGCCGCCAGCGGCGTAGGTCAGCGTGATGTTCTGGTTTGCGGGAAGGCGTATTGGTCCGCTGACGACGCCACCGCCAGCCACCGAAACGCCCGTTAGTGTAGTTCCATTGATCGCGATCGTTATGGGATTGGTTCCGGAGGTGATGTACAGAGTGACGTCGTAGCCAGTCCCGTTAATCTGAGCACTGGCACCGCTCGCCGGGAAAGCGGGCGCTGTGATCACGCCGGCCGGGTTGTGCCCGAGATTGTTACGAATCACGAATCCGGTGAATGAACTAGCATTGTTGAGTATTCCTCCGTGTAGATTACCCGTAACGTCGTTGCCTTCGATGATGACGTTCGCGTAGGGGGACTGATTTCCGACGAGAGCAACGGTAATACCATACGCCTGGGTTTTCACTGGTTGATCGTCGTAGGAATGGTTCCCCTGTACAATTACATCCGAAACACCAGCCAGATTTGCCCCGCCTGGGCCGAGGAACAACTCGATACCCCCGTGAGGACCAAAGTTCGCCTGATTGTTATTCTTCGTAGTGTTACCGATGACTCTTATTCCTTTTGCGGGCCCTGCACTACCGACAATGACGCCAATCCCCGCGGTACTGCAACCTTCCACAAAATTGTTGGTGATGCTTATGTCGCTGCCACCCATCGCTATGCCGACGACATTATTGACCGTGGAAGGGACAGCGTGGCAAAAATTGGAGTCCACGGTCCCCTGATTCGCCGGGGGATAATCTCCGATACAGGCACTTGCGATGCCGTTGGAAAAACCGGCCACGCTGTTGTGATGCAAGACGTTGTGATCCACCGTGAAGTCAGACCAAAAGGCTACGTCGACCAAGTTGCCCGGGTTCGTGTTGCTCGATGAGATGAAATTGTGGTGAATGTGAGCTCCCGAAGCGCCGAACACACCGCCACCTAGAGCCACAGCGAAGCCGTTGAGATTGGTGATGGTGTTTTGTCCGATTTCGACCTGCCCTCCGCCGGGAATGGAGCTGAACAGCACGAAATGCTGGCTGTTGTCGGAGCGGTTGCCGACCACGCGCACGCGCAGCGGTTGATGCAACAAGATATTCGCGCAAGTAACGGAGGCCCCGCACGTTGCACCGCCTTGATTGTCGAAATCGTTGTCCGTTATGAGCCAATCGGAAATATAGTTGCCGCTGCCGCTCACAGGACTTTGAATGTCGCTGCCCGTCGCGTTCAGGAAGCGCATGCGCTGAACGATAATTTCGCTGAGGGCCGAGTTGACGGAGATGCTGTCAGCAAGCGCGGTGATGCCCGGCCCTCCTTTGTTGCCATCGATTACGAAGTCGGAAAGGGTGATTCCCTTCGAGTTAATGAGCAGAATCGATCCGCCTGCGGAGGAATTTTTGCGCTTGAGTGTGGTTCCGAAGCGGCCGGCGCCTTGTAACCACAGACTGGTATTGATAGAAATAGCAGCTGCGGGATCGACAAGACAGGTACCGGGAGGCATGATAACAGTCGCATTTCCCAAGCCGGGGTCCGCAGCCGAATTAAGGGCCGATTGCAACGCCGCGGAATCGTCGGTAAAGCCATCGCATTTCATCCCGGTCGCGAATACAGGATTAATGATGCATGTCCGCTGGACGGCGCAAGACCGTGACGCCTGGGGAGTCTGTTGAGGAGTTCTCGAAACGCTTCGGTCCTGAGATCTTGCGGTCGAAGCGAGGGTGGTCTGTGCCGAAAGATTTCCAAACGAACTGAGAATTACCAAAATGCCGCACAGAACGCACGTTTTCAACGAGGCCTCCGGAGTAACGAGTTGAAGTGTTTCGAACAACTTTGGCTGGGCGCTTGGAGACAGCGTTGACCAGGCGTCGCCTGAATAAATCAAGGCAATTGATGGTTTCGGCACAAGGAGGGAATGAAGATTGCGACATGATCTTTCCAACCGGCTTTGGAAATTCTCGATTTGAAGCGTCTTCTTTCATAATGATTCTGCGGGCGGAGCCTGGGTAAGTTTTCTGTTCAATGTACCGATCGACATGGCCCTGGAATACTTTGGGCTCTCAAACCTGGTGGCTAAATCTCGCTAGTATCTCTCCAAACCCATCTGATCTGTCGGGACCGAGATCTTGGCACGTATAGCCCCAAGACTCCAGCAATTCGCGACAGAGGCGGCCAACATTGTGACCATGCGTCGCAAGAAAGATGGTTGGATGGAACTCTCGAATGGTCGTTTCGGCCCCTCGCAGAGCTAATAACTCCGCGCCTTCGATGTCCATCTTTATGTACTTTGGGGGCAAAATCTCTTTGCCGACAACCAAGGTATCGAGGGTGGTCACAGAAACCGGAATTCCCTCGCTAGATAGGTGCCCCTTGAAGCCGGTCGGCTCGGTCTGAAACCTCATGGTTCCAGCATTGTCGCTTACCGCTACCTCAAATACTTTAACATTTTTAACACGATTTAACTCGAGATGCTTTTTTAGATATGCGACATTCTTGGGTACTGGTTCAAAGGCGAATACTTCGCCAGGACCGACCAGAATTGACGCAAGCAGTGAATAAAAGCCGACGTTTGCTCCAACATCGTAAAAGACTGTCCCCCCCTGAACTTCCTTCGAAATAAGCTGTTGTTTTTTGAGTTCGTAAAATCCCATCCAGCAGCGATGAATTGCGGAACCTGGAATCCACCACATCCCGCGAAGCCGACCTGAAAGAATTGGGATTGCAGTAGAAGACGGAATGAATCTTAAAGGGTATCTAAGCAGTCGGCCTAGAAACTTTCTGCTCGATAGCGATCCTGTGTCGATTATTTCCGGCATTTAGCTGGGCGACTATCCTTAGTCAATGGAAAATCGTTACGATTCTATGCGCTGCGACAGGCCATGGACAGCGCTGTCCGAAACTCTTTACGCGGATCGATTAACTGAAGAGCTGAGGCTCTCAAGACCCGCGAGGTAGTCTACAAAGCTCTGACGAAGGCTGGGGTCGGAAAGAGTCAGTTCAACGTTCGCTTTCAGAAAGCCGAGGCGATCACCGGCGTCGTAGGGTTGCCCAATGAAATATAGTCCAAGAAGAGTATGCCGTTGGCATAGCAAATTCAAAGCATCCGTGAGCTGAACCTCTCCGCGCGCGTCGGGATTAGTTTTCTCGATAGCCCCCCAGACAGGGGATTCCAGAACATAACGGCCGAAGACTCCGAGTTTGGAGGGCGAGGCGGCGAGCGACGGTTTTTCGACTAATCCCGCGACGCGGACGGTTGAGTCTGATGCAGGAACCGTCGAACGTTCAACCTGGATGATCCCGTGTCGCTCGACCTCTTGTGGTTCTACCTCCCGAACGGCTACGATACTTCCGCCATGATCTTTGTGGGCCCTGATCAATTGGCGAGTGACGGGTTCGTCGTTCACCAAGATTACGTCAGGCAGCAGAACGACGAAGGGCTCGTCTCCAATCAATGGTCTGGTGCGGCAGATTGCGTGAGCAAGGCCCAGAGGTTTTTCCTGTTCGACGAACTGCAGGTCGACCAATTGTGGTAGGCGGCGTATATCCTCGGCGGACGCCGTCAACTGGCGATCCCGCAGAAAGGATTCGAGAGCAGGATCCGCATCAAAATGGGTTTGGATGAGAGATTTGCGACTCCGAACTATCAGAATCACGGTCTGTATCCCGCTAGCTGCCGCTTCTTCAATGGCATATTGGATTAGCGGTTTGCCGGCAACCGGGAGCATCTCCTTTGGGATAGCTTTTGTCGCGGGAAGCATTCTGGTGCCGAATCCCGCAGCGGGAATCACGGCTTTCACGATTTTCTGGCAGTTAGGCAAAGTGCGACCTTCTTAGGGAATTTCGTAAATCAGGATGTCGTGAGGTGAGCGTCAATCGGTCGACTGGGATGGGAGTCGTTACACTGTAGCCGGCGGCTGGACAGATTCCCATTTCATCTCCGCGACTCTCAATTTAGGATGGGAAACGAGCAGATGCCAAACCATTGCCTGGAAGGATTCCGTATGGGGAGTGATCGTGGAAGTATTGACGACCGGAACCAGTACACATGCGTTTGCAACTCGGGCAGTGTATCCGCCGTCGCGACCGACAACGCCGCAGATAGTGGCCTGTACTTGCCGAGCATATTCGAGCGCACGCACCAAATTGGTACTAATATTTTTTCCTGCATCACCGCCGCCTACGGAAAATACGAAGACCATATCGGCTTGGGTCAACCGAGATCCGCGAAGCCAATTGGCATAGCACGTGTCCCAACCCTCATCGTTTACTCGCGCCGTCAATTCAGAGACGTTGTCCGAGGGGGCATAGGCCTCGATCTGGGCAATTTTCCTGAAGTCACAGACTGCGTGGGAAGCGTGGCCTGCGCCGCCACCAACGCCGAGAAGAAAGAGTCTGCCGGAGCGCTCACGCAGTTCAACGAGCAGATCCGCGGTACGTTCCATAGTAGACTGGTCCAAAAGTCTCAAGATTTCGGCAGCTTCTCGCAGGTACTGTGCGACGTAGCTCATGCAGCCTATCCTCTCTTATAATTCTTATGATCTTGAAGTCGGTTCTCGAGCGATGGGGCAACACACCTTACGCTTCTGCCGTAAAGCAAACTGATGACGAGACGCCTTGCAAGGTTCCTGCAGCTTCCGACCGTATGATCTGCGCGGCCTCCCACAGGTCTCCGGCCACTAAATCAGGCCGCACATGCGGAGCTTCGGTGAATTGACAAATCTCGCACTTCCAGCGTCCGACGAAGATGGACCGGCAGCCCGCCCGAGCCGCTGCCTGCAAATCGGGAATTCCGTCGCCCACCATATAGCATTCCTTGAGCGACACGTTCAGCTCTTCGGCTGCTCTCTCCAACATGCCAATTTCTGGTTTGCGACAATTGCAGCGTTGTCGAAGCTCTTGTACTTTCGCTTCCGGATGGTGCAGGCAATAATACGTATGATCTATGCGCCCGCCCGCGGCGCGAACCCGGGAAAGCATCGTGCGTTCAAAAGCGAATAATGTCTTTCGGTTCAGATGTCCTTTCGCAATTCCGGGCTGATTGGAAACCACCGCGACACCTAGCCCTAAATCATTCAACAAGCGAATCGCCTCGGGAACCCGAGGCAGGAGTTTGAACTGGGACCGCTTGAAGGGCGCGTCGATTACACCCGCATCTTGGTGATAGACAAGAGCGTTGATTACGCCATCTCGATCGAGGAAAACGGCCTTCATAGCCAGAAATCAGCCGACGATACCGACTAAGCGAGGCTTTTTGTGAGCCAGCACGAGTTTTTCTTCGTGATTATTATGGCGGTGGTTGTGGGCAAGTCTTCCGTCGCGGGAAACAACATCGAATACAACCTTGCTGCCTTCAAAATCGAAGCGAAATTTCAATTCCCGAAGGCCGGCACAGCGCATCGCTTCCCGCAAGCGGGTCTTGTTTTCTTCGCAGTAGAGCATAAGGAAACCGCCGCCGCCTGCGCCGGAGATCTTTCCGCCAATCGCTCCATTTTGTTTCGCGAGCTCGTACCAGGCATCGATGTGAGGATTCGAAATTCCTTCCGAAAGACGCTTCTTCACCTGCCAATGAACGTCGAGAAGTTCTCCAAAGCGGCGCAGTTCTCCTTTGGATATGGCATTGCTGATCTCGAGGCCAATATCTTTGATCTCCCGCAAGCTGGTGACGACCGTGCTGTCTTTGTTACGTGTAGCGTGATCCTGCTTCTCCAAAATCGTCGTGGCATCGCGCATTTCGTTTGTATAAAACATCAAGATGTTGTGCTCGAGACTCTCGACGAGATCTACATCTAGATCCAATCGCGTGACATCTACCTTGCCATTTGGCTTGATATCGAGCGCCGTTAGGCCGCCGAAAGCGGCCATGTATTGGTCCTGCTTACCAATTGGCTTGTTCAAGACTTCCAGCTCGATATGACACGCTTCCTCGGCCAACTTCTGAGGTGTGGCTTGATCTTGAAGCAGGGTATGCAGAGCGTTCAACAAACCGACGAGGTAGGAACTCGATGATCCCAGGCCCGTCCCAGCAGGGACGTCGGCGATCGAAACGATCTCGATCCCGTTAGTGACGCCGAAATGCTTCAAGGCTTCGCGCGCCAAGGTATGCTTCACGTCGTCTACGTGATCAACCATTTCTGAGCTGGTGTAGCGAACTCGAATCTTGTCGTCGACGATGGGAGTGTTCACGTTCAGATACATATACTTGTCGATTCCAACCGCGAGAATAAAACCCCCGTTTTCCCCATAGAAGGAAGGAAGGTCTGTCCCGCCGCCGCCCAGGGTAACCCGAAAGGGCGTTCTAGTGATGATCATCGTCGCTCCGGATAGAGATAAGGCACTGCAGTTTTGATATTACCAGCCCCGACGTTGCTGTTCGAGGTCTTCCAACGATTCGGCATAGGCAAACATAAAAGCCCATCCACTTATTGAGCACCGGCAACTTCCAGGGTCGTCTTCAGCGCTTTGCTCTGCAAATAATCGATCGTCCTTCTGAGGCCCTCTCGAATCTCAACCCGGGGGTTCCATCCCAAGGTGCGAGCCGCGGAAATATCCGCGAGTGTGATTTCCGCTTCACCTGGCAGGTCCGGCTTGTACTCAGGCTGCAGGCCTGTCTTCATGATTTCCTCGATCAAATCATAAATCTGTTTCACTGAGAAATTCACGCCAGCGCCGATATTGAAGACGCGACCATTCGCTTTATCTTGCTCGAGTATAGCGAGATGAAGATCGTTTACGTCATCGATGTAGATGAAGTCGCGCCGCTTCTTCCCCGTGCCGTAGATAACCGGACGTTCGCCGCGAAGCATGCGCAGGATGAAAGAACTCATAACCGGCGGGACAACACGGCGCCAATCTTGCGCGGGGCCGTAGACGTTGAAGTAGCGAACCATCGCAATATTCATACCATATAGCTCGCGATAACTTTCACAGAAAGTAGCGCCGCCGTGCTTACTTGCCGCATATACGCCAATAGGCTTGACGCGGTCCTCTTTGGTTGGAAATTCGTGAATACCTTCGTATTCCGCAGAAGTGTCTGCGTAGATGAATTTCGCGACTCTCGCTTTGCGGGCGGCCTCCAGAACGTTCAATGTGCCCGAGACGTTGTGACTGACCGCTTCGAGAGGTTTGGCAAGACAATCGATCAGCGACGTCTTGGCGGCAAGGTGGAAAATGCCGTGTGCGCCCTCGAACAGTGGGTAGATTTCAGGTTCGCGGATGTCGGCCTGCTGGAACTGAACCCGCGAATCCACGTTTTCGATTGTTCCTGCAGAAAGATTGTCAATCCCGAGGACCGAATAGCCTTTGTTCAAGAGATCTTTTGCCAAGTTGCTACCAACGAACCCAGCGACACCGGTCACTACAATACGTTGTCCCATAGTCAAACCGTCTCGTCTCCCTGAGTTGGAATCACGTTCTTGCTAGGAATACCATTTCTGGTAGTTCGCGAGGTGCACATACCGTTTAATACGCACCCTCGGCGCGAACTACGACCCAGACCGTTTTGAAGACAATGAGCAGGTCGAGCCAGATCGACCAGTGGTCGATGTAGAACATATCGAGGCGCACTTTCTCGTCATACGTAGTCGTTTGACGTCCCATCACTTGCCAGAACCCAGTCAGTCCGGGCTTTACGGAAAGCAATTTTGGCAACAGAGCGCCGTACTTCGGGCGTTGTGCTTGGGTGATCGTTCTTGGTCCGACCAGGCTGATGTCGCCGCGCAGGATGCTGAAGAAAGAGGGAAACTCGTCAAGACTGTATTTGCGCAGCACTCGACCGGTGCGAGTGACCCGAGGATCATTCGTGAGCTTGTGTTGCCTTTCGAAAGCCTTGAGCATCTCCGGATCTCGGTTGAGCACTTGATCGGCGTCAACGCGCATCGTTCGAAACTTCAGGTAGTACCCGTCTTGGCCGTCGGCGCGAACGTACGGACTGCGGTAGAAAATGGGGCCGCCATCGTCGAGCTTGATCAGCACTCCAATGATCGGCGTCAACGACAACGTAATGACGCTGCCGAATAGGCCTACCAACAGGTCTGCCGTCCGCTTCAGGCATCGCTGCAACGTAACGGACCATCGCGGTTGAGCATAAAAACACAGGGAGCCGGCATATTCGTCAATCTCGTAGCTAAGGTTGGCCGTTGCCAGGACCCCCGAAAATAATTGGACATCGACATCCAGCTCGCGCGAGCGGCGAAGGAGGTGGCCCAGCCACTCACCGCCGCCGGGATCGACGGGATACGCGACGATCAGCACGTCGGCGCCGGTCTCTACGAGATGGCGTTCCCACTGAGCTAATGGACCAAGAACCGGGACGTTGAGACTCGCTTTCGACTCGGCTTCCGAAGCCTCGGACTCGCCGTCAGGAACCAGAAGAGCGCCGACGACTTCGTATCCACGGTGCCGCTGGATCGCCAACAGCTGCTGATATTCTCGCAAGCCCGTCGATGAGCCGACGAGAATCGCTCGACGGCGAAACAGCCCAACACGCCACAATTTTTCCTGAATCGCACGAAATCCAAATCGCACTGCGACCAGGAACATATAGGCGGTGATGAACCAGCAGACTAGAAGATAGCGCGAAAAAACCTCGGACCGAAAGATGACGAAATTGAACAGAACGAGTCCGAGGAAACTGATCGCCACTGCCTTCCAACTGCGCTCTAATTCCTGCTCCGGTCGGCGCAACTCGGGACTTTTGTAGCCGTCAAATACGTAAAGGATTACCGCAAAAAACGGGATGTAAAAGCGGTGGTATTCGAACGGATTAAGCCCCGTGATCGGAACATAAAAAAGATGTTGGACGGCCCTAAACGAAACCATGTGGGCCAGGGTGATGGCAAACAGGTCGCCACAGAGATAGATCAGCTCGTGGACTGGAGACGCGGCAAGCAGACGAAGGTATGCAGGCGCCGACGCCGATACGTCAGGCGAGGATCTCAGTAGTTGTGTTTCGCGAGGAGCAATCGATTCGCGAGTCGACATGGATCGTACAGGGGCGGTGGCAGCTTTTTCCGCTCTAACGGGCGGGGGAGCCTGCAACCGTGGCTTTTCCTTTCTTTATTTGGTCCATAGTTTTCTCGGCGTCCTGGATGAACTGATGCACGGTCTCACGCGTGTAGCGATGATCCACCATCTTGGGTAGGAACTGCGGCGGGATCGTGATGATATGGGCTCCGGCGAGAGCCGCACTTTGAATGTCCATGACCGTGCGTATGCTACCGACAATGATGTGCGATGAAAGGTCCCAATCATCGAGCCAATGGCGGACATTTCGAATTGTCACAGCGGGATCATTGCCTTCGTCCGCAACGCGGCCAGCAAAAATGCTGACATACGTTGCGCCGGCCTTGGCCGCGAGCAACGCCTGGTTAAAGGAAAGGATCGCTGTGGCATTCACGCCGATGCCTTCCTGGAACAACTGGTGCATGACGCCGAGACACGATTCACCGTACTCGTTGACGACCGGAATCTTAACGACAATGTTGCGAGCCCACGTGGCGAAGGTGCGCGCCTGCTCGATCATGACCTTGCGGTCATTGGAGGTCACTTCCACGCTTAGGGGACGCTCGCCCAGCAAGCCCGCGAGTCTCTTGGCGCACTCCTCCAGGTCAGTGGCACCATCCTTGAACATGATACTGGGATTTGTCGTCACCCCATCGACGACTCCTTCCTGAAGCCAGTATCCGATTTGTTTCTGGTCTGCCGAATCAACGAACACTCGCATGAACCCCTCCTCAGTGGAAAACAGGAAACTTGAACTCAACTTACAATTACAGTGTTGTTTGAAGCCTCCGCGCCCGGTTGGCCGTTATCCGAGTAGCGGCTGAACAGCAGGTCATACTTCTGCAAGATCTTTTCCTTCGCGAAATGCTGCTGCACGTAGGCCCGACCATTGGCACCCAGGCTGCTTTGAAGAGCCGAATCCATCCGCAATGAAAGCACTGATTCGACGAGAGCCTCTGGAGATTCAGGATGAAGTATTAAGCCGCAATTAGCACTCTCGATATAACGGGCTGTTTCGCTTTTGTCACTAACCGCGGCGAGCACTGGGCGCCCGGCGGCCATGTAAGTGAGAAGTTTCGACGGAATGACCGAGTCTACGACCGCTGCCTTCTGGTGCAGCAGTAGAACATTCGCCGCCGAATACATTTCCGCTAAGGTCGCAGCTGGTTGCAACGGCAAGAGACGTATATTCGACAGACTTCGCTGCTTGATCGCATCCTCTATCAGAGATCGCTCTTCGCCCTCTCCTACAAGAACCCAGATTAGATCGCTCACGTTACTGGAAAGCTCCGCCGCGCGAACCACATTCATCAGATCTTGCTTCTTGCCGATATTCCCGGTGTACATCGCGACGAACTGGTCGGGCGCGAATTGATTCGCTTCGCGGAACTTCGTTGCCCCCGCGATCGGATAGACGCTTTGAGTGTCGCCCCAGAGGGGAATAAGCACAAGGCTGTCAGGATCGATGCCCCGGTCCGTCAACTTCTCTACGAATCCCTGACAAATGCAGACGATGTGGCCGGCCCCCCGGTACAGGAATCTCTCCAATGCACGCGCGGTGCGAACGGCGAAACCTTCGCGCATGATGCCCGTGGCCAAGGCGGCGTCGGAAGCAAGATCCGTCAGAAGAATGATGTACGGCTGTCTCCGCACCTTGGACAGCAAATAGCCGGTCAGCGCCAATGTTGGCGGCGGGCACACACAACAGATCACATCGAATCTGCTCCGGAACAGAGCTGCCCAGAAAACGTTTATAGCGAAGGAGACATCGTGCGCGAGACGCTGTACGAGACTGCTCGCCCGCGCCGGAACGAAATGCCAAACCCGCCGCACGGTTACGCCCTTGATTTCCTCATTCTGTGTGAACTTCCCGCGATAGCCGTCCCACACCCTCCATTCCGGGTAGTAAGGAAACGTCGTGATCACATTTACATCATGTCCCTGACTTGCGAAGTGTTCGCACAAGCCGGTCGTGAACGGGGCCATTCCGGTTCGTTCGGGGACGTAGTTCGTGCCAAAAACCAAAACTCGCATTGCGGCTCCGGGTGAATAATCGACGACCAAGTCTCGGCCACTCAGCTCGCTGGCGGGCTGGAGGCTTTGCCGGTTCGACAGTCTCTGAATTGACTCACGGCGAGCAAATCCTCAGGCTCGGGTCGCAACCGCTATCAGACAATCGCCCCTGCCCCGACAGTTTTCCAACCACAGTTTCGGAAACAGAAAGAATCTGGCGATGGCCATGAACAGAAATGTCAAAGACGGGTTTCGCAATTGCCAAGTCTTACGGCCCGGTTTCGCGAAGAGGCGGGCAATCGACGATTGCGCAAACCATAGCGCCGGAGTCACTTGCTGCACTTCGATTTGCGAATAACCTGTCTCCGTCAAGAGCCTCCGCAATGTTTCGGCGGAGAAATGAGAAATGTGGAACGGCACATGCCAATTGATCCACGACCGTCCGAATAACTCGCGCAGCCAACTCCGGCTATTAGGACAGCTGATCCAGACCTGGCCTCCAGACGCAAGAACGCGGTGAACATCGAGCAACATCTTTTGGGGATCCAAAGAATGCTCCAATACATTGGACAGGACTGCTACATCGTATCCACTTGCAGGATTAAATTCTTCGAGTAAACAGGTATGCACTTGAAAGCCGGCGTCGCGGGCGACCTCAGCGGCGGTCTCATTGAGTTCCAATCCTTCGACGCGGAATCCATTGCGCGCATAAAGTCGCAGCCCGCGACCCTCGTTACAGCCGATATCCAGGAGCCGGCCACTACCGCGGCGGTGATGAAAAGCAACGTCGCCGTCGAGCCCGGTCCACAATCGGTAGACCGATGAAAAGAGGAAGCGTTCCCTTAGTTGAGTGTAGAAGGTGTCTGTTTGGCCCCCAAAATTGTAGTGGGTTTCGTAGAGCTCGGTCAGTTCCGCCAAGGTCGGCACCGGAAACGTCTGCTCAAACCCACAACCAACGCATCGCCGGATCTCCCATGACCCCGGCGTACCCAAACGGTTATCGATTAGACCGGTGAGTGCCACTTTCAGTTGCGAGCCGCAAACGAGGCATTCATTCTTCGCTTCGGGCGCGGACACTTGTTGGGTCGGCATAACTGTCGCCGTGGCTCGGAGTTCGCCTAAGCTATCAGTCATTTTTCACGACACCCAGTCGAAGCAGCCCCAGTCGATATTCGGCGTGCAGAATCCAGGGCGTTGACTCTCAAGAATTCTTCGTAGGTCATCTCAATGCCTTCCCGCAAACGAACACGGGGCTTCCATCCCATGATATCGAGGCGGCCCACATCGAGAAGTTTTCTGGGCGTACCGTCGGGCTTAGAGGCGTCGAAAACGAGTTTTCCGTGAAAGCCGACCACGGCCGCAATAAGTTCGGACAGTTCGCGGATGGTGAGATCGTCGCCACAACCAACGTTCACCATGGGAGGTAGCGCGGGAGCTTTCAAAATCGTATTGAGTTTGGTCTCGGGCAAATTCATAAGGAAGACACAAGCGTCGGCCGCGTCAGCGCTGTACAAAAACTCCCGGCGTGGCGTACCCGTTCCCCACAGAACAACCTGATCCGATTCGCTGACCCGGGCTTCATGCATCTTCCGGATCATCGCTGGAATTACGTGCGAACCATCAAGGTCGTAACGATCCCCTGGACCGTACAGATTTGTCGGCATTGCGGCAAGGAAACAAGTTCCGTATTGGCGGTTATACGACCAACACATCTCGATACCTGAGATTTTTGCCAATGCGTAAGCCCGGTTCGTTTCTTCTAACGGTCCGGTGAGCAGGGATTCTTCTTTAATCGGCTGCGGCGCGAATTTTGGATAGATGCAACTCGAACCCAGAAATAGCAGCCGCTTGACCTCCGCGCGGTATGATTCGTGGATAACGTTCGTCTGAATTTGTAGGTTTTGCGCAATAAAATCGCCAGGATAGCTGGCATTGGCAAGGATGCCGCCGACTTTGGCCGCCGCCAGAAATATGTATTCCGGTCGTTCCTCGCCAAAAAATTGTCGAACCTCAAGCTGATTTGTCAGGTCAAGCTGCTGACGAGTGCGCAAAAGTAAGTTCGAATAGCCTAGCTCTTTCAGCCGCCGAACCAGCGCTGAACCTACGAGGCCGCCGTGACCCGCCACGAAGATTTTGGCGGTCTCCTTCATATTTTAGTCAAATTGGCCATGTACTCGATATCCTGATTCGTGGACAAGCAAGTCTCGCTCCGCAATTTCCAAGTCCGCGGCCACCATCTCAGCCACCAAGTCGCGAAACGTGATTTTAGGGGCCCATCCGAGCTTGGCTCGAGCCTTGCTCGCGTCGCCCATTAGCGTATCGACTTCGGCAGGACGAAAATAGTGCGGGTCAACAGCGACGACACATCTTCCGCGACGGTCGAACGCTTTCTCTTCTGGACCCGCGCCTCGCCAAGCCAGCTCCATGCCGATATTCCCAGCTGCAGCTTTTACGAAATCCCGGACCGAGTATTGTTGACCGGTTGCGATAACGTAGTCGTCAGGCTGTTCTTGCTGCAGCATAAGCCACTGCATCTCGACGTAGTCCCGCGCGTGACCCCAGTCACGCTTGGAATCCAGATTCCCCAAAAACAGACATTCCTGCAAACCAACCTTAATCCGTGCCAGTCCTCGGGTAATCTTGCGCGTGACGAATGTCTCACCACGGACGGGTGATTCGTGGTTAAAGAGGATGCCGTTGCAGGCGAACATACCGTACGCTTCGCGATAGTTGACTGTGATCCAGTAGCCGTACAACTTGGCCACTCCATACGGCGAGCGCGGATGGAACGGAGTGGTTTCTTTCTGAGGTGTTTCTCTTGCCTGCCCGAAAAGTTCGGATGTTGAAGCCTGGTAGAACCGCACCTTCTCCGTCATTCCCAGGACTCGGATGGCATCCAAGATCCTCAGAGTACCAAGTCCGTCCACGTTGGCGGTGTATTCCGGCGACTCAAACGAAACGCCCACGTGGCTCTGCGCGGCAAGATTGTAAATCTCATCCGGCCGCACTTTCTGAATCACATGAATCAAGCTGTTGGCATCGGTCATGTCCCCGTAATGAAGACGAAAGCGCAGGTCGCGATCGTGAGGATCCTGATACAGATGATCGATCCGGCCAGTGTTGAATAACGAGGCGCGCCGCTTGATTCCATGTACCTCATAACCCTTCTCGAGAAGGAACTCCGCGAGATACGCGCCGTCTTGGCCCGTAATGCCAGTGATCAATGCCTTTTTCATCGCGTCCTTCTTGCTTTGCAAAGAGGATCAGCATTCCAAACGAGAGTCACGGCTTCTCTAGCCCTGGTTTCTTAGCCTCGACGCAAACGCCGGCCCCATTTAAGACCCTATCTGCTTCCCCGACTTCTTCAATGCCCACGATGTCACTTTGGCGATATTGCTTCTCCGCCGCTTCTTTGAATCCAATGACTAACAAAAAACGCTTTAGCGATTCGGAGTCGTACATCCATTTGTGGGAGTGAAAATCCTTCCAGATCGCATAAAATTTGAAAACGGCATTCCCATTGTTAGGCGCCGGGCTCTTGTAGCCCAATCGCTCGTTCAACTCATCAGCAGCGCAAACGTTGGACTGGCTGCCATTGCCGCTCTTTTTCAGATGGTCCGACACCATCGAGCGCAAATCGGGTACCACCAGCCAGAGTACTCCCCCCGGTTTAAGCACTCTCTTGCATTCTGCCAGTAGTCTTTGCGCATCCACATGATACAGATGCTCAAGTACGTGAGAACCGTAGATCGCCGAGATCGTGTTAGTCTGAAAAGGTAAAGGTCTTGTCAGATCATGTACGAGAGGTCGCACTTTCCTTTGAGCGCCAAGATTCGGCCGAATCACGCCAACCAATTCCAGCGTTTTCGAAGATGAGGATGGTTCGTGAACCAAGCGTTCCATGAACCATCGACGTTGAGCCAACTCGCAGGAGCATTGGGACCGCACCCTAGGTTAGTTCTCTCTCTCATGGACATGTCAAGAGTTTCGCCATGAATGTTGCGATGTATCTGGTCGATGTTCAAACGACGTCGCCACCTGCACTTGAGACGCACTAGGGTAATCTCATACTAACCGTAGACGGTAGGTGTACTTGCCAGCGATCAACAGCGCCTTGCCTTTCGGGCAACCATTTAGGAAAATCAATTTGACCTTATCCTGGGGTTTGCCGCCCAACCTTCTTTAACAAGACCACGTAATCCGCAAGGAGTAAGTTAATTCGGCCAGCGGTCACCACTTCAACGCAACGCGTAAAAAGATTAACTACACTAAGGAACGGCTTATAACCAGTCCGGAGTCCGGCGGAATGCACGTCAAAAGCTTTCTCAAATACGACTTTGAAACCGTACGGCGCGGCGGCCGCCACAAGGTTCTTGAGAGAGCAAATCGGCTTAAGGTAAGTAGGGAAAAAGATTTGGCCGTTTCCGTGGATGCGACGGCTATCCCTTACAGCGCGTCCTGTCAAAAGCTCATGAATAAAGCTTCTCATTGAATGAGGCGTGAGTTTGGCAACCAAGCCTTTGTAGGAGTATGGTTCGGGCCCAGCAATGAGCAGATATCCGCCTGGCTTAACGCTCCTACTCATATTGAGGAAGGCCTTTTCGGGAAAAGGAAGGTGTTCAAGAACATCGACGCAAGCAACGAGGTCAAACTCGTTTGGCGGTAACTCATACGTCTGTAGGTCACCCTGAATCTTTGTCTTCACTCTGTCGTTGTGGCTGAGCTGTTCTCGGTCGATGTCGATGCCGACGATATTCTTTTCAAACGGCAAGTAGACATCCGAAGTTGACCCGCAACCCGCTTCGAGGACCGTAACGATCTTCGGCAAAGCTGGATCGTGAACCAATATCTGCACGGCCTCGGTTATTATTACGGGATCAGCCATTTCGCCTTCCGGAATCGAGATGAACAGGTTCACTCCAAAAACTCAGCCCGCGAAATCCGCTTGGTTGCAGATCGTGGATTCTTGCGATTACGGATCTCAGGGCTCCGCAGTCCCGGCTTCCCCGTTTCTCGCGAAGATATCCATCATTCGAGAGCCATTCGCCGCCGACTGCCGACGTGTGGTAAGGCGGCATGCGCTCATTACGCCGTGACTTAATCTCATAAGTGAGCACTGTGCATTCGCGTCCGGGGCACTTTTTCGCACGTTCGCTCATAATCAGGCTCGCTTGGGTCGGAAGTCTAAGACGCAACCTGCATGTTCGTTGACGGTAGGCGCGCAATAGTTTGGTGAGCTGCCTTTCGTGCCGCAATCAGGCCTACACAATTCGCGGAAAAACCAGCAAAGACAAACATAGGTACGTACAGATAACGATTGTAGAGATAAGGACCCAAATTGGAGACAATAAAAAAGAAGACACAGGCAGCAAGGGCGAGACGCGCAGCATTTGCCTCACGCTCAGCCATCCTCTCCTTAAGGACGGCGAGAATTCGCCGCGCGGGACTTACAAAGAGCATCAGAAAGCCTGACGCTCCTAACAGTCCTGCCGCATACCAGTACCTCAAGAATGTATTATGGGCTCCGGTAATCTCGCCGGTATCAGGCAAGAAGACAACGCCGCCCTCGTCGAAATGATCGACGCCCCAGCCGCGTATAGGCTTCTCTGAAATTTCCAACACTGCCTGCGCGGAGGAGCCCAATCGACGGTAATCCACGAGGCCTACGCTATCGATCCGTTCCGAGTACTGCGAAACCATTCCTGGGGCCAAGTACGTCAGGGCCCCCCATGAAACGACGAGTATTCCGGTCGCGTACAAAACACTTAGACGGCGTTTTTTTTGCAAGAACACAAAGACAATTAGTCCTGGAACTAAGGACGCGAGAAATGTTCGCGAACCACTTAGGAGGGCCGCAACGGTACAGACCAAGACGAGAACGATCAGACCCCATCGCACAAGCCTGCTGTTTTCGGTGGAAAATAACCCGATCCCAATTAATGCGCCCAGCGCGGCCGACAGGCCGAGCGTGACTGGGAATTCAGTCAATCCTTGATATCGTCCTGAGAATGCCACATCCGCTTGCGGAGGGTTAATTGATAGTAGGTCGACAATTCCAGGGAATACCCAGGCCTGAATTAACACGATGAGGCAGTTAACAAAAATCCCGCCCGCCAGAAATAACAAATTCTTATAAATGTCCTTCGAATGACTCAGGGCCAAGGGAGCAATTAATCCAAACAGAAGGAAGAGCTTCAAGAGGGTTCCCGCCGCATCGGCCCAACTCGAGGGACCATGCAAAGATAGCACCGCTCCAGATAGTATCAGCGATCCCGCCAACAAAACCCCTGACCGGGTTGAGCTTAACAACCGGGACTTCGGTAGAAAGACAAGCGAGAGCAAGAAGCAATAGTCCGACAGCATGATCCCACCGGGTCGCACCTCTTCGAAAGTTACCAGACTAAGGCCCAAGAGAAACAGATACTTCGATAAGTAAAGGGAGGCGTTCCCGCCAGTGCGCACCGATTTAGAGTTTGCTGTCGCCATGTGACTATGTGTGGAAAGGACGGTTGAATCTTATCGAAGCGTTATACGGACGTCTTGAAGGTCCCAACCAAATCTTCCGAGAGACCCGATCCACGACCGCGGTAATCCCGAACCACCTCTGCGTAGGCACTCGCCATTTGTGCAGCCACAATATTCCAAGGGAGGTGTTCCGCCACCCATCGTCTTCCATTGATCCCCATCTGCCGACCGCGTTGGGGATTCTCTAGCACGCTGCGCAGAGCCTGCGCTGTCGCATCAGGGTCACAAGGTACCACCAAACCAGCGTCCGCTTTCGACACGTCCGGCCAGATGTTCACCTGGTCCGAAATCACTACCGGCACTCTGCTGGCCATCGCTTCAGTAACCACTCCGCCGAAGTTTTCCGTGTAAGACGGCAACGCAAAGACCTCAGCCTCCTGCATCACCGCAAGACGCTCTTCCCCTTCGAGGGGTCCGGTGAAGGTTACCTTTTCCAAGACACCGCCATCGGCAAGCCACCGGCGAACCTTGCGCCCGTAACCTTCGCTGTCGGGTCCAGCCAAAACCAAGTGAAGATCTTCTCGATCGCGCGCAATCTGCGCGAAGGCTCGCGCCAGAATGTCGAGACCCTTCTTGAAATTGATGCGCCCCAAACACACGATCAGCCGCCGGCCTTTGAGCTCGGGAAATCTGTTCCGGAGGCGCACTCCAGCGCCAGCATCCGGTTCTTGAAGCCAAGCTGGGTCAATGCCCACAGGAACGACGAATAGCTTTGGTCTATTCCCCGTGTAACCGTCCGGCATTCTCAAGCCGGGCCAATCCGAGGCCAGGCGCATTTCCTCCGCAGTGTTAAACAACACAGCCGATGCCCGCCGATAGTCCCGCTGGGCGAATAACTTGGTATACACCCACTTTCGAGGGCTGTTCCGGCGAAGCAGAAACGGGTCGATCGAACCGTGCGGAAAAACCATGTGCGGTATATTTCGCTTGCGGCACCAATATGCCGCTGCAGTCATCGAAAAACTGTATACAGACCAACTGTGGACAATGTCGAAGCCCATCACTTTGTCGCGAAGCGCACGCCACAGCGGCAGCGAGACCACAAACTTCCCAGGCAGCGTCCGTCCTCGAAAATAATTAAACGCAACGCCATTAAAGATGACCGGGCGATCAACAGGCACTTTCAGACGATATGGTCCATCCACATCGGTAGTGTAGATAGAGACATCGTGACCTTGCCTCACCAGTTCATAGGACAGCTCAGGCCCCATGACCGAAAGGCCCCCGTAACGAGGAGCCACGGCATGGACAACCAATAGAATACGCATCAGCTTTAGACGCTGTTCGGTTCGCTAGCCCCGAGAAGCACTCAGACCTTCCTTTCCGTGATGGTTTCGCCCGCCAACTGTTGTTTCGCGGGAAGCTGTGCCGCTCGTTTGAACGCGGCGAGGTACCGTGCAGCGACACGCTCGCTAGAGTAATGCTGTAGCGCAAACTCTCGACCGGAAGCGCCGAGTCGCCGTCGACTCGCTTGTGAAGTCAGCAAGCTTTTGAGGGCTTCCGTCAAGTCACCAATCCGCCCTTCTTCGAAAAGCAATCCGGAAGAACCGAGCACCTCCGGAATCGCGCCGCTCGTGGACCCGATGGAGGCGATGCCGAGCAACATTGCTTGAGCCAAAGTTAGTCCAAATTGCTCCTCCCAAGTTGGTGTCGAATAGGACGCCAGCACGAAAATATCCAGGCAGCGGAGATATTTCGGCACTTGATCGTAAGGCACGGCCGGAATAAGCACGATTCGCCCTGGAAACTCAGCCATCCAACGTTCCCTGATTTCGCCCTCGAGTGTCCCGGCGCCGACCAGCAACAGCTTCCAAGAATGCGCCCTGAGCCGGCCCAGCGCCTCGAATAGCAGCAGCAGCCCCTTTTCTTCAACCAACCGACCGACGTGGCCGACCACGATGCTGCCCTCCAAGCCGAGCTTGGCGCGTAACTCAGGCTCGGTACCCGGCTGATGTTCGTTTACATCGAGGCCGGAATGGGGAAGTGTCTCGATGGTTCCTTTGAAGTACTTCTCCGAGCGCAGTAGTTCCGCCGCGCGCTGGTTGCCGCAGATCACCGTCGCGGCGCGGGTTAGAGCGTACCGGCGCAGCAACCGTTTGCCGCCTCCCGTCGGAAACCCTCGCCTGCGGAGCAAATTGTCCCAGGTAAACAGCGTCACGGCCGCCTTGCGCGCAAAAACGCGCTGGAGAGCAATTGTTTCCACAGTGATCAGCGCCTGGGGTTCTTCCTCCAGATGAATGACATCCGGTTGAAAGTTTCTCAGTAACGCGGCCATGAGCGCGGGGTTGTGCAGATAAGTCATGTGCGCTTGGAAACTTGCCAGCCGCGCCTTGAACGGCACGACTTCGTTCGCAGCGAGTGCGGGGTGGACTTCGTACGCTTTGTGGTGGAAGCGATCTCTCATGCGGCTTGGAACCACCAGGCGCAGCTGCAAATCGGGATCAATTTGCTTCATCGCCACGTATTTCTTCTGGATATAGGCGAGCAGAAAAGCATGGCCAATCACGAGCAGCTTCATTGTCTCCACGATTCCGCTTTGATCTCGTTAGATGCGTACCCTACTTAGTAGCTACAATATGAACGGCTGGCGGCCGGATGCTCTCGTGCAAAACATGGAATCCACAGTCTCCGACGAAGGCCATGATGCCGTCCTTAGTGACGTCGGAAGGTAACAAAGTGGGATGTATCTCCAAACACAGGCGGCGGCAGACTTCGCTGGATAAGGCCTGCTTCAAACCAGTCAGCACTGCAAACTCGTGGCCTTCGACATCGATTTTCATCGCCGCAGGAATAACGTTGCGCAAAGCTTCATCACCTGCCATCGCTTGTACCGCATGCACTGTCGCCGGGGCATCAGACGGAGTCTGCGGGCCCGCTCCGTTTTCGTTGTAAGAGAGGGATAGCGAGCCGGTTCTATCGCTAAATGCAACGTTGAGTACCTCAACGTTTTCGCAGCGATTGGCAGCTACGTTTCCTCGAAGCACCTCTAGTGCTCCAGGGTGTGGTTCTACAGCAATCACTCGCCCTTTCGGCCCAACTACTTTGGACGCGAGGATGGAAAAAATTCCATAGTTACATCCCACGTCGAGAAAGGTCTCGCCCTCATGAAGATCGTCCAAGGCCAGCTCTATAAAGTCTCGTTCGGTGGTGAGGATATAGTCGACGAGCGCCAATTGTTTGCTGTCGCGGCTCTTGAAGCCCGCATTGACCCCGAGCATGGAAACCTGCAACACGCCGTTGTTGGAAAGGAGCCGACAGTAGACGCGCCTCGCCAAATGGCTGATGTGAAGACGACCGGCAACCCTGCGGAGCATAGGGTTACACGATAGTTTTCGAATTGCAGCTGGAAGCATATCCCTAGATGTCCTTCTTGCTTACTTCACGCGCGTCGAATCCAGTGCGCTCCACTTCGATATTCCCCTCGGCAGAGTCATTGCTACGTTTGTCGTTTAGCGATAACGGCAAAGGTGTTCTGGATTCCCAGTGCGGAACCCAACGGTTGGAATATACTTCCCTGCGTGCTGAAATAACGAACCACTCTACAGTCGAAACCTTTCGAGGAGAGCAACTCGACGATCTTGTCTTGATCGACGCCGTTCCTTACCACGTGATATTCCGTGTTGTCTGCCGGGCAGTCCTCTAGGTAAATTCCTCGGGCTCGGCGCAGCCTTCTCGAAAGGCCACCGAAAAAATCCCCCTGAAATATGCGCCATGAAAAATACATTGTCTTGTTGAGCCAACGGGAAAAAGTACCCATGGTGTCGTAGCGAATCGGGTCTTGGAAAGAAAAGAACTGCCCGTTCTTCGAGAGCGCGTTCACTCCTGCCTGTATTACGGAAAGGTAGTCGGGAATATGATGGAGGCACGAACTCATGACCAGAACATCGTAGTGTTCGTCAGTGAGGAAAGCACTACGAATGTCGGCTTGGCGTACCTGCAGCCTGTCTTTGTAAGGATTGCATTTCCTTCGAAGTTCGGACAGCTGACTGTCGGAGACATCCACCGCGACAACTCGGGCTCCCAGTTCAAGAAATGGCAGAGTTGCAGAACCTTCACCAGCACCTAGGTCAAGCACAGTCGGCATCTCAGAGTACTTTCTTGCATGAGCAAGAACATCCGCGACCAATTGAGAGTAAAGGTGGCGGAGGGATGGATGTTTGACATGGGGGGACACTTCTAAGTATCTACGAGTCGCTTCTTGGTTAAAGAAAGCCTCGTTGGCGGCGATGGCTTCTCGATCAATCGCTGTCTGTTCAGTCTCAGTCATTTCCCGGATCCTCGCCCCCTAAAGTTTGGCCGGCCTCGAGTTCCGCTCACTTCGCGCGGCTTGAACCGCCGATCAATTCCAAGTGCTCCTCAGGACAATCGACTGGTTAAAGGCTGGAACGCGAAACCGAAAGCCACGGCAAGGACAGTGGTGTATGTCGCGCCAGAAAGAAGCATTCCATAGACTGCGCCCCACAAACCGTAGTGGAGTACCAAAGGAATTCCGCCAAGTAATGTAGCGGCGCCGCCGCCCACGTAGGCCCAGAAGATGAATTTTGGCTTCTCCGCTGCTAAGAAGGCTTGACCCATCACGGTGCCGATCCACGTCACGAACGGCAAGAAAGCCAGTAGGGATAGATAAGGAGCCAAACCGTCATATTTTCCTGCATATAGCAAATGCAGCACCGGTTTCCCGAGGAAGCGAACGGCGACAGCAAATAGGCCGGTCAGGCCCATGGTGGCCAATGTGAAGCGTTTCCACAACGACACGAATTTGGACGTTCTTTTTGCCGCGTAATGAGCCGCCAATGCCGGTACAACTAGATAAGACATCGCAATGAAAACCTGATCTATCGGCGCCACGAGGTTATAGATGGCTCTGAGTTCGCCTACCTCCTTCGCGGCAAGAACCCCCCCCACCAGCCAATAATAACCCTGCGTCGTGAACTGAAACACGAAGGCGGTCGCGAGAATCCATTTGGTGTAGTTCCAATGTTCGCGCCAATAGCTAGGTACCAGCTCCTGGAAATGCCTGTCCGGCTTTCCAAAATGGAGCTTTCGTCCAAAGATCGCGCCCGCGACAATCCAGCCGGCAGCGAGGATCAAAAACACGGTAAAGCTGTCAAGCCGATGCGCCTTGGTCGCGATCCAAAGCCCGCATGCAACAACAATGAAAAATACGAACGAACTCTTGGCGGCGAGGTCGGCTTGGCGCTGGACGTAAAAAGCGCGCCTCAAGAAAATTCCCGACAGCAGAACGCCGACTGTAATCCCTAAACCGAGCAGCGCCGGCGACGTAAGCTGCGGCGCCAAGCGGGAGAGCAGCAGGCAACTCAACAACAATACGCCCGTCAGTAGACCGCTGATAATCGCGTTGCTGCGCGCCATCAACCGCAAATATTCTGAAAACTTGTCGCGGTAACGGCCGGACGCGTAAACCGTGTAGGGCTGCAGAATAGCGGCGTTGTGCAAACCGGACAAGAACGTAAAGACCGAATACGACAGCGCAAACATGCCGTACTCTTCTTTGGTCTGGGTCCTCGCCAAAACTACGTTAACCAAGAAACTGCCGCCCACGGCGAATGCTTGGTCTGCGACGCTGTACCCGATCTGTATCAGTTTGGATGTCGATGGGGTGGCGAATAACGGAAATTTGAGCGGGCCCCCAGACTCAACGTTCTCGCTTACTAGCGCCGCCGAAATTCCATCCACGTCGCCGTCTGGCTTCGATTCGGCGGTTTGTTCGCTTACCGGTGGCTTTGACGGCTTCAAAATTTGTTTTGGACCGCAGTCGGAAAGAGTGCCGAAGATGATTCGCTCCTGGGCGACCTGTTAGACTCGATTCGCATCGAGGCGGGTCAACAGTTCCTCGGTCGAATGTAGCTCCGCCCTACGAGTCACGGGGACTAGTTTTCTGAACCAAACTCCTGCAACCAATTACGGCAACTTCGAGCCGGATTCGGGCGGTTTCGCCCCGCCCCGGCCCGCAGCAACTCGCTCCCACGTCTTGTGAGTGATGGCTTGTATGCCTGAGCCGCTCGTCGCCCACGGCATGTGTTGATTCAGAGATTGAAAGACCTCTTGGGCAAATAGCTTTCCCGCATCGGTGGCGTCGGTCCCATCCCATTGCGCCCGCAGAAATAGCGCGATCCCAGCAGCCGCTAAGAATACGAATCCCACAAACAGTGTGATTGGACCCCGCGGAGGAAACGACTTCCTCTCCGGTACTCGCGGTGCATCCAGCACTTTGACGCTGGGCGTTTCCTTGGCTTCCTCCACCTTAGCAAGCTCATATTGCTCGGTCAGCACTTCGTAAACCGTCTCTTGAATTTTTGTCTGCCGGTACAAGTCTGCCCACGTTACGCCCAACACAGGCAGTTCGCGAATCGACGGGTAGAGCGCAGCGGACGATCCAGATGTCTGCGGCGCGCCGCCTGCCTGGCCGCCGAGCTTTTCAAGCTGATTCTGCAACTCGGAGATCCGTGCCTGCGCCGCCCGGACACGTACATTACCAGGCATGTAAATCTGCTCCAGCCCTTTTAATTCTGATTCCGCGGCAATTTTCTCGCCCTGCAATCTCGCCGCCGCTTCCATCATGGCGCGGCCCTGCTCCTTAATGTCGATAGCTGCATTTTTGCTTGCGAACTGGCTGAATTTCACCGAAGCGTCATTGAGATCTTTCTTGACCGCATTAAGTCGCTCTTCCAAAAATACTCGTTCGCGATGTGCCCCCGAGGTGGAGAGCTCGGCGGTCAACTGATTCAACTCCTCGACATAGGCTCCGGCGATCTCGGCTGCTCGTTGCGGATCGTGATCCGTCACGGAGATAGCGATAATTCCACTCTTGCGATCCTCCGCAAGATTAGTCCGGCTCGCTAGTTTCTTTCGGGCATCCACGTCCAACTTGTAGCCATAAACTTTCTTTAGGTCGAAGCGCTGAATAATCCGGTCCTGGACGGTTCTGCTGCCAAGAACGCCGACGAACAGCGCGCCGGAGCTCTTGACCCCAAGTAGATCCCCGGCAAGGCCACCCAGGTTGCTGGCTCCGGCCTTGGCTGTAATCGCGGCCAGCATCATGGCCCCCGTACTTGATTGGCCATCGGGCGGCATCAATTGCACCATCGCGTCATAACGCGCTGGAATGGCAAAAGCGATCGCAAGGCCAACCAGCAATCCAATACCAAAGGCTTTGCCCAGGAATCCGCGCTTCTCCCATAGGAAGCGAAAGTGCGCGATCGCTTTCGCACGCGCTTCGGGCGAAAATGACTCATCCTCAACCGGGTCGTCCACCATCGGTTGGGGCGATTCCTCGATTTGTGGTCTCGTGCCGCTCTGTGACAATTGCGCTTCCTCGTTGCAAACTTCTCCCTGGGCCCTCAAATGCTTTTAGCGGCGCTATGGATTTCTCAACGCGCCGCCGATACCACTCGCCAGATTTGAAAAATCCTCAACGGAGTGCCGAAACAATTTCTGCGGTTGATACTGAATTTCAATCGTCGCAGAGACGTTGCGCTCGGGATTTGGCTGGATCACGGGGAACAGCCAGCGTTCATACTGCACCGATGCCGAAAAACTTAAATTAGAGTGCAGTGTGTAGTCGCCGCGCACGCCAACGTCAGTCACCGTCCCGCCACTGGGCACAAAGACTTGGCTGACCTTTTGATGCCGGAAATTAATCTGCACTCGACTTCGGGCACTGAACCAATAATTTGTCCAGGCCTGCGCGCCTTGCCCGCCCCTGCCAACCCAACTCCCGATGATGTTCCCGTCATTTGTGTACCCGCTTCGCCAGGTCGAGTTGAAATAAAAGTTGCCAGGAGAGATCGGGCCGCCGCCCGGCGGAACATCGGTATACATACCCTCGACCCGAAGATCTAACTTGGGAAGCAATGGAAAGTGAGAGAAATAAAGACCTGCGTGCTGGGCGGAGCGGTCCATATACGCGATGGGAGAGAATTGGTCATCGGTATAAGATTCGGCATAGAATGTCACCCAATCGCGTAGATGTGGTAAGCGATAGCTAAAATCCATTGCCGATGTTCGATTTCCAGGCTTGTTTGGGCCACCTGCGTTCTCATTCGTGGTGCTAAATAAACTGCGAGCCAAGGTGTGCAACGTCAAGGGATAGCCGGGTCCCCCGTAGATCGTCGTTCGGTAGAAACCAAACTCCAGGTTGCGGGTGGGCTTGAAACTTATCCTCTGGCCATGGATAAACGGCTGAGGAGAGAGCGTTTGGCCAAATTGTCCAACGATCCCCGACGGGGCCAATACGAATACCTGCCCGTCCAGCTGGCCCAAGAAGAATTCCATCCGCATCGGTCCTAGCCAGCCGAAAATGCTTGGTAGCTTAAGCGGTGTTGTGCGGTTAACTCTAAACATATTAATCGGCTGGATGTTATCGGTGAAATCTAGAGGACCGCCCTCGCTTGGGCCCCACCAAAGGCTTTGCTTCCCGAAAGAAACCTCATAGTTCGAAATCATCAACCCAACATAAGCATCCAGCAGTCGGAAATCGCTTACTGCGGGTTGCGGCGTGCCCAGCGGCAATTCTGGGTACCGATCCACTTGCTGCACAATTTCTCGCGTCGCTAGCGAGTACGCCGGAATGCTCGGAGCCGTGTCTTCTTCCCCACGCACATACGCTACCCAAGGCCCCTTAGTGGCGTATGCCGAGAACCCGTTCACCGTGCTCCATCCCTCACCGTAAGGCCGTCCAAAATCGTTGTACTGGGTCTGCGCAAACGTATAGCCGTCTGTGAGCGGCGCCCCTGAAATGTGCTCCGTACGCGAGTAGAGGGACTCCAGGCGAAATCCCGCACCGTCGGTGCCATCGCCCAGCGCCTCAGCCTCCGAGTGAAATTCGCGCTCAAGGGCTTCGATTAGCTTGCTTGCCTCCGAGTTGCTGCCTGCTTCATCCGCTCCCTTTTCTTCCGCCTCGCTCAGCTGGCGCATGCATTCACGCCGCGTCCAGGGACGCATACCTGCGAACGCGCTATCAATCAGTCCCAATCCGGCCAGCCGGTACAAAGCTGGGTATATCCAACTATCCAATGAGACATAGGGCGTGCCCAGATTCTGTGGGCCTCCGGACTCCCAGGCGCGCGCAATTGCCCGCAACGATTGCCACTCCCCGCCGCCCAGTTCCGGGTCATGATGACGACTGTACACGTCCTGCGCGATCATCTGCCCCATCATGCCGCCAATGAAGACGTCCGAGTTAAAATGTTGCCGCGCCCGGATTCGCGAATAGCTCACGAACGAAGCCAGACCATACGCGAGGATTTTGGGTATTGGTCCAGGATATTCGTGGGCTATCACCCCGGCGACCGCCCAGGCTGCCGCGGCATGCTCCGACGGAAACGACGTGCCTCCGCTAAAAAACGGACCACTGCCGTCGCCCTGAAATGGCCGCTCTCTCCTCAGCGTGTACTTGAGCGCCTCAACCGCGACAAGACTGTCGATCGCCGCCTCGCCCGACAGAAATCCGGTTTCCCGCCAATGTTCGCGATGTGATGGGTAACTCAACAACCACATCGATGCGGCGCCCCCAATCAACGCGGCAACGCCCGCGTCCGAATAGGTCTTGTTACGGCTCAACGTGTGCGGATCGTGCGACAGGTGCGTGCTGAAATCGCGGTCGGTGGAGAAAAGGCCCGCGGCAAAACCAGCCGACGGTACGAGCCAATCAGCGTCGACAAACCGCAGCCGCACGGGACTCGTCCAAATTTGTTTTTGATCTCCCAAAAAATCCTTTCCTAGACCTTTCCACCCGTGCGGTGATGCCGGAGTTGAATACTGGTCCGAGTCATTCCGGTCTCCCGCGGTTTTCTTCTTGTCCTTCTGTTCATCCTGCTTCTGCTCTTCGCTTTGGACCGGTTTGGCAGCGTTCTGCACTTCTGGTTCTTGCGGCTTCGCCCCAGCCATCGTCCCCGCAACAAAGACCAACTTACCAGCGCACCATATCCACCCAAGCGCCGTGACCCTGGCCCAAAATGTCAGACCTCGCGTCACGGGTGAATGTACGCAACCGCCAATGCGGCCGAAGCAGCCAGTTGCCCTGCCTGGAAAAGATTTTGCCAATTTCGAGAGCCAATGCGCGGCGCCGCTTCCGGCACGACAATCGAGTCTCCGGGTCGCAGTGGCCCACCCATCGGATCACCTGACCACCACCCTGCCTCATTATTCTTAGCCGCCAGCACTGAGCCGTCCGCACGTATCACGAAGACCGCCTTCTTGTTCGCCAATTGCGTGGTGCCCCCGGCTTGGCTCAGATACCACCTGGCGCTCCGCCCGGGCCTGTAGCTCACCGCCGTGGGATTAAACACTTGTCCGTTAACCATCACATAATCCGCTTTCTTGGGAATCAGCAGCACGTCCCCGTCGCGTACAGGCACGTCCGCCGCCGTGTTCCGCCATAGCCGGAGATCCGATTGAATGCGAACGACCACCCGTCCAATCGGCGGGTTCGCCTGGAGCTGCTGGAGTGTAGTTTCCGTCTCCGAAATCGCCGTTAGCTTCGCGTTCTTCTGATCGACGTCCGCTTCTGGCAGCGCCTTAAGGTTGGTCTCCTCCTGCTTTAACCGTCGCACCATCTCTGTACGCGCGTTGAGTTCGACCT
>Ga0185299_10002363_pt1 | contig 29501 bp, 18 predicted proteins | sample PaiPotPPA55metaG_FD_128002 | JGI IMG/M metagenome (GOLD analysis project Ga0185299, IMG submission 128002) | Iron sulfur acid spring bacterial and archeal communities from Banff, Canada, to study Microbial Dark Matter (Phase II) - Paint Pots PPA... ...
CGGTTCCGCAGATTCGTTGGGCCATTGCCTGGCTCTTGCATAAGGCTCTGGGATGCGACCGCTCAGCTCGTCTTCGCCGCACCATGACCCGCCGCCTCCAGCGCCTTGAGCAGGCGCGTTTCTATCACTGGAAGAAACGTAACCTGCTGCCGCCAAAAAGGGTTAATCAACAGGAATAAGCCATACAGTCGAAGTACTCAGTACTCAGTACTCTGCTCCCTTCCCCGCGATGCCGTCACCGCATGCGCACCGTCCCTGGCTTCCCCTCCTCCCCTTCACAAACAATCTCCCGCTCCAGGAATTGCTGAATCACGGCCACATTGGTCAACAGATGCGAGGTGACCTCCGCAACCCGCAGTTCCGAAGCTCCTTCCGCCAACGCCAACGGCAAAACGAGCTGGTCGGCGCTGTGCAGATCCACCGGCTGCCTGGCAGCGAGGTAGGCGAGCGCCTGTTCGGCCGCTTCGTCGGCCACCTTTTCGGCCGGCTTGCCGCGTTCGCCAAGGCCGAAGAAGAACGTCGGCACAGGCTGGCTGTCTAATTCCAACGTCAACACCGTGCCGGGCCCGCCTTGCCAGGCCTGCTGCTTTAGCTCCACATCGATGGCGCTTCGCTCGAGCCGTGACGCCGCACGACGGGCCTGACGCGCGGAGATTTGTTCCGGCAAGCCGGCGACCGCGCTAACACCGGTGATGTGCCGGATCTCAGACCATTCCGTCAGCCGCAAAGCCTCGATACGCGCGCACGGCTGAATGAACGCCTGCACGACACCGCCGCCGCGCGGATAGAAGCCCGGTCGAATCATTCGCAGACCCACCTGGATGCCCAGAAGTTCCGTGTACCGCCGCCAGGTCACATCCAGAAAATGAAAACACGGGCTCGCCTTGACATGCGTGCCGCCCGTAAACGTTATCTCGCTCGGAACGGCAGTTTTCCAGGCGAGCGGCAGATAAATCGTGTGCAGCACGAGTCCGGTGGCGCCGGCGGTGCCGATGTCGAAATGATATTTTCCAGGGACGACGCTGCCGGGTTGGAAAACAAGATCGCTGCTGCGCAGGGAATCGCCCCGCGCCTCGGCTTGCCCGATGGCCGCTGCCGCGCGGACACTCATGAGATGCTGCGGCTGCAAACCCGGCTTCGCGCGCCGGGCGCGCACATTCCGCAGATGGAAGGCCTTTCTGGTAACCAGAGAAAGCGCCAGGCTCGTGCGGAGGATCTGGCCACCGCCCTCACCAAAAGAACCATCCAGCTCCAGCACTTAGTATCTCCTGTGGCGGCAAGTTTTTAACTTGCCGATTCCCCCGGCAAGTTAAAAACTTGCCGCCACAACCCAGGAGACCATAAGCGAGCAAGAAGTTCACGCGCAAAGTGAGCGGTTACCGCGATGTGCCGCGCGCCGTCGTCCAGCCTGCCTGTAAGGCCAGTGGCGTGGTCCGAGCCGGCGTCGGCTCGTCATCATCGGACAGGGCGGACAGGTCATTCGCAGCTCCGGGCACGGCCGGTGAGGCACGGATCACGAGCAGGCGCTGCACGGGTATGGCTTCGTCGCGGCGGACGAACGCCTGGCAGCCCAGAGTGTCGAAGCGGTCGGCGCGAGCGCCGATGATCAGATACTGATTCGGCGCCAGCGTCACCTCCCAGCCCAGATCGGCAAAGGACCGGGTCGGCCGCTTCGGCGTCAGGATGAAGCCGGACTTCTCCTCGTTGGGCTGTGCCTCAAACTTTTTCTGCCCGTACTCGATCTCGGGCGTGAACTGCAAGCGGAGCTGTCCGCGATCCGCCAAGCTCGGCAAAACGCTCAGGCTGCACGCCGCTTGCTCCAGCGCCAGCGCCGCGGGTTGACCATCGACCTGGACCTGGAATTGACAGAGGGGCGCGATGGGGCCGAGCGCCAGCAGCCGGGGATTGCCGGCGCGGACATAGTGCCGCCGCGGATTGATGTTGCTCCGCTCCGACGTGAGCAGGTTCTGCAACCCAGGAGGGGTCACGCCGCCGATCTGGCCGACCCGGAAGCCATTCTCCTCCAGGATCGCCTTGCGCTCCAACGGCACGACCTGCTCGTCGGCCAGTTGCCACACTTCTTGATTGATGTAGGAATCGCCGATCGGCCGTTCGAGGAGAACGACCTCCATCTGGATGCCGTCGGCGCCGGCAGGAATCTGCAGGGCCCGGAAACGGGTAAACCACGACGCGGGATGCGTGGCCGAACCGGTGGCGCAGCCGGCCAGCAAGCCGGCAAGCACACCCCAGATCAAGGCCTGAGGACGCATCATGCGACATCCCTGTCAACCATCGCGGCATCTTGCCTACGCAAAGGCGCGGGACGATAGCCATCTCCGCTAGGCGAGTCAAGGCCGAAATAAAATCGAGTCAGTAGCCAGTAACCAATAATCAATAGTCCATAGTCCATAGTCCATAGAAAGCCAGGCGGGCAGTCATTGGCAGCAGATTCCGTATTCTATCCGCAGGGTATCTGACTGCGGACTATGGACTATGGACTATTGACTATGGACTATTGACTACGAGCTTCTTATGGCACTCGACATCTTCAACCTGACCGGGAAAGTGGCGCTGGTGACGGGCGGCAGCAAGGGGCTGGGCAAGGCCATGGCGCGGGGCTTCGCGCAAGCGGGGGCGGATATTGTCATTGCCAGCCGCCATGAGGATGAGCTGCGTCCGGCTCTTGAGGAAATCTTGCAAGGCACCGGGCGGCGCGGCAGCTACGTCGTGGCCGATATGAGCAAGCGCGCCGAGGCAGGCCGGCTGGCCAAGGCGGCCCTGGAGAAAATGGGCAAGGTCGATATTCTCGTCAACAACGCCGGCACCAACACGCCGCAGGTCACCGAGCAAATCCGCGACGAGGATTGGGACCGCGTCCTGGAGATCAATCTGAGCTCGGTGATGGCACTGACGCGGGCCCTGGTGCCGCAGATGAAAACGCGCCGCTGGGGGCGCATCATTCACATCTCCTCGATCATGGGTTTCATTTCCAAGGAGGGTCGCAACATCTACTCCGCGACCAAGTCGGCCCTGATCGGCCTGGCCCGCGCGGAGGCCCTGGAGCTGGGGCCGTTCGGCATCACGGCCAACTGCATTGCGCCGGGCCCGTTCCTCACCGACCTGCCCGCCCATATTCTTTCCGACGAGGAAAAGCGGGTGTTTGCCCAGCGCACGGCGGTGGGCCGTTGGGGCGAACCGGCCGAACTGGTTGGCCCGGCTTTGCTTCTGGCCAGCGACGCCGGCAGCTACCTTACCGGCGAAACAATTGTTGTAGACGGGGGCTATCTTGCCCGATAAAGAGGTGGCGGCAAGGTTTTTTCACTTGCCGGCTTGCCACGCCCGGCAAGTAAGAAACTTGCCGCCACATCCGTACCGGTTGCGCCGCTGTAACAAAAACGCGCAATCCCTTGCCCACTGCCGGCGACTTCGCTTGCCCGACGCGGGGATAAAAGGTACGATGGAATAAAGGGATTCTCATGAACGCATCAAGATGATCGCACAGCAGAGCGGTGGCGGAATGGCAGGCGAGGAGTGAGGACCCATGGAGAAATCGAATACTTGCACACCCGAGACGCCCAAGTCGAGCGTCTACACGGAGTGTGAAAAAGAAATACAGCTCTTCAAGTGGATTGAAAGCGAAAAGGCGGGCCGGGATCTGGGAGAGACAGCCGTGCGTCGCTGGGTGAAGGAGCACTGGTGGGGCTACCTGAGAGCCCGCTGGCTGGAGCATCTGCAGGGCAAAAGATTCTGGACGGAGCTGGATCGCGGCGACTTCGGCCTTCTGCAACGCACCTTTCACGAAAACGACCTTCTTCTGGACCGCATTCTCGATCGCATCAAAGCCGGCCAGGAAAATCTCGACATCATCTGCTGGGCCCTCGACTGGGGCATCTCCACGAAGGCGCTGATTGAAATCCTCGAAGCCCTCGACATCAACAGCCGCCGGCTCGTGCACAAATTCGACACGGCGCCGTGAGTGGAAGCCTCTTGTAGAACGGAATTTATTCCGTTCACCACTTCGCCGCTCCCGGGACGCTCCAGAATGTGAACGGAATGAATTCCGTTCTACAAGTCAAGCAGTTCTGCAGCTGGTTCGCCGCCTCATTTCGCTCTCATTTATTTATCATTTACCAGCCGGTTTTTTGGGTGGAAATTTAGATTCCACAATGGTTTGCGCTTGACTTGCGGTTTGCGCGTGGCGTAGGATTCAAGCGTAGGACTCCGTGTGGAGCCGAGTGAAGATTGGCTCCCTCGTTCGTCATGATTAGCGCGTCGTCCTACGAGGTTCCGCACGCCGCGATTTGCAACCGAGTCGCCCAAGATAAACAAGGAGACGAGCATGAACGTACGCCTTTGCACCCTGGCGCTGCTGGGGTTGGCCGCCATGATGGGATCGGCGTCGGCCGAGACGCCGCGCAAGGGGGGCCGCGCCACTGACACCTTTGCCGTGCTGCAGGCTGCAAGCCCCGAGGCGGCGCGTACGCAAGCGCTCGATTGGCTCAAGACCAGCGGCAAGGCCGATGCCGACACCATGAAGGCGTTTGACGCCATCTGGGGCCAGGCCGACCGCCCGGTGCTCGACCGCGTGGCGGAGACGTTGACGCTGGGTGACAGCGAGGCGGCCAAGCTTCTGACCGAGGCGCGCGACCCGGCCAGCCCGGCGCCGATGGCTGTTCCCGCAGTGCTCCATGACAGCAAGAAGCCGAGCTTCTACCGCTCGAACCTGGCTCTGGCTTTCGGCAAGGCCCTCTCGAATCGCAAGGCTTATGAAGAGGCCCTCGACACGCTCAAGGCCGCCAAGGCCGAGCAGGTGGTCGATCCGGGCACGTACCTCTTCCATCGCGCCGTGGCCGAGCATGCTCTCTTGCTCAAGGATGACGCCACCCGGACCATCGTGCGGCTGCTGGACGATGCGGTCGATGTCCCCGAACGCTACAAACTCGTGGCCGTGCTGATGGCCTTCGATATGGGCTCATGGCAGGAGAAGGACCTGGGCGAAATTGCCCGCAAGATGAACAACATCGAGCGCCGGCTGGAACTGGCCCGCGGCGGCCCGCACACTCAGAAGATTCAGAAGGACGTCGTGGCCCGTCTCGATGAGCTGATCAAGAAGCTGGAAAACCAGTGCAACGGCAGCTGTGATTGCAACGGCGGCGGTTGCCCCAACGGCGGCAATAGCGGCGGCGCCAAGCCGAACAGTCCCATGAAGGACAGCCGCATCGCCAAGAACGGCGGCGCGGGCAGGGTGGACGCCAAGACGCTCGGCAAGCTGGCCCAGGAATGGGGTAAGCTGCCGGAAAAAGACCGGGCCAAGGCGTTGCAAGAGCTGACCCGCGACCTGCCGCCCAAGTACCAGGAAGTGGTTGAAAACTACTTCCGCAAGCTGGCCCAGAATACGGACAGCAACCGCTGAACTGGGAAAACGCTGCAAGACAATCAAGCCCGGAGTGCCGCAAAGCACTCCGGGCTTTTTGTTTGCCATGATGTTGGCCGCCCGCCCGTTTAGCCGCGACCGCTAGGGGAGCGCGTTCGAGCGATGGCAAGCGATTCCGCCCGCGCTCCCCTGACGGGTCGCGGCTAAACGCGCCAGCGGCTTGCCTTACTTCTCTTGCTTTTCAATGAGCGCCAGGATGGCCTTGCTGTCCTTGGGCGCATCGACCTTGGTGTTTTTGAAGAGAATTTTGCCGTCCTTGGCGATGACAAACGTCCAGCGCGAGGCCGTCACGCCGCGGGTGAGCTGGTGCTGCTGGCCGTCGGCGTCCTTGAAGTTGAAGACGCCGCCCTGTTTCAGGGGCACGCCGAACTTCTTGGCCAGGACGCCCTCCTCGTCGGCGAGCAGCGTGAAGGGCAGACTGTGCACCTTCTTGAAAAGCTGATGGTTGGAGACACTATCGCCGCTGATGCCGACGACCTCGACGCCCTTTTCGGTCAGCTCCTTGGCGTCGTCGCGGAAGCCGCACGCCTGCTTGGTGCAGCCACCGGTGAGATCGGCCGGGTAGAAGTAGACGACCAGCACTTTCTTGCCGACGTGGTCGGTTGATTTCCAGCCGTTGCCCTGGTCGTCGGTTGCGTCAAACTGAGGTGCCTGGTCGCCTACTTTTAGATCCACCTTCTTGTCCTCAGCGGCCCACAACTTGCCTGCCAGCAGAGCGGCGATGCACAGAGCCGAAATTCCCGCGGCTTTCCATGACTTCATGATGATGCTCCTTGATTAAGCCCCCAAAAAAATCCGCACTGCGACAGACGCGATCGCCCGGCGGAGTGCGGGAACAGCTGCCTCAATTTGTCTCAGACCGGGAAGCCGACAGATCGGCCTCGGCGGCTTGCATGACCTCCTTGGTCTTCTCGTCCTGGACGAAGGCGACGACTTTCAAATGCTTGAGATCGAGCGGCCGGCTGTCGGCGTCAAAATTGTTCTTGTCAAGGTACTCGTTGAGCGCCTTCTGCAAATCGACAAGGTTCACGCTGGCGGAATTATTGCTGGAAGCCTTGGTGAGCGGCGTGCCCTTGACGCCGCCGTCCCCGAGGAAAGCGCGCACCACATGGTGGTGCAGGCGCTGGCCATTGCTTCCCGGCCAGCGGGCGACTTCCTCAACCAGCACCAGGTGCAGCCGGAGGGAAGCGCCCGGCGTTTTCAGGTCGGAAACCTTGGCGTCCACCTTGATCTTGCCTGCCGTCTGTGAGGCGGCGAGCTGGATCTGCGCGCCGGGCATTTCCTCAAGGTTGTCCGTCAGCGCCTTGACGAGGGTTTCATAGCGTTCCTTGCCGTGCATCTTGTAACCGCCGAGCGCGGGGCCTTCCTTGCCGTCGAGGAACAGTGCCGGAGTGCCGCCGACGCCGTAGAAGCTACGGCGGGCTTCCGAATCCTTGTTGGTCAGGGGATCGGGCCCGGGAATGTGCAAATGGTATTGCAGGAGCACGAGGTCGGCCGGCTTGCTGGAATCAAGCAGGGCGTCAAACGCCACATCCGCCGAGACACAGGGCGGGCACTGCGCTCCCGTGAACAGCTCGACCAGCACCGCGCGGTTGCTCTTGCTCTTACGCGCGGGAGGCGGCTCCGGCTTGAACGGCACGGCGTTCTTGACGTACTCCTTATCGAGAGTTGACTCCATCGTCTCAACGCGGCCGGCAAGCTCTTCGGCTTCCTGGATCTTGCCGGTCTTGCGCAGCGCCGTCGCGTGAAGTTTCAGGATCGGAATCTGTTCCGCAGGTGGGGCCTTCTTGTCCAGGAGTTTCGCGCGCTCCTCGGCGTAGCTCAGGGCCAGCGCCGGCAGCTTGTCGGAGCTCAGGATCTGCTTGGCTACTTCGTGCAGCGCCTTGGTGCGCAACGCCGGGCCATAACTGTCGGCGAACTGGAGAAGCTTGTCCGCCCGGGTCCGCACATCGGCCTCGGCGGCGCCGTTCTTGGCCGTGACGTTCAGAAGCTGCATGCCGACCAGATAAGCAAACGCGGTGTCCGGATTCTTGGCCTCGAGCGCTTTCAGTTCCCCTTCTTTCTTCTTGAGATCGTCGCCCTGCACGGCCTTGCTAAGATCCTGCATGGCCGGCTCCATGACCATGTTCTTTTGTGGATTGTCGTCGAGCTTTTCCTGGTCGGTGCGCTCCAGTTGTGCAAAATCATACTGCCCGCGGATGGTCACGGCCCCGAGCAGCTTCTTGGGCTGCGCTTCGCCGGCCGGTAGTTTCATGGCAAAAGCAAACTCAAGGCCGTTGGCGGCTCTTGTTTTGAAAGCGAGCGTCTGGTCGTCTCGTTTCAAGGACTCGATCTTGCTGCCGCGAAAGACCGGCAGACCGACCGACTGGACCGAGGCCTCCGGCTTGCCATCCTTGTCCTGCAGCTTCACAAGCAGGATGGTAATCGTCTGCCCAGGAGGCGTAACCGAGAGTTTCCAGGTCCCGGCGTAGGGCGGGTCGGCGGCAGAAGACATGCCGCTACCAAGGGCAAGGGCCCCGGCGAGGGCCATGACCCAGGCAGCCGGCCTGGTGTATACGGTAAGCATCTGAAGTTCTCCTTGTGGTGAGAAGGGTTATTTCTTGCCCGCGTTTGCTGGGGCCTCCGGCGGTTTCTTGAGATGGAAGTCCAACGTCTGACGGGGCTGAGTAATATCGACCTTTAGGTCCTTGGTCGCCTCGGGTGGAATAAGGGAATCAGCCGGTTGCGCTCGTCCTGTTTTGTCCTTCGCTGGCCCGTCCGCCTCGCGGGCGAAGATGACGACCTGCTTCTTGCCCATGGGCACATCGGCGGCCTTGTACTTGCCCTTGCTGACGTCCACGCCGACGATCATCGCCTTGGCATCCAGCTCACCCTTGTCGTCGAGCGGCAGAAAGCGAATCTTGCCGCGCTCGACCGGCTTGCCCTCGTAGTCGACCGCGCCGTTGACTTCCGCGGTGCCGCTGCAGCCGAGCGTCGCGCTCAGCAACAGTCCGGAGGTCGCCAGGCAAATCCATCGGTTTATCATGATCTGGCTCCTCGGCTATACTATGACCGTGCACGATTCGGCTGCACCTTAGCCCGACGCGCCAGCGAGGACCTTGCTTGCGCGGCGGGCTAGGGTACTGCAGATTCGCGCACACTGATTTTAGCGATTCATGGGGTTCTTCTTCTGCTCAATCTCCTCTTCCGCATCCAACGCGCGAAAACGCTGCTCGTGTTGCCTGGCCTCGTCGGTGCGGCCGAGAAAGTGCAGGGCCTGGCCCAGCTTGAGATGGGCTTGCTTGTTCTTCGGCGACACCGTGACGATCTGGGTGAAGTTGTTCACCGCCTCGTCATAGCGTTTCTCCAGAAGGTTCAAATTGCCGAGATCCTGCAACGCGAGCAGGTTGCCGTAATCCAGCTCCAGCGCCTGGCCGAGCAGCGTTCGCGCCTTGAGATAATCACGCCGCTCCATGGCACATTCGGCCAGGGCCACGAGCGGCTCGGCGCTGTCCGGGCGCATCTGCTGACAGAGGCGCAGCTCCGGCTCCGCCTGGGCGATTTTGGCGTCGCTCAGCAACGCCAGGCCAAGCCAGAGATGAGCGCGATAGTGGGTGGGATTTCTCTTGGCGGCCTCGCTCAGATCGGCGATGGATTTATTGAATTCGCGCAAATCCAGATAAAGCCGGCCGCGCTCCAGGCGCGGCTGGAGGTCGTCGGGCCGGGCTTCGATCCACTGGGTGAGATAGAGTTCCGTGTACCTGGGGCGAAGCTGACGCATGTAGCCCTGCGTCAGAGCCTGCAGCACCTCGACATCGCCGGGATCTTGCCTGGCAGCTTTCTGCAAAGCCCCTTCCGCTTGCGCGAAGTCTTTCGGCGCCCACAGCAAGCCGAACTCGCGGACGCCTTCGTCCTTCGGCAGACCCAGCGCGGCCGCCATGTCCAGCTCCGCATCGGCCTCGCGATACCTTTCCAGTTGCCGCAGCACGCGGGCATGGAGAAAACGCGTCCGCTTGTCGTTCGGCTCGATGGCCACCAGCCACTGCAGGGCCCGATCCGCGCGGGCATAGTTCTTGGTCGCAAAGGCCTTTTCCGCATACCAGAGGAGCACCGTGGGCGTCGCATACCAGGCTGCGAGCGCAAGCGCAGCCAGGACGATGAAACTCGCCAGGGTGATTCGAACTGCCCGCTTGCCTGTCATAAATGATAGCCGGTGGTGGGGCGCGGCCTTTTAACTTACTTGGGGGGTGTTTCCTGCGTCGGCGTTTGTTTGTCCTTACTCTTCTCTTCCAGACGCTTGATCCATTCCTCGTGGCGCTTGGCGTACTCCTTGGCCTTGTCCGGCCGACCCAGGAGCTGGTAAATCTTTGCCAGCTGCGCGAGCACCTGCGGGTCATCGGGGTATTGCAACTCGACCGCCTTGAGGATATTCAGCGCCACTCCATACTCCTTCTTCACGATGCGGATGTTGCTGATCTGGAGCAGGGCATCGACATTACCGGGCCGGAGTTCCAGGAATTCGTTGAAGGCCGCCAGCGCCTCATCGAAACGCTCCACGTAGGTCGCGCACCGAGCAAACTGGTAGATGGCCTGGCTATTGGTGGGCCGTTCGGCCTTGCAGAGCTTGTAAAGCTCGTAGGCGCGGCGAATATTGTCGCCGCGATCGGTCAGCTTCTCCATGCATTCCGCCAGGAGCATGCGGGCCGCGAAGTGATAGAACTTGTCTTCGCCCAGGGCCAGGGCCTTGCGGGCGTCGTCCGCCGCCCTCACCGTGTTGCTGTCCAGGAGCCGAATCCGCGCGCGTAGGCAGAGTGCTTCACCATCGGCCGGATTGCGCTGGATGATGGGGCTGACCAGGCTTTCCGCGGTGCGCAGCTTATGCCCCTGCATGTAGCCCCGCGCCAGGCTCATGGCCACGTCGCGGTCGTCTTTATTGCCGGCCAGCATCTCCTGAAGATAGGGCTCTGCCTGACGGAAATTGTTGAAGGCGGTAAGGATCCAGCGCTCGCGGCGGACCTGGTCATCCGGGTAGCCGAGCGCCGCGGCCTGCCCCAGCACAAGTTGGGCCTCCACGAGGTCGGCGTCCAGGGCCAGTTGCCGGCAGCGCAGAAACTGCACCTCGGCGTTGCCGGGATAGCGCGCCGCCAGCCGGGCGATCAGCTCCTTGCCCTGCCGGGTCTCCAGGAGTTCCCGAGCCTGGGCAATGTCATTCGCCAGCGAGCGGGTGCGCTGCACATACAGCGCCCCGGCCGCTCCGGCCACGACAACCAGCAAGCCCAGGACAATGAGAAACTTCTTCATGGAGTGCTTGTGAGCGTGAGAGACGGGGGGCGAAAGGTGAGACATAACGATCCCTTTCACCCCTCATCCCTCATCCCTCATCCCTCACCTTCGAGCTGGGGATACAGCTTCTACTTTATCGACCCCTTCCGTGATGCGATAGCCCTGATCGGCCTGCAGCGGCCCGAGCTGCTGCTTCAGCCCGGAGGGCCAGCGGATCTCGATCTGGTCCGCTTTCCTGGCCGCGCCGAGACCGATGAGCAGCCGCGGGTCGTTGGCCGAGCAATAGCTGCCGCCGCCCTTGCGATGGCGGACGATCTTGCGGTTGGCCACCTGCACGGTGACCTTGGCGCCGACCGCGTCGCGGTTGCTCTTCGTGCCGCGCAGCTCCAGGCGGATCCAGTGATAGGGGGTTTTTGACTCATTGTGCAAAAGGACCGCCGGCTCGCCGCTGTTGTTGAAAGCGATGTCCATGTGGCCGTCATTGTCATAGTCGCAAAAGGCCACGCCGCGGCCCACGTGCTTTTCCAGGAAATAGGCGCCTGCCTGGCGCGACACGTCCTGGAAACGTCCCTTGCCGTCGTTGAGAAAGAGCTGCGCCTGCTGACGAAACGTATTCTCCGGGTCGCCGTCGTCGTCGACATTGCGGGACACATGGCCGTTGGCGATGACAATATCGAGGCTGCCGTCGTGATCCACGTCGAGGAAGCAGGTGCCGAACTTGAGCCGGTTCCAACTCGGCGGGCCGAGGCCGGAGCCCTGCATGGCATCGACAAAGTGAAACTGGCCGTCGTTGCGGAAGAAGCTGCTCAGCTCGTGTTGAAAGGTGGTGGAGAAGATGTCGGGCCGGCCGCTGTCGGTGAGCGGGTCGGCGTCCACGCCCATATACGCCTGGCGATTGCCGCCCGGGTTCACGGCGCAGCCGCTGATCACGGCGATCTCCTCAAAACGCCCGTTGCCCAGGTTGCGGAAGAGGAAATTATTCTCCGTGTCATTGGCCACGAAGATGTCGGTCAGGTTGCGCTCATTGTCGTCGTCGAGGTTGAGGGCCACGACGCCCAGGGCCTTGCCTTCGACCTTCCTGATCCCGGCCTCTTCGCTCTCGTCCGTGAAGGTGCCGTCGCCGTTATTGCGATAGAGTACGCAATGCGTCGGCTTGAACTGGGACGGCGGGCAGGGACCGCGCTTGCCTCGCTTGCTAAAGCAGTCGGGATAGTGCGCCATGTCGATGGTCACATAACTGCAGACAAAGAGATCGAGCCGGCCGTCGTTGTTGTAATCGAGGAAGGCAGCGCTGGTGCTGTAGTTGGGACGCTCGCGCCAGTCGGGATGGTTCGCCAGGCCCGCCCTGGCCGTGATGTCTTCAAACTTCCGGCCTCCTTTGCCGTCAGCCACGTTGCGATAGAGAACGTTCGGCTTGCCGAAATAGGTCACGAACAGAGACGGGTAGCCGCTGTTGTCGATATCGCCGACCGCCACGCCCTGGCCACAGCCGACGTGCTCGAGTCCGGCCGCGCGCGTCACGTCGCGAAACTTGCCGCCGCCTAGGTTCTTGTAGAGCTTGCAGGTCGGCGTGGCGGCGGGGTAGGGGGGGACGAAGGTGTAGCCCTGCACCAGGAACAGGTCCATGAGTCCGTCCTGGTCGTAATCGAGCCAGGCGAGGCCGGAGCCCGTCTGGTCCATGATATATTCCTTGTCGGTGCGGCCGTCGAAGTGCCTGAAGTCCACGCCCGCTTCGCGGGTGACTTCGCGAAAGCGAATATCGATGCCGGCGGGAAGTTTGACCTCCTGCGTCGGGGGAGTGCGCGGCGTGGCGCCTGCGGGAGGTGCCCCGGTTATATTGAAGAGCTCAGAGGAACCGGTCGCGGTCGTCGTCGTCGGCGGTGTGAAATACCAGACGGCTCCTGCCACAAGGCCAAGAGCCAGAAGCGCTGCGAAACCAAAAGCGAGGGTGCGAAACATCGAAATGCCTCAGTTGCTGCGCTTGGGCTTGATCGGCGGGCAGTGGGCGGCAACCGCCGCGCCGGCGCCTTCGACGAGTCGATAGCTGTGATCGGCCGCGAGCGGGCCAAAGCGCTGCGTGCTGGCGGCGCGGTTCGGCCAGCGGACCTCGACCTCGTCCACCTGCGTCGCCGCTCCCAGCCCGACCAGCAGGCGGCGATCGTGTGCCGACAGGTAGCTGCCGCCGCCCTTCAGGTGGCGGACCAGCTTCTTGCCGGCCATAGTGAGGGTCACCTTGGCGCCGATGGCGTCGCGATTGCTGCCTTGCGGATTGACCGGGCGATTGCCTTCCAGGACCAGCCGGATCCAGTGATTGGGCGTCTCGGTCTCGTTGTGCAAGAGCGCCGCCGCCTCGCCGCAATTGTTGATGGCGATGTCCATGTGCCCGTCGTTATCGTAGTCGCCCATGGCGACGCCGCGGCCGACGTGCCGCTCCAGGAAATAGGGCCCCGCCTGGCTGGAGATCTCGCGAAAGTGGCCGCGGCCGTCGCCCAGAAAGAGCTGAGCGTTCTGTTTGTAGTGATGCTTTTCGCCGTTCGGCATGCGCATGTCCAGCTCCTCGGCGTTGCTGTACACGTGGCCGTTGCCCACGAAAATATCGAGCATGCCGTTCCGGCGCACATCGAGCAGACAGGTGCCCCAGCCGACGTTGTTGAAGCAGGCGTGATATAGCCCGCCTTGCTTGCTGACGTCGGTGAAGAAGGCCTTGCCTTCATTGCGGTACAGGGTGTTGCCTTCGTTGAAAAACGTGGTGACGAAGATGTCGGCATTGCCCTTGCCGAACAGGTCGCCGGCCTCGACGCCCATGCTGCCCATGGGTCCGCCCGCTTCGCTGGCAGCGCAGCCGTGGGAGTAGCCGACCGATTCGAACTCGCCATTGCGGCGTCCGCGATAAAAGTGATTTTGGATTTCGTCGTTGCCGACGAAGATGTCCATTATGCCGTCGTCATCGAAATCGAGGATTAGCACTCCGAGCCCCTTGCCCTCGGGCTCCAGACCGGTGCGGTTGCCCTTGCCGTCCACGCAGCACTTGTCGCTGACATTGGTGAAGGTGCCGTTGCCGTTGTTTTTGTACAAGACACACTGGTTGCCCTTAAACTCCTTGGGACCGCAGGCGATCAGCACTTCTTTTCCGTTTACGTGCTTGTGGGCGCATTTTGGAAAATTTTTCAGGTCCATGATGACGTAACGGCACATGAAGATGTCGAGGAAGCCGTTGCCGTGCAGGTCGGCGAAGGTGCAGCTCGTGCACCAGCCGTCGGTAACGACGCCGGCCTCGCGGGTCACTTCGCGAAAATGCCGGCTGCCTTTGCCGTCCGGCTCATTATGAAAGAGGTGGCAGTGCCCGTAGCAGGTAATGAGCAGGTCCGGGAAGCCGTCGTTGTCATAGTCGCCGACGGCGACGCCCTGGCCGAAGCTGGGATGCCGGATGCCGGATTTCTCTGTGACGTCGGTGAAGGTGCCGTCGCCGTTGTTGTGGTACAACCGCGTCGTCGGACCAGTACGTTTTTCCTCGGCAGGGACCGGGAACCGGCCTCCCTGCACCAGCAGCAAGTCCATGTAGCCGTCCTGATCGTAATCGATCCAGGCGGCGCCGCCCCCCATGATTTCCGGGACGTAGTGCTTTTCCGAGGGGCTGTTAATATGCAGGAAATTGATGCCGGCCGCCTTCGCCAGATCGCGGAAAGCGATGCGCGCCTCTTCCGGAAGGGGAGGCCCCTCGTTCACGGGGTCGTCCAGCGGCACGCGGATCTCCGCGCTGCTCCCGGAGGGCGAACCGCTGCAGCCAAAGTACGCGGCGGCAGTTCCGAAGCCAAGCGCAAGACAGACTCCGATAATCGCCAATAGGCGTTTATGCTTCTTGGACGCCGATTCAGTCAGGGCTGGAGAGCAAGTCATTTCGCACCCGATTTTAGCAGGAGTCTGTATGGCTTTCAACCGACGGGCAGGGCGATGGGGGAGGGTGGTGAGTGAGAGATCGCCAGTACGCACTATTCAGTATTGAGTACCGAGTACGTTGCCCTTCACGCCTCACCCCCTTGCCCTCGCCCCTCATCCCTCATCCCTTGTCACTCGTCACTCGCCACTCGTCACTCGCCACTCATTTCATCATCTCCCCAAACCGCGTCCGCAACTGCTCCGCGTTCGGCGGCTCCAGGGCCATCAGTTTGTCGAACTCCTCGCGGGCTTCCTTCTTGCGGCCGGTGCTCAGATAGCAGTCGATCAGCAGCATGTGCACGTCGGCACTCAGGGGGTTGATGCGGCCGGCGGCACGAGCCTGTTCGAGCGCGCGCGGCCAATCCTTGTCTTGCACGAACAGCAAGCCAAGCTGAATGCGATAAGAAGGGGCGTAAGGGTTGACGGCAATGGCGCGTTCCCAGAAAGCACGCGCCGCCTCTTTGCGACCGAGGCCGGCCGCCAGTTGGGCCGCGTACGACAGCGTCACTTCGCGCTCGGGAGCTTTGTCGAGCACCGCATCGAAGCCGGCGGCGGCTTCGTTGGGAAAACCGAGCACCCACAGGGCGAAACCCTGGGCATGCAGCGCCGGCAAGTCATCCGGGGCCTTTTCGACGGCTTCCCGAAGGAAGGGCAGGGCGACCTGCGCCGCCTCGCGCCGCGGCGGGCCGGGCGGCATGGGCTCGACCAGGTCGATCACGCCGACGGCGAAATCCCGGCGCGCGCCGCGGTCCGCCGGATCGACCAGGCCTTCGTGGAAATTGACCAGCGGAATCGCTTCTGAGAAGACTTGCCTGGGCATGCCGACGGACTGAAAAGCCTGTCCCGGCCGCCGCGGAATGCGATGGTCCGAGGTCGCGGTATGCGCCACGTCGGTGGTCCTCAGACGCGGCATGTGGCAGGCGGCACAATCGTTTTGCTTTTGTGCCTGGCGCTCCGGCATCGGTACCGGGCAAGCGGTTTCCCGATGGCACTTCAAGCAAGCCTGGCGATACACTGCCGCCTTCTTCTCGGGCGCCGGGTAATCGTGCGGGTCGTGGCAAGAGATGCAGCCTAACTTGCCTTCGCTGGCGCGAAAACATTTGCTGGCGAAAAGCTGCTCGACGTGGCTGACGGCCTCGCGCTCCTGGTCGTTCCGGGAAGTCCGCAGGAAGACCGACCAGAACAGGTGCAGTGGCAGGCCGGGGCGGAAGTCGTAGAGTTGGCGGCCGCGGTGCAGCACGCGAAACTCCCCTTGTAGATGGCACTGCTGGCAGATCGACTCGCGCAGGGCCGGCTCCAGGCTGGCAGGGTTGACGATGGTGTCGTCCGGGCCTTCGGCGGCCTCGGCCTGGTTGTGCCGCTGGACGTGCAGTTGGCCGGGACCATGGCAGCGCTCGCAGCCGATGGCCAGGCGGGCGGGCAGCGGCGCGCGATAGCGATTGAGCGAATCCGCCACCGGCTCGGCCTGGTTGGCGTGACAGTAGATGCACAGCGCGTCGACGCCGCGAAAAAAATGGCTGCGCTGGGTGTCGCCCACGTTGGGCGCCAGGTCCCAGCGTCTGCCCTGCGTGAACCAGTTGATCGGCGTTTGAAAAATGTGCTGGTCCAGTTCCGTCAGGTAAGCCCGGCCATGGCTGCCCGAGCCCACGGCATAGCGCGCCGCGCGCGCCAGGGATAGAGCCTCTTTCCCGCCCACGTCGCGGCGGCTCACCTTGTGAAAGACCTGCTCGTCGCGCCGCTCGATCGCGAAATCAAAGCCGGCCTTCGCGAAGGGGTTCCCGGCGGCCGCGTCATAGCGCTCGACCGGCACTGCCTGCGACACCAGGCTCATGGAGTGTGCCATCGGGTGATGATGGTAGCTGCTTGATTCAGACACATGGCAGGCGGCACAGGCTTCGTCGCCCACGTATTTGACCTCGGGCCGCACATTGCGGTAGCGGGTCGGGTAAGTGAGGCGCGGATCGTCGGCCGGTGCAGCCTTTCCCGCCGTGTCGGGGGCGTCCGTGACGAGCGTGCGCTGCCAGAAAAACCAAGCGGACGCGCCGGCCGCCGCGACGAGTGCGAGCAAGACAAACAGCGCTGTTTTTACGCGCATCAAGAATCCCAGGATTTCAAGGTGGAATGGAGCCTAAACTATCCTGCGCAAATAGCTAAGAAAATGTTCGTTGTCCTATCGGCGTGCGCAATTCGGCGCCATCATTACCCAAGGCGCCAGCAAGGGCGCTGCCGACAAGGCCCCTTCGCGGGCGCGTCGGGTTACATTGCCGCAAAATCTTGCGCGGGTGATCGGGGAAGCGACAAGAAAACCCAGAGATGCCGTGCCGGCATCCCTGGGTGTCTTTTGCGGGATACGATTCCGATCGTGTCAGCCGTGAAAGACACGATCGGAATCGTGTCCCACGCTGGACCTAGAAGTCCGTGTTTGTGACTGCTTCGTTGCCGGCGCGCGTGCCCAGTTGCCGCCAGGTGACGAAGTTGATGTTGTTCGAGATGAACCTCACCGAGCCGTCGCCCATGCAAGCGTTCACGCCGCCGGAGTGGTGGCTGCGCGCAGCGGCTTTCTCGTGCCACCAGGCGTCTGGGCCGCCCGGGTCGCCGTTGCCGCCATCAGCGGCTGTTGAATAAAGGCAGTAGTCGTGCGTCGTTTGCGTCGAAGTTCCGACGTTTGCCGGGGCCGGGATGGTGATATCCGGGCCAGCCCTATAGGCATTGTCGGCAATATTAGGAGAGTGGGGGCAAGGCCGCATCACGAGATCAAAGTTCAGGGAATTCGGGGGATCATAGGTCATGAACAGGGAGCTGCCGACGTCCCCGTGCGTTATCTCGCCCATGGTCGAGCCCCAGTCGTTCTTCTGTGTCCCGTTCAGGCCTTCCGAGTAAAACACCGTATTCGAGGCGCCGTCGAGAACGTCCGAAACACGGGATTGAAATGTTTTCTTGCCCCAATAGCCAGGCGCTTCCCCGTGTGGGCCGAAGGAACCAGCTGGCCCGGCGCCCTGAACCACCTGGTACATGCCCTGTGCGGGTCCGACCGGCAGCCTGGGCGGCGTGCCAAAGCCTTGATCATCGGCCGGGTTCAATCGCCAATCACTATTGTTGCGGGGGTAACCGCCCTTGCCCATGGGATACACCCAGGCGGCGAACTCATCACCGAAGTAGTTGCCGGCACCCAGGCAACCGCGGTAGTTGCCGCGTGACCGCGCCCATTCACGGTTTCCTGCCTCATTCACAATGGGGCCGGTGTCGCTGGGGCAGAAGAAGGACTTGATCGTGGTTGAGCGCGACACGTAGTCCTGGGTCACAGGCAGGGCGAGCTGACCAGGGCCTGTACCATGATTAGTATCGTTGCCGTGATCTATATCCACGCCGTAGGGGTCGGTCTGGTTCAGCAAAAAGAAGCCGTCGTAAACGTTGCGCGCTTCCATATACGGCAGGAGCAGGTGGTACCAGCCGAAGCTTTGATCCTGGTCGACCTTCCGGGCATAGGGGAAGGAGTTGAAGTTGTCGTGGTAGTTGTGCGAGGCGATCCCGATCTGGTGCAGGTTGTTCTGACAGCTCATCCGGTTGGCGGCCTCGCGCACTTTCTGGATGGCCGGCAAGAGCAGGCCAACCAGGATGGCAATGATGGCAATCACCACCAGCAGTTCGATGAGCGTGAAAGCTTGCGCCAAACGGCGCACGGCATTCCTGAGGAGAGGTGTCCTTGGCATAAGTCTAGCCCCACAAAAAGTGATGAGAAAATGGGCTTAAAGACATCCAATCGAGGATAATATCCGGCACAGAGCCGAATGCAACAAAAAAAATGAATTTTTGGCAAATTTTTTTGCCAGCCAGGCCTTTTGGGGCGGGGGGGGTCTGTCCCGGAATGGCCAAAGCCTGCCAAACACTTGGCAACCTATGGCATTCGTGGAAAAAGTTGCCGAATTCTGACGGAATTCATGCAAATGCTATTGACGGTACACGGTCCTTTTTGCGTAAGGGCCATCTTGGCGTCCTGTTGACCATCTTGGCAAAGAATTCTGACTAAATGACCAATGACGGCATTGAAATACTGCGCGTCTGAAAAAGCGCAACTTCAACAAGCGCCAGCGAGGGGCCTCGCTGGCGCTTGTTGAAGATTGGGTTGGTCCACGCGACCTTGGGCGCCTAGCGCACCCGGCCGATCCGCCGCGTCGGCGCGCGTTTAGGTTGCGTCGCCCGCGAACGCAGTCGGCTTCGCCGTGGCCTGGACCCTAGAAGTCCGTGTTTGTGATCGCTTCGTTGCCGGCGCGCGTGCCCAGTTGCCGCCAGGTAACGAAGTTGATGTTGTTCGAGATGAACTTCACCGAGCCATCACCCATGGCGGCGTTCACGCCGCCGGAGTGGTGGCTGCGCGCGGCGGCTTTCTCGTGCCACCAGGCGTCCGGGCCGCCCGGGTCGCCGTTGCCGCCATCAGCGGCTGTTGAATAAAGGCAGTAATCGTGCGTCGTTTGCGTCGAAGTTCCGACGTTTGCCGGGGCCGGGATGGTAACATCGGGGCCAGCCCTATAAGCATTGTCGGCGATATTGGGCGAGTGGGGGCAGGGCCGCATCAATAGATCGAAGTTCAATGAATTGGGGGGATCATAACTCGAGAACAAGTTGCTGCCGACATCCCCGTAGGTAATCTCGCCCATGGCCCCGCCCCAATCATTCTTCGATGTGCCGTTCAGACCCTCGGAGTAAAAAACCGTATTCGAGGCGCCGTCGAGAATGTCGGCGACACGCGTCTGGAACGTCTTCCTGTTCCAATAGCCGGGTGCTTCGCCATGTGGGCCGAACGAACCACTAATCCCGGCGTCGCGAACCACCTGGTACATGCCCGGCGCGGGTCCAACCGGGAGCCTGGGCGGAGTGCCAAAGCCTTGATCATCGGATGGATTCAAGCGCCAGTCTGATGTATTGCGCGGGTAGCCGCCCTTGCCCATGGGATACACCCAGGCTGGGAACTCGTCGCCGTAAAGGTTGCCGGGGCCCAGGCAGCCGCGGTAGTTGCCGCGCGAGCGCGCCCATTCGCGGTTCCCTTGTTCATTGACAATCGGACCGGTGTCGCTGGGGCAGAAGAATGACTTGATCGTGGTTGAGCGCGACACATAGTCCTGGGTCGCAGGCAGGGCGAGTTGACCGGCGCCTGTACCATGATTAGTATCGTTGCCGTGATCCAAATCTACGCCATAGGGGTCGGTCTGGTTGAGCAAAAAGAAGCCGTCGTAAACGTTGCGGGCTTCCATGTACGGCAGGAGCAGGTGGTACCAGCCGAAGGTATTATCGGTGTTGGCGTACTTGCGGGCATAGGGGAAGGACTGGAAGTTGTCGTGATAGTTGTGCGAGGCGATGGCGATCTGGTGCAGGTTGTTCTGACAGCTCATGCGGTTGGCGGCTTCGCGCACTTTCTGGATGGCCGGCAGGAGCAGGCCAACCAGGATGGCAATGATGGCGATCACCACCAGTAGTTCGATGAGTGTGAAAGCCTGCGACAAACGGCGCACGGCTACCCTGAGCAGCGTTGTCCTTGGCATAAGTCTAGCCCCACTAGGAGTTCCGAGGAATGGACTTAAGACATCCAATAGATCATAGTATCAACGCCGAGGCTAAACGCAAAATGTTTTCTTGGCAGGTTTCTTTGCCGCAGTATGGTAACCCGACGCGCCCGCGAAGGGCCTGCCGTCAAACCGCCCTCGCTGGCGCTTCGGGTTACCATGCTGCAACTCCTCTTCTGTCTCGGTGGAACCGCGCAGCAAAAATTGCGATTCGGCCGCCTACTTGCTTGACATTCCGCTCTTCGCCAGAAATACTTAATCCCCATGGATGTCGAAGGGCTCTTTTGTTCCTATTGAGTGGGGGTCATCATGAACTTTCGCATGCTGCGGTCCGCGGGCCGGACTGCCATCGCCTTGGCGTTGCTGTGCACATTGGGTTGCGGCGGGGGTAGCCGGCCCAACAAAGTTACCGTCACGGGCACGGTCACTTACGACGGCAAACCGGTAGAAGCCGGCATGATTCAGTTTGTTTTGAACGAAGCGGGTATCAAGGGCGGCGATAATGCCACCACGGCAGTCATCAACGGTAAGTTCTCCTGCTCCTCGGTCACGCCCGGCAAGAACAGCGTGGTCGTTACCGGCGGCGGTTCAAAGCCAGCGGCTACGACAATCAGCAAGGGCTATGAAAACAGGCCGCAAATGCCCGACTCCCGGGATCCGAAGAAAATGATGGAAAGAGCCAAGGGCACGGGCGCAGGCGATGATTCCATCCCCAGCAACGCTCCGGGCAACGGTAACGAATTCGACATCGGCGGCAAGGACGGCACCAACCTCGAGATCAAGATCTTGAAGAAGTAAAAGCAACCAGACTCAGTGCCCACACTGCTTCCAGTGCAGATCGATCGGGCATAGGTCATTCGTCATTGGTCATTCGCCAATGACGAATGACCAATGATTCCGCATCTCATTCTGGCCGGTCCAAAAATTTCTTCAAAAAGGCCTCGAGCTCCTCCGCGTTCGTCCAGTCCATGCCCAGAACAATCCGGCCGTCGCGACCGACCACGAAAAGCGGATTGCCGAAACCCTGGACGTACGCGTGATAAACGCTTTTCTCTGCCACGTCATCGACCAGGACCCGCCAAGCTTTGCCGGCAACGTTACAGAAGGATTGGGCCGCTGCTTGCCGTTGCCGCTTCCTGGCCGCGCGTGCGGACTCATCCGGAAAATGCTCGTCATCTTCGGATTGGCTTACACGAGCCGGGTCCGGATGCGCTTCCCGTGAATAGATGAAGACAAACTTCGCCTTGCCTTGAAAGCGCCGCGCCAGACTGTTCATCGGCTCCACCTGGCCCATGCACGGATCGCATGTGCTGCTGCCGAACTCGATGACGATGAGCATGTCGCCCAGCAAATCCTCGAGACGAACCGTCTTGCCTTGGGTGTCCTTGAGAGAGAAAGGCGGCGCCTTATCGCCTTCCTTCAAGCGCAAGGCAAAAACGAGCGGTGTCACTCCCGGCGTGCGCGGCGCGGTTTCCCGCGTCGGCGCATCGAGTCCCGAGACGGCTTGCCGCGCCGAGGAACCGCTCAGGCGGGCCATGACCGACTGCCACACCGGCAGCGGCACCAGCAACAGTCCGAGCGTAACTGTTGCGAACACAGCAAAAAACCAGGCCAGACGCGAATGGTTCTGCAGCATGCGCTCCGCCAATACCGAAGACCGAAACCATCTAAGCATAGCGGAGCCGCGCTCCGAAAAAAAGATTGCCGCGGCTTTCAAGTAGAACGGAATTCATTCCGTTGAGTCATGTTCGGCAGTCAGCTTCAGCGGAATCAGATACAACTTGGTGCTTTGTGTGCCGCTGCGGCCTGACTGCACGCCGTAAATGATTTTCCTGCCCTTGCTGCCAAACTAGTAAACCACAAATTAGTCGATCCAGCACCACGACATAAACGTGACGAGGCCTGTCAGAATCCTCCGGGACCTAGCAACGCCAGCACCGTCTGGTTCAGCCAGTCCTGCGCATCGCTGTTGTGGTTCTTGAAGTACTCCACCGAGCCGACAAAGCCCGCCACCACGTCTTCATTCGTTTTCGAGCCGTTGACAAAGGCGTTCACCCAACTCATGACCTCGGCTGGCGTCGGCGTACGGCCCAGATACTGTTGGTAGTCTGCCGTCACCCGTAGTCCTTCACGCTCCGCGCCGGCGGCGAAGCCAAAAGCGATGTCCGTGGTCGATTCGCCGTTTGCCAATGCCTTGACCCAGCCGTCTATTTCCGCCTGGGAAGGTGTCCGGCCGAGCAGGTCGTGATACATGCCCTTCACCCAACCAGCGCCTGCGCCCCCGTGGCTGTTGATGTACTCGGCCGAGCCGATGAAGCTGGCTTCGAGATGCTCGTCGCTCAGCCCCTGCTGCATCAGCATCACCCAGCCGGCCAGGCCCGCCGCGTTCGGGCCGCGGCCGAGATAGCGCTCGTAGGCCGAAGTAACAATGCCGCTGTAGTACTCGGCGCTATGAGTCAGCGTGCCGCCCAGCGCGGGCAGATAGCTGGGCGCGTTGCCGGCCACATTGGCCGCCTGGGCGAACAGCGTCTGGTAGGCGCTGGCAAACCAGTCCGAGGTATTGCCGAAGTGCTTGAAGAAGTACTCCCCCGAGCCGACAAAGCCGGCCACCACGTCCTCGTTGGTCCTGCCGCTCTCAAAGGCGTCGACCCAGCTCTTGACCTCGGCAGGGGTGGGGCTGCGGCCGAGGTCCTGCTGGTAATCCATGGTGACGCGCAGGCCTTCGCGCTCGGCGCTGGCTGCGAAGCCGTAGGCGATGGCGATGGTCGATTCCCCGCCGTTGAGCGCTTGCAGCCAGGTGTTAACCTCGGCCGGCGTGGGCGTCCGGCCGAGCAGATCCTGATACATGCCCTTGACCCAGCCGGCGCCGGCCCCGCCGTGGCTCTTGATGTACTCGGCCGAGCCGATAAAGTTCGCCTCCAGGTGCTCGTCGCTCAGCCCCTGTTGCATCTGACTGACCCAGCCCGCCAGGCCCGCGCTGTCCGGGGCACGTCCCAGGTAGTGCTCGTAGACTGCCGTTACAATCACTCGGTAATACTCCGCGCTATGCGTGAGATTAGCCGCAAACGCCGGCAACCAGCTCGGCGCGGGACCGTTGCGGCGTACCTGCACCGCCAGCGGCGCCGGCGCCAGGCGGCCGTCGTTATTGAAAATGTTGAGCAAATAATCCCCCGCCGCGGTGAACACCAGATTGGCGAAGGTGGCCACGCCGTTGCTGACGGTGACCGTGACGGTGCTGCTGCTCGTAAACGTGCCGGGGCCGCTGAAAAACGCGACGGTCACGCGGTCGGTGTTGTCGCTGGTCACCACATTGCCGTACTTGTCCTCCACTTTGACCACCAGCGGCGGGCTGACCACGACGCCGGCGACAACATTGGCGGGTGGACCTGCCGGGACCAGACGCTCCGGAATGCCGGGGCCAACGCTAATAACGGGGCAAGTGCCGCTGAGCGTGCTGCTCACGGTATCGCTTGCCGTAATGGTTTGATTGCCGGCGGTGGTCAGGGTGGCGCTGAAGCTACCGATGCCGTTGGTGAGCGTGCTGTCCGCAGGCAGGCTGGCGTTGCCGTCGCTGCTGGTGAAATGCACGGTGCCGCTGTAGCTGGTGGCCGTATTGCCCAACGTATCCACGGCCGTGACCGTAAAACTAAGCGCCGAGCCGGCCGTACTGTTGCTGGGCACGCTGATGGTGAAGTGATTGACAAGGGCCGGCTTGACATAGATGCCAGGGCTGGCGCCGGTGATGGAAGCGGTCGAAGTATCGGTTGCCGTGATCGTCTGGTTGCCGAGCTGGTCAAGTATGGCATTGAAGGTGCCGCTACCGTTGGCGAGGGTGCTGTCGGCGGGCAGGCTGCCGCTGCTGTCGCTGCAGGTGAAGTGAACCGTCCCGGCGTAGCTGGTGGCGACGTTGCCGAACCTGTCCAGGGTTGACACGGTGAAAGTAAACGCAGTGCCCGCATTCACATTCGCGGGCGTGCTCACCAGCAAATGATCGGCGGCGGCCGGGTTGACTCCGATGGCTGCGCTCGTCCCGGTAATTAAGCTCGACGCCGTGTCCGTGGCCGTAATCGTCTGGCTGCCCGTCTTGTCTAGCATAGCGCTAAAGGTGCCGGTGCCATTCGTCAAGCTACTGTTGGCCGGCAAGCTTGCTCCAGGATCGCTGCTGGTGAAGTGGATCGTGCCGGCATAGCCTGGCGTGAAGTTGCCGAAAGCATCCTCGGCGGTGACTGTGAAAGTCCCGCCCACGCCGGCTGTGACAGGCGATGGGAAACCGGCGACGAGAAATTGACCGGTAGCGGCGGCCGCGACCGTGATATTCGTTTCGCTGGCCGTGAGATTCTTGTTCACCGTGTCGGTCGCCGTGATCGATTGCGTCCCGGTGGTCTTCAAGGTCACGTTGAACGTGCCAGCGCCGTTGGTCAGCCCGGAATTGGCAGGCAAACCTGCCGCCTTATCGCTGCTCGTGAACTGGATCGTGCCTGTGTAGCCTGTCGCGAGGTTGCCAAAAGCATCAAAGGCCGTCACAGTAATCTTTGCGACAGAGCCAGCCGTAACTGAGTTCGGGAAACCCGAAGCCACCAGGCTGGTTGCGCCTGCTGCCTTTACTGTGACATGGTCCGTTCCAGTGACGGATGAACTGGCCGTGTCGGTTGCCGTGATGGACTGCGCGCCGGCCGTCTTCAGCGTGATGCTAAAACTTCCTACGCCGTTTGTCAGGACACTGTTGGGAAGCTCGGTCGCCTGCGGATCGCTTGAGGAAAATTGCACCGTACCGTTGTAGCTCGGATCGATATTCCCGTAGACGTCTTCGGCGGCGACCGTGAAGTTGCCCGCCACACCGGCCGTGGCCGGATTGGGGAAACCCGTGACGCCCAGTTGACTGATACCGGCCGGATTCACGGTAACGGTTGCCGAGCCATTTTTTGCATTATTGGCCGCATCGGCAACTCCAAGCGATTGATTACCCGCGGTTTTCAAGGTAACGGCGAAGACGTGGCTGCCGACATCGCCGCTGGCGAACGTGTAATCCACGGGCAGCACAGCCTGCTTGTCGCTGCTCGTGAAGTGCACCGTGCCGGTGTACGCGCTGACCGGTTGATTGAATTTGTCGAGCGCAGTCACGGTCACGTTCAAGGAGGAGCCGGCTGTGCTCGTGGCGGCGACAGTGACGCTGAAATGGTCTACCGGCGAAGCAACCGGCCCTGCGACTGCAAACGTGTGGCTAGTGCCCGTTATCTTCGGGTTCGCCGTGTCTCTGCCGCGCAGGTATTCGTTGCCCGAGGTGCCGAAGGTCATGCTGACCGTGCCCACGCCGTTGGTCAACCTGACGTCGGCAGGCAAAACGGCCGCTGGATCGTTGCTCGTGAAGTGCACCGTGCCGGAATAGCTCGTCACCGTCCGTCCTGCACTATTGATGGCCGTGATCGTAAACGGGCAGGACACACCCGCCCGCGGCGTGGCGAGGGCTGTCAGGTTGAAGTAAACGGCTGATGGCGACTGGTTCCGCATGATCGTGACAGTGGGCGCTCCGCTATCCGCGATGGCCAGATCGAGTTCACCATCTCCGGTCAAATCAGCGGCGACAAGATCATTCGGAGACCGGCCGGCGCTGGCATAAACTGCATCCTGCACAAACGTGCCATCACCTTTGCCACGGAACACGCGTAGGTTCATGGAGCCGCCGTTGGCCACGGCCACATCAGGGGTGTTGTCGCCCGTCATGTCACCCACGACCAGCGCGGCTGGATTGTCGTGCGAAATGACGGAGCTTGCGTTCTGAAACGTGCCATCACCCTTGCCGAGTGCCACGTAAAACCAATTCGCCGAAGGATTGAGCATATCCAGGATGCCGTTGCCGGTAAGATCTGCGAACACCGGCCCTCCCTGGTTGCCCACGCCTCCGCTCGCGCTGTTATAGAAATTGGCAACGCTAAAACTCCCGCCACCCTGGTTCAGGTAAACGCCCACGTCGCTGCCGTGGAAATTGTTCACAATAAGATCGGGCTTGCCGTCCCGATTCAAGTCTGCAACCACTACCTGGGTGGGGTCGATATCGGTGCTGTAATTGATGGGCTTCTGGAACGTACCGTCGCCATTGCCGAACATGATGCTCAGGGTCCGGTCATTAAGGTTGGTCGCAGCGAGATCCAGTTTGCCGTCGCCGTTGAGGTCTGCCACGGCCACGGAGTTGGTGCCGCTACCGTCGGCAACATACGTAGCAGGCTGGAACGTGCCGTCGCCATTGCCCATCAGGATGCTGATATCGTGACTCGCATCCGCGTCGCGGTTGGCCGTAATAATGTCGAGAGCGCCGTCTCCCGTGAGGTCGGCGAGTACAACCCCATACGGGCTCGTGCCGACAGCATAGCTTACAGGTGGTTGAAAGGTGCCGTCGCCGTTGCCCAGGAGGACGCTTACGGTGTTGGCCCTCCAGTCGGTCACGACCAGATCGGGGACACCGTCGTGGTTGAGATCTCCCTCGGCAATGTCGTAGGGCGCACTGGCGTAGAGGGCATAACTGCCGACGGTCACATCGGTGGCTGCCTGGAACGTGCCGTTGCCGTTTCCCTGAAGGACGGCGAAATCCCCGCCCATGTAGTCCGCCGCGGCAATGTCCAGGTTTCCGTCCTGGTGGAAATCGCCGATGGCCAGGCAGTCGGGTGAAATGCCCACGACGTAGTTGGTGGGCGGCTGAAAGGTGCCGTCGCCGTTACCAAGATAGACGCTTAAATCGTTGCTTCCGGGGTTAATCGTGACCAGGTCGAGCTTTCCGTTGTGTCGGAGGTCCACGAGTTGAATCTGGGTGCTTGAATAGCAGGAACCGGCCGGATAGATAACAGGGGCTTGAAAGGTACCGTTGCCATTGCCCATGAACACTTGAATCTGGTTGTCGCGCGACGCGTAGTCCACGAGATCGAGCTTGCCGTCTCCGTTCAGGTCTGCCGCCGCCAGCGCGCCGGTATCGACGTTGGCCTCGATCTTCACAGCCGGCTGGAAGGTGCCGTCCCCGTTGCCGCGAACGATGTACAGATTCGTATCGTCGCCGCTGCAACCAAACGCGATGTCGAGTTTGCTGCTGTCGCCGAAAAAATGGCCCAGCGCCATCGCTACAGGGGCATGGGGAACCGTAACGGGCGTGCCGACCAGGAAGGTGCCGTCTCCCCGGCCCCACAAAACACCGATCTTTGTGTCCGTGGTGTCGGCCGTGAGGATGTCCGGTTTGCCGTCTCCATTTATGTCCGCGACAAGGACTTGATAGGGCTGGCCACCGGAAGTGTAGTCCACGCCGAGCTTGAAAGTGCCGTCGCCATTGCCCAGCATGACGCACGCTTCGCTGACGTTGTAAGATGTCGCCACAAGGTCGAGGTTGCCGTCGCCATTGAGATCGGCCGTTGTCAACCCTTGAACCGGCTTATCGGTGGCTGCCTTGATGGGCGCCTGGAAGGTGCCGTCGCCGTTGCCAAGAAAGACATTAACCCAGTTAAAGCCCTGGTCCGCCACGGCCATATCCAGCTTGCCGTCATGATTGAAATCGCCGGTGACCATCGCCGTGCCGCCATCCGCGCCGGGTATACTGGACGCCGACACATAGGCAGGAACGGTGCGTGTTTCCAGTGCTTCCAAACGGGGCCGGAACGGCTGCCACCTGCTCCGCCTGACGCCGCCTGGCAACCGGTCCCGGGACAATGAACCGCACCTTAATGGGCTCCAGGATCTGCGCATGGAGTTCGCCCCCCCAGGAAATAAGTAGAGCTGGTATCCGCTTATCGAAGAAGCTGATAAAGCAGTCCATCGAGACAATCGAACCAATAGGTTCATGTAGCGAGGCCGCCCCGGTGGCAGAAAGCGAGCAATTGAAATCGGAGCGAGCCCTTTGGATGCAAATGAAATGCCGAGACTGGGGCAAATTGCTACTTCAGATGTGTTAACATAACCAAATCTCCGCTGTCCGCTGAGTTGAGAGATGGTAAGGCGGCTGCGCAATCGTGAGCAGTCCCTTGCCTTTCCGGCTGCGGATCGTCAAAACGTCGGGGGAAAACTCTTCTTCAACGCTCCCCTCAGTCTCCTAGCCCCCACACTCGCACAGTCAAATCGGCGCTGCCTGACACGGCCAGTAAACCAAACGGGGCCAACGCCGCCACTTGAGCGCTTTCTGATACTGCCGGCGCAAGGCTCGTTCCACAACGAAAAGCACAATCGCTGCAGCGAGTACAATGAAAGCCACTGCCGGGAAGAAGAAAAGCAGCACGATACCGGCAGCCAGGCCCGCATAGCGAAGCACCAACAGAATCGGAATGAGGAGATTGCGCTTGAGGCATCCTCGGCATCCGTGGCAGATCCGGATGGGCATCTGCACGATGACGGTGTCGCCAAATTCCTTCCTATTTCGGCTCAGGTAATACGCGACCACTGCCCACACGCCGACAAAAAAGACAGCGATGGCGGCGATTCCCCACATCCAACCACCGTTTTCCGCTCGACCCCAGGCCCGTTCACAATCCGCCACGGCGACGGCCTTGTCCTCTGTGTGTTGCCCGCACTCCACGCAAACGGGCGCCGGAAGTTCTCGGGCGGCCTTCATCTCTTCAATAATCAAGGCCGCGCTGGCCTTGAACGCCGGCAGACCGGACTGGCGGCGCAACTCACTCAGGGAAGGCACGGCAACGGCTCGGCCGCACGGGCACACCACGGACGACCCCGCGGCACTTCCCGATACTTCAATCGACTTGCCGCATGCACAGCTCAGGTGAAATTGCACGTCTGGACCGCTCAGTGATTCCGGCAGCGCGCGCTTGTGCCTGGCAGTGCCTTGACCGCGCTGGATTCCGATCGTTGTTGATTTATGCCCCCTTCGAGCTGATTCAATACGCTCATCTTTTGCCGCGAAGCGGGTTCTCATCCACCTCAATCTTGTCGCAACATGGCCGAAGCGGAAGCGCCCTTACAAAGTCGATGCGAGATTGTGGAAGAGCAAATCGAGCATTTTTTTTTGGGGCATTGCAAGTAACATGTGGCCCGCTGGCCCGCTACCCTCCCAGCCTCCATAAGCGATTCCATGCCAGGCGTTTACGGCATTCGACCAAAAGGGCCAGCGTGGCCCTGTATGGCCCTCATGTTGGCCACCATGAGATCAGCTTTGCGGGAAGACCCCCGGCTCAAAAAAGCGTGGCAAACTGGCAAACTCGGGATCATCTCAGGCAGCGGGATTGAGTGCGGACATTTGTTGTTGGAGTTGTTCAGGTGTTAATTTGAGCAGCGCCCACCAGCCACTCTTTGGTATGATCAGCCCCAAGCGACAGTATGGACTCGAT
>Ga0185299_10002364_pt1 | contig 29500 bp, 22 predicted proteins | sample PaiPotPPA55metaG_FD_128002 | JGI IMG/M metagenome (GOLD analysis project Ga0185299, IMG submission 128002) | Iron sulfur acid spring bacterial and archeal communities from Banff, Canada, to study Microbial Dark Matter (Phase II) - Paint Pots PPA... ...
CAGGTCACGTAGCGGCAAGCCTTTACAAAGTTGCGCGAATCGCTGGATTCGACGTCACGGTGGTGGATGATCGCGAGGCCTACGCGAATCGCGAACGTTTCCCCGAGGCGCAGCAGGTGATCGCTGAAGATTTCGAGAAGGCCGCGGCGCAGCTCGCGCCCGGCGAGTCTTCGTACATCGTGATCGTTACGCGCGGGCACCGCGACGATATGCGAATGCTGCGCTGGGCGGTGCAAACTCCGGCACGTTACGTAGGGATGATCGGGTCGAAGCGCAAGACGATCACCATTTTCAAAGAGCTGCAAGCCGAAGGTCTGCCCGCGCATTTGTTTGACCGTGTCCACGCCCCGGTCGGGCTCGATATTGGGGCAATTACGCCGGAAGAGATTGCGGTTTCGATCACAGCGGAGTTGATCGCGAAACGGCGAAAAGTGGAGCGCGACTTGCCGCATATGAGCTGGTTCCATCGGCGGGAGCAAGAGTCCGAGGTTGAGCCGAAATCTTAGTTCGTGTGGGGACGGGCGCCCTCGCCCGTCCGAGCCGAGCGCAAGCTCGACAGCCGCCGCGGACGCAACATCTCTGGATTCGCTTTTCTCCGCCTCCCCGGCGTCTCGGCGTTTAAGATTTCAACATGCCGAAAGAAATCGAGATTAAATTTCGAATTGACAATCTGCCCGCACTAACGCAGGCGCTGAAGCAAGCCGGCTTCAAACAACTCACCCGCTCCACCCACGAAATGAATTCACTCTACGACCTGCCCGGCAAGAAACTGCGCAAGCGGGGCGAACTGCTGCGGCTGCGGAAGTATGGCGAGACCTGGGTGCTGACGCACAAGGCGAAAGGCAACGCCGGTCGCCATAAAGTACGGGTTGAGATGGAAACGCGCGTGGAGAACGGCGAGCAAATGGACGCGATTTTGCACGCGCTAGGATTCGCGCCGACGTTTCGCTATGAAAAATATCGCGCGGAGTGGAGCAACGGCACGGGCCACGTGGTGCTCGATGAGACTCCCATTGGAAACTTCGGCGAGATCGAAGGGCCATCGCTCTGGATCGACCGCACCGCCCGCGCGCTCGGGATCACGCCCGCACATTACATCAAGCAAACTTACGCGGAGCTGTTCTTCGCATGGAAACGCGCGACTCGCAGCAAAGCCACGGAGATGACGTTTCATGCGCTGCGCAAGAAACCAAAAGGCCTTTAGCCGCAGAGATGCCGAGAGGAAAAGTGGGAAGGATTCACTAGGCCTTGTCATCCCGACCCTGAGCGCAGCCGATGGGGAGGGATCCGCAGTTCGCCGCGAATCGCAGCTCCCTCGCTTCGCTCGGGATGACAACTCATGAAAGTTGGGAGGAGAGAAAGACGGCGGTGAGAGACTTACGAATTTGCCCCGCAACACTTCTTATACTTCTTGCCGCTTCCGCAAGGGCAAGGATCGTTGCGTCCTACTTTTGCCCCCGAGCGCACGACTTGCTGGACTTGCAAGTCGCCTGCCCCAGCCATGCGCGCTTGTTCCAGCTCTTTCTTTTTCTTGCGCTGGAAGGCCTCTTCGATATCGTCCACGGACGTGGCGACCTGGCGCGGCGGGCGTCCATTGCCGCCTCGGCCGCCGGTGATGATTGAAGGTACGCCGGCTTCGGGCCCCTGCCCCGACAGATCGGTTGGACTGCCTCCGCCGCTACTCGGCCTCGCTCCCTGGTCCGGCGGCCGTTCCATGATCTGCATCAGGTACAAGTAGCGAACCGTTTCTTCCTGAAAGCGCTGCATCATCTCTTCAAACATGTCATAGGACTCGCGCTTGTACTCGACCAACGGATCATGCTGTCCGTAGCCGCGCAGGTTGATGCCCTCTTTCAGGTGGTCCATCGAGAGCAGGTGATCTTTCCACTGCCCGTCGATCACGCTCAGCATGATCATCCGCTCGTGATAGCGCATCGCCTCGGCGCCGATCAGCGCCTCTTTCGCGTCATAGCGCTCTTTCAGTTTGTCGAAGATGGCGTCCCCCAATTCCTGGCGATTCATTTGTTCCGGCTTGAGGCCTTCCGCGTAGATGTCGACGCCGAAGCGGGTGAAGATCGCGTCTTTCAGAGCCTTGAGGTCCCAGTTGTCAACGTGCTCTTTCGGCGGACAGTGCCGTTCGAGGATGTCGCCGAGAATGGCGGAGACGTAGTCTTCGATGATCAGGTCTTTCTGGTCGAGACCCTCCAGCAGACGGCGGCGCAATCCATAGACCGCCGTGCGCTGCTTGTTCATGACGTCGTCGTACTCGAGCAGATGTTTGCGGGCCTCGAAATTCTGGCCTTCGACGGCTTTCTGCGCGGCTTCGATCCGGCGCGTGATCATGCGCGATTCGATGGGAATACCTTCTTCCATGCCGAGGCGTTGCAGCAGGTTCGAAACCCACTCCTTGGCGAAGATCCGCATGAGGTCATCTTCGAGTGAAAGATAAAAGCGCGAGGAGCCGGGATCGCCCTGGCGGCCGGCGCGCCCGCGGAGCTGATTGTCAATGCGGCGCGCTTCGTGGCGTTCGGTGCCGAAGATGTGCAATCCGCCCGCCTCGATCACTTCCTGGTGTTCCCGGTCGGTGTCGTCTTTGTAGCGGGTAAAGATCTCATTCCACTGATCGGTCGGGACCGCGTACTCATTGCCGGCGTAGTACCAAACCGTGCGATTGGGATCGTCGACCTCGGCCTCGATCTTGCCTTGCGCGGCGCGGATCGGCTGCGCGATTCCCTTCTTCACGCATTCCTGCTTGGCCATGAATTCGGCATTGCCGCCCAGCAGAATGTCGGTGCCGCGTCCCGCCATGTTGGTGGCGATGGTGACCATGCCTTTGCGTCCGGCCTGCGCGACAATTTCCGCCTCGCGCTCGTGATACTTCGCGTTCAGGACGACGTGCTTGATTCCCTTCTTCTTAAGCAGCTCCGAGAGCCGCTCGGATTTTTCGATCGAGGTCGTGCCCACCAGCACAGGCTGGTTGCTGTCGTGCAGCCTTTGGATTTCGTCGGCGGCCGCGAAATATTTTTCTTTCTCCGTGCGGTAAACGATGTCCGGGTTCTCTTTGCGCAGCAGTGTGCGATTGGTCGGAATGACGATGACTTCGAGCCGGTAGATTTTGTCGAATTCCGGCGCTTCCGTTTCCGCCGTACCCGTCATGCCCGCCAGCTTTTTATACATGCGGAAATAATTCTGGAAGGTGATGGTAGCGAGCGTTTGATTCTCGCGCTCGATCTTCACGTTTTCCTTGGCCTCGATCGCCTGGTGCAGCCCGTCGGACCAGCGGCGGCCCGGCATCAGGCGTCCGGTGAACTCGTCCACAATCAGCACTTCGCCGTCTTTGACCACGTACTCGACGTCTTTCTTGTAGAGAGCATGCGCTTTGACGGCGGTCTCAACGTGATGTTTCAGCGCCCAGTTTTCCGGGTCGGCGATGTTGCCGATGCCCAGTAGTTTTTCGACTTTTTCCCATCCCTCGTCGCTGACCGTGACGTTGCGGTGCTTTTCGTCGACCACATAGTCGCCAGTCATGATCTTGGGTTCGCCCGGCTGCGTATCTATTTCTTCGCCTTTTTCCAGCTTGGGGATGATGCGATTCACTTTGTAGTACTTGTCCGTCGACTCTTCGCTGGCGCCAGAAATAATGAGCGGCGTCCGCGCCTCGTCGATCAGGATGGAATCAACTTCGTCGACGATGGCAAAGTTGTGCATGCGCTGCACGCAATCGCGCAGGTCGAACTTCATGTTGTCGCGCAGATAATCGAAACCGAATTCGTTGTTAGTGCCGTAGGTGACGTCAGCGGCATAAGCGGCGCGGCGCTGCTCGTCGTCGAGATCGTGGACGATCACGCCAACACTAAGACCGAGGAAGCTGTAGAGCTTGCCCATCCATTCGGAGTCGCGCTTGGCCAGATAATCATTGACGGTAACCACGTGCACGCCGCGTCCACTGAGCGCGTTCAGATACACCGGGAGCGTCGCGACCAGCGTTTTGCCCTCTCCGGTTTTCATCTCGGCGATAGTGCCTTCGTGCAGAACCATGCCGCCGATCAACTGCACGTCGAAGTGCCGCATGTTGAGCACGCGCCGTCCAGCCTCGCGGACAACGGCAAACGCCTCCTCGAGCAGTTCATCGAGAACCGCCTTGAGCACCTCGCCGCGCTGCGCTTCGATTTCCTTCTGGCGGTCGGGATCCGTGATATCAGTATCCGGGCGCTCAGGATCCGCAGCCGGTTCGTCGGCAATCGAGCTGAGACGCTCCTGAATGCGAGCGCGAAACTCCGCCGTCTTTCCGCGAAGTTCGTCGTCAGAAAGCTCCTGTATCTCCGGTTCGAGCGCGTTGATAGCCGCAACGCGGGGCTGCAGGCGCTTGACCTCGCGCTCGTTCTTGGTCCCGAAAACCTTGCCTAACAAAGTGTTGATCAAACGGAAGCCCTTCGAAGGACACGCGTCCTAAGGTATGAGTAAAAGCCTAGCACATTAGATGCGGGAGGGATGGCGAAGGACGGACAACGCGAAAGAAGTCGAGTTTTCATCCAGCTAATGAAACGGGTTCTGGATGACAAGATCGCCGAAGCGACGCCCGTGTTGCATATCTTCGCTGTAGAGAATTTCGCAACCACCCTGGATCGCAGCCGCGACGATGAGCGAGTCGTACCAGGAAAGCTGATCGCGGCGCGCCAAATCCAGCGCACGTATGAACAGCCCCGGAGAGGAATGCACTGACAACAATGGCCGCAGGGTGGTATGCCAGTATCTCTCGATCTGCTCAAAACTCATTGGAGTGAGAAACGGCTTCCGTGCTACCGCAACAAACTCTTGCGCAACCTGGTAACTGATCATTCCAAGCCCCGTAGCCAGAGCTTCGGCGACAAGATTCTCGGCTCGCTTCGCCTTCTTTTGAGCATGCCGGTCAAAGGTGTAGACGAAAATGTTGGTGTCGAGAAAGTGCCTAGCGGCGCTCATTCATCTCTTCGCGCGTGAACTTTCGACCTGCATCGACGTTGCGCAATTCGTTCATTAACGCGCGATATTCCTGCGCCCGACGCTTCCGCCCCGCGAGCCCTCTCAGCCAGTCGCGAAAAAGCTCATGCAGCGTCGTGTTCTGACTCTGCGCTTCCTCTCTTGCAAGCTCGATGTCGGCCTTGTCCGCATTGAAAGTAATATTTTGTCGCACGACAACAGTGTACACGATCATCGTGTTACCTGCAAGACTTTTTCTTCAATCAAGACGCTTGGTTGCTAGATTGGCTTCGGCCATCCTTCCCTGTATTCTTCCCCCTTACGAATCCCATGCCCGCCTTCTACCAGCGATTCCAGGAATCGGCCCGGAAGTTTCCCGACAACGTTGCCCTTGAGATTCAGCGGCCGCAGACGGTTGAACGGGTCACTTTCGCTGAACTAACCCGCATGTCGGAGAGCGTGGCGAACTGGCTCTCGACTCGTGTGCCGCGGGACGCGCGTGTGGCGATTCTGGCGGCGAATCATCCGCGATGGGTGGCGGCATATTTGGGGATCATCGCTGCGGGAAGAACGGCGGTGCCGCTCGACACGGCTTTCCACGCTGACCAGGTGAAGAAGTTGTTGATCGACAGCGGCGCTTCCCTGTTGTTCTGCGATGTGAAGCATCTTCCGGTGGCGGCGGAAGCGGTCGAGGGACTCAGCGTAGGTTTGGTGATGACTTCCGCGGCGGCTGAATCGAATCCCACTCAAACTAAAGCTGGCGCCCCCAGTCTCGCCGCCGATCTCGATTCCGTCTTCGCCGTGGGGCCCGGCGACTTTCAACCCATAGTCCCCGCTGACGGCGACCTGGCGGCGCTGCTCTACACGTCGGGCACGACCGCCGATCCGAAGGGCGTCATGCTCACCCACTCCAACCTCATCGGCGAGGCGAATTCGGTGCTCGCGGTAATGAAGGTTGGCCCTGAGGATGCGCTGCTCGGAATTCTCCCGATGTTTCATGTCCTGGCGCAGATGGCAAACCTTTTTCTGCCGCTATTCAATGGCTGTCGCGTCGTATACCTGGAGACGCTGAACACAACCGAATTGCTGCGCGCTTTGCAGGAACGCAACATCACTGTGTTTTGCGTTGTGCCCCAGTTTTTCTACCTGATTCACGAGCGCATTTTCAAAGAACTGAACAAACGCGGCAAGTTGACACTGCGGCTGGTGCGCGCGCTGATGGCGTTCAACCGTGGCCTGCGCCGAATCCGAGTCAACGCGGGCAAACTCTTCTTCGGAAAGATTCACGCGACCTTCGGCGCTCACATGCGCTATCTGATAACCGGCGGCTCGCGATTCGATCCCGCCATCGCTCGCGATTTTTATTCTTTCGGCATCGACGTTCTGAACGCGTACGGCCTGACGGAGACTACCGGCGGCGCCTTCATCAACCCTCCGGGGCACGTTGTATTTGGCTCCGTCGGACGGCCTTTTCCCGGGGTCGACGCAAAAATAGTGGACCCGAAGCCGGTGGAAGAGGGCGCGCCGGCGGCGGGTGAGATTGCGATCCGCGGCGCGATCGTGATGAAGGGATATTGGAATCGCCCAGAAGCTACAGCCGAGGTGCTTCGCGACGGATGGTTCTACACAGGCGATCTGGGCTACTTCGATTCCGGCGGCAATCTGTTCATTACCGGGCGGGGCAAGGAAGTCATCGTACTCGCCAATGGAAAAAATGTTTATCCCGAGGAGATTGAGGCGCACTACCTCCAAGCTCCCTACGTGAAAGAGATTTGCGTGATGGCACTGGAGGCGCGCCCGGGAGATCCAACATCGGAGCGGCTGCATGCCGTGGTCGTGCCCAATTTTGAACTGCTGCGCGAGCGCAAGATCGTCAACTCAAAAGAAGTGATCCGCATAGACATTGAAGCGCTCTCCCACAAGATCGCTTCCACCAAGCGTCTGGGGAGCTATGACATCTGGCAGGAAGAGCTGCCCCGCACGACGACGCGCAAGTTGAAGCGCTTCCAGATTGAAAAGAAAGTTCGCGAGCTGAAGCAAAAGGGCGCCGGCGAGTCGGACGTTGGCACGGAGGACGTTGGCACGGAGAAAGAAAAGCCGCTAACCGCCGACGACCTGCAGTGGCTGGAGCGCGAGGATGTGAAGCGCGCCCTCACCATCGTGAGCGAGTCTTCGCGCAATCAGCTCGACGCGATTCGTCCTACCCACAATCTTGAGCTCGATCTGGGACTCGACTCCATGCAGCGCATCGAATTGCTCACCGCGCTCGAGCAGCAGCTTGGCGGCGAAGTGCCCGAGTCGCAGCTGGCGGAAATTTATTCGGTGCGCGACCTGATCGATGCCGTTCTCGCGAGCGCGGGCCGGGGCGAGGGCCAAGCCAGAGCCGCCGAACCGGCGTGGTCGACAATCCTGAGCGAACCGGTGACCGATCCCGAGGTGCTCGCACTGGCGCGCCACAATATTTTCGCTGAGGTCTCCTTCTTTCTGCTGGGGCGTCTGATTTATCTTTTCGCGCTCGACCGTTTTCACCTCAAAATGCGCGGCCTCGAAAATCTGCCCGAAAAAGGCCCGTTCCTGCTCTGTTCCAATCACCAGAGCTACGTCGATCCCCTGGTCATGGCCGGTGCGCTGCCCTGGGGATTGTTTCGCTACGCCTTTGCGCTCGGCACCAGCGACATTTTCGGCAAGGGATTTATGCGGCGGCTGGCGCGATGGATTCGCGTGGTGGTGCTCGATCCGGATGCGAACCTGATTCCCGCCATGCGCGCTGGATTTTTTGGCCTCAGCCATGGACGCATTCTTGTTCTTTATCCCGAGGGCGAGCGCACCAATAACGGCAACCCGACCGTATTCCGCAAGGGCGCCGCGATTCTCTCGATTCACTCCCAAGCGCCCATTGTTCCGGTTGCGATCGAGGGCTTCTATGAAGCGTGGCCACGCCACAAGAAGTTTCCGAAGTTCGCGAATCTGCAACTGGTATTCGGCAAGCCCATCCAACCTCCGCCGCTGAATGAGACGAGCGAGGCTGCGTATGAACGGCTGACGTCCGAGTTGAAATCCAGAGTGGTGGCGATGTGGCAAGAATTGCGGGAGAAAGAAGTACGAGGAAAAGACGCGCGCGGCCCGGAAGATACTTCGAAAAATTCAGCGGCGTCGGAAACCACGCTTCGTTAACTTTATTTACGCGCTTATGCTCCCGCAGCCTTGGCTTGTTTGCCCATGATTTTCGTGAAGGCTTCGACAACGCCGGGGTGGAATTTCTTGCCCGCTCCGGCCACAATCTCCTGCTCGGCCTGGGCCGGCGACAGAAGCTTGCCGTCAGCTCCGCTGATCAATTTCTGGTAGGCATCCGCCACCGCCAGAATGTGCGCCTCGATTGGGACGTTGATTGAACGCGCTCCCTGATCCTGCACAATCTGCTGCGCGACAATGATCGGAATCACTCGCCGCAGCTTGTTCCCGGTGGCTTGGGCGGCCGCATCGGCCTTCCGGGGCTTGCGGAAACTCGCCACCACTTCGTCGCGGCTCATATCCGCGGCCTTGTAGAGAATGTCGTTCGTGATCCCGAGTTTGCTCAGATCCCGCAGCAATACTGCCGAGCGCAGCAAGTCGGTGCGATCCGAGCCCATGCCCATCGCCTCCGCCATTCTTGTCGACGCCTCCACCAGCCGCTGGTTTTCCCCTACGCCAAGCTTGTCGTTGGCCATGAAGTGTTGCAGAACCAGCAGCAGCCCGCTGAAACTTTCCCGGATGTCGGCGGTCATCGCCTGCTTGCGCTCGTAAAGTGTCCCCATCACGTAGCCGACCACCGCCAACATCCCGGCCCAGATAGCGAAGTTGAATAGCCGCTCATCCGGCAATGATACGACCCGGTGCCCGGGCATCATGTTGTTCAGAAAGTCCAGCAGAACGACCAGGAATATGCAGGCAAAGGCAGTAAGAGTCGCGTGCCGGCGTCCGAAGTGATATGCCGAGTACAAAGTCGGCAGAAAATAAAAGCAGAGCGCCATGGGCAGCGACTGCGCGAAGAACTGCACCGTCGCTGCAATCAGGAACAGCGACAGCAGCAGGATAATTTCCTTGGCAATTTTACTCATGTTGATTTCCCGATCGTCCAGTTGAGTTGGCGCGAGCAAGGAACCGCCTGCTGCCATGTTGAAGCACTCGAGTGTCCGAGGAAAGTTACCGGGGTAATGACGTTTTTCTCAAAGTGGCAAGGCGGGAATCCGGCCGTCAGCCATCAGCCGTCAGTAAAACCCGATCATGGAGAGACGGGCGTCCTCGCCCGTCCATCTTATCCAGGTTGTCATCTTGAGCGGAGCGGGGACTTCACGAAGTGAAGTCTCTGCGGAGTCGAAAGGCCTGCCCTGAGTGAAGCCGAAGGGACCCCTACACCCTTTCCGGCGGCAAGGGCGCATTAGGGAATTTCCCCGTTCGGCCCGTGCTTCTACCTGTTTGCTACAAAGGTAAGGTACCCCTCCCCCTGGCCTCCTGGAATCATGGGGTTACGTCGGCAGCGTCTCCGGATCATCCGGTAAAGCCTCAGCCTCCAGCGGAGCGCTGAGATTCCAGGCTGGCGCGACGGAGCTTTTGTTTGTGAATCATTAGGAGGGTCGACCGACACCCCAAAAGATACGGGCTGGCTGCACGTTTCGAAATCGCCCTCACTTTGCCCGAGGATGCGTCTGATCGTAAACGTTCATCACATGCTTGACCGAGAGCTGCGTGTAACGTTGCGTGGTCGCCAGCCGCTCATGTCCAAGCAGTTCCTGGATGGCGCGCAGGTCCGCTCCCTCTTCCAGCATGTGGGTACCGAAGGCGTGACGCAGAGTATGAGGATGAACCTCGGGCGACAGTCCCTTGGCAACAGCGATGCGCTTGATGATGCGTCCAACGCTGCGCGTGGTGAGGCGTCCGCCGCGCTGATTGACTAGGAGTGCGGGCAAGCCCTTCGCCGGCGTCGTTTTCTTCGGCGGGCTCTTCAGAGTGTTATTCAGAGTGGCGAGCAGTTGTTGCCGCCACGGCAGGTAGACGGATAGCGCCGCGAGCGCCGACCCTCCGAAGGGGACGTAGCGTTCCTTCTTCCCTTTGCCGCGAATCAGGATGGCTTCGTTGCTAAGGCTGATGTCATCGAGATTGATTCCGACTAGCTCCGAATTGCGAATGCCGCAGCCGTAGAGCAGTTCGAGCATCAGACGATCGCGATCGGGAAATGATGCAACCTCCGGCATTTTGCCGTCGAGCACAAAATTCATTTCCTCAATCGTCGGAACACGCGGCAGTTTCTTCGGCAACCGTGGCGTGGAAACCAGCTTCGCCGGATTCTGCTCGACCACGCCTTCCTGCGCCAGCCAGCAATAAAGCGAGCGCACGGCGGCCAGCGCGCGGGCGACGGAAGTCTTGCTCAATCCTTTGTCGTACAGATGCGAGAGGAAGCCGCGGATCGCGATGTGGTCGATTGCCTTCCAACCGCGCGAACCGATATAAGCTGCGAAGACATCGAGATCTCCGGTGTAAGCCTTGATTGTGTGGGCCGAGGCGTTGCGCTCCCGCAGATGGCGCAGGAAGTCGTCGGTCGCGCGTTCGACGATGGTGCGCGTGTTGTTGGCAGCGACGCTCATGGAAAGAAATTTGTAATTGAGTAATTTTGTAATTTGGTAATTTGAAACCGGCCCGTGCCGGCCGGAATTTCGGTTTTGATCTGGTTCTTAAATTACCAAATTACAAAATTACAAGATTACAAATTGCTCCTCGCTTTTGCCCGCGGATGATGCTTCGCATACACGCTCTTCAGCCGATCGAGCGCAACATGCGTATAAATCTGCGTCGTCGAAATGTCGGCGTGGCCGAGGATGGTCTGTACCGTGCGCAGGTCGGCCCCATTCTCGACCATATGCGTCGCGCAGGAGTGACGCAGCATGTGCGGACTGACGTGCCGTCCTGAAGAAAGACCCGAAGCGAGCCCCGCTTTCCCAACCAACTGCCAGACGCGCTGACGGGTCAGGCGGCGGCCTCCCGTGCCCAGGAACAAAAGCGGCGAACTTCTTTTTTTAGCCATCGCTTCCCTGCCGCATTTCAAGTATCGCTGTAACGCGTGCTGGGCCGGCACTCCGAGCGGCACCATGCGCTCCTTGTCACCCTTGCCGCGCACCAGGATGTATCCCATTTCAAGCTTCAGGTCTTCGAGTCGCGCGTCTGCGACTTCGGACACGCGCACGCCCCCGGCATAAAGAAGTTCCAGCATGGCGTGATCGCGAAGTGCAAGCGCCTGTCCGCGCGCCGTATCGTTTCGCGGCGGCGTTTCGACCAGCATGGCCCCGACTTCGTCGCGGCTCAGCGCCTTTGGCAGTACTTTCCACTGCTTCGGCAAATCGATGTTCAGAGTTGGATCTTTGTCGATCTTTCCATCAAGCAGCAAATGCCGATAAAGATGCCGGATGGCCGAAAGCTTCCTTCCGACTGAGCGTGCGTCGAGCTGGTTCGAAAATAATTCCTGGATGTAGGCGCGCACGTCTTCGCGCCGCGCTCCAGCTAAATTCTGCTTCCGCTTCTCCAGAAACTCGGCGAACTGAGCCAAGTCGCTCTCGTAAGCGGCGATCGTCAACTTCGCGGACCCGCGCTCCACCCGCAGATAATCAAGGAAGGAACGAAGCGTCTGGGTATTGGTGTCCGAAGCCATGGAATCAGTATGGGATGTCGGGAGGAACCCGAGAAGTAACGAGCAGGATGCGGGGTTGGAGATAGCTGGCTTCACAGCCTGACGGGCGAGGACGCCCGTCGCTCCACCAACTATTTCTGGCCGACTGCTTGCAGCACATCCACCGCATACAGCACACCCTCCGGCGTTTCTTCGTGCTTGAAGTAGGCGAAAACATCACGGCCGGCGGTGCGATGCTCCCGAATGCGGGCGACCATCGCCTGGCGTTCTTGGGCGGTGTAGGTGGGTTTGCGGTAACGGTAGTAGGCAAAATCGGCGGTGACCACGTCGGGAGTGTTGCGCTCTTCCGTTTCGGCCACACAGAGCGCGATGTTCCGCTCGCGCAGCGTGTCCCAGGTGGCGTCGACGAACCAGGATTCGTGGCGAAACTCAAATGCCGCGCGCACACTTCGTGGCAAGCTTTTCAGAAACTCGGAAAGCACGGCTTGATCCGCTTTGAAATTTGGCGGGAGTTGAAAGAGAAGCGGGCCGAGCCGCTTGGCGCGCTCTAGAGCTTCCAACGTGCCGAGAAAACGCGTTAGAAATTCTTCTGCGCTCTTCAGCCGCTTGATGTGCGTGAGCACCTGGTGCGCCTTAATCGTAAAACGAAAATGCTCGGGTGTTTCGGCGATCCAATTCTGGACGGTCGTCTCTTTTACCAGCTGGCGGAAGGTGTAGTTAACTTCGACGGCATTCAGTTTCGATGCGTAGAAGTTCAGAAATTTTTTCTGCGCAAGTTTCTCCGGATAGAAAGCGGGCTTCCATGTCGGATAGGCCCATCCGGAGGTGCCAACGTAGAGTTGCGCCATATGGTTCGCGAGCCGGGATTATACCTTGCGCCGCTTTCCGGCGGTTGACTTCCGTTTTGTCTTCGTCGTCGACTTTTTTGGCGTCTTTTTCCCTGCGCGCGGCGGCGCCTCGTCCGGGGCGGCAATGCTGATGGCTTGCTCTTCTTTCTCTTCCGATCCTGCAGCCAGCCCCGCCAACTGGGGCAGCTTCTGTTTCAGTTTCTGCACCGGCTCGAACAGATCGCCCAACTTTTCCACTCGCGCAAGCACGTCCTTCGCCTCGAACACCAACCGCCCCGCATCTTTTTTCTTCAGCGAATGCTCGACTTCTTCCCAGGTAACCGGCGTCGATACCGTGGGATGCTCGCGCGCGCGCAGGGAGTAAACCGAGATCGTCGTCTTGTGCTGATCGTTCTGGCTCCAGTCGACGAACACCTTATTGGTGCGCACCGCCTTTTTCATATCCGAGACAACCAGTTCGGGATGCTCATGTTCGAGCAGACGGGCCAGCGCGTGAGCGAATGACTTCGTCTGCTCGTATGTCGTTTTCGTGTTCAGGGGAACGTAGATCTGAAGTCCCTTCGATCCTGACGTCTTGGGAAAACTTTGCAGTCCGAAGTGATCGAAAATGTCGCGCACCCAGAGGCCAACCTGCGCGCATTGAACGATATTTGCAGGCGGTCCCGGATCGAGATCGAAGACAATCATGGTTGGCGTCGCAATGTCGGCGGCCAGCGAGAGGGACGGGTGCAGCTCAATCGACGCCAGGTTCGCAATCCACACCAGCGTCGGGAGATCGTTAGCGAGAAGATAATTGATGGTTCGTTTGTTCCCCTCGCTCCATACGGGCGCGGTCTTCACCCAGTCGGGTCGATGCATGGGGGCGTTCTTTTCGAAGAAGAATTCCTGCTCCACGCCTCCGGGATAGCGCTTCATGGTGAGCGGCCGTCCGGCGAGATGCGGCACCAGACAGGGCGCAACGCGGACGTAATAATCGACCACCTGCCCCTTCGTGAACCCGGTGGCGGGATAGAGGACCTTGTCAAGGTTCGTGAGACTAAGCTTGCGGCCCTGCACTTCGACGATGGTCGGCGTAGACATGGAGTTCAGTGAATCGCAAGTGCAGTGGCTTCATCGCGGACGGGCGAGACGCCCGTCTCTCCACCGTCTTGTATCGCCGTCTAGTATAGTGTCCCGGATTCATAAAAGGAGATCGGATGCCGGCTTCGCGTCGTGAGTTTGTTTACGGAATGGGTGTCCTCGGAGCCTTCTCGCTTTTTTCCATCGACCGCACCGAGCCCGAACTTATTCTTTACAACGGAAATTTCTGGACGGTCAATCCGCGCCAGCCGCGAGCGCAAGCCGTGGCCATTTCCGGCGGAAGGTTTCTCGCGATCGGATCGAACGACGAAGTGTTGGCGCTCGCCGCCGGCAATGCAAAGAAAATTGATCTGGGCAGAAAGACTGTGCTGCCCGGCTTTATCGATGCGCACTCTCATCCCGCGCAGGCTGGCCTCTCTCACCTGCGTATGGTGGATTGCGATCTGCGCTCCATTGCCGACATTCTGAAGGCGCTGCGTGAGCGGGCGTCGAAAAAGCCTCCGGGCGAATGGGTGCTGGGCTTCAAGTACGACGATACCAAGACCGTCGAAGGCCGGCCTCTCACGCGAGAAGAGTTAGACGCTGCCATTCCCAACCATCCCGTGTTCGTCCAACATCGCGGCGGGCACACGGCGTGGGTCAACTCGCCGGCGATCAAGCTGGCAAAGATTGATGACCACACTCCCGATCCTCCTGGCGGCAAGTATGATCGCGATCCCCCGACGGGTCATTTGACGGGACACGTGAGCGAGACTGGCAGGGAGACTTTCGACAAAATCATCCCTTCGAACTTCACGCGCGACGATCATCGCGAAGGCGTGCGCCTGATCGCGCAGATGATGACGCGCACCGGAATCACTTCGGTGACCGACGCCATGGGTACTCCGGAGGATTTGCGCGCCTACCAGGATGCCCGCGACGCTGGGCAACTGAAGATGCGCGTCTATTGCCACATCTACCAGGCATTCATGGACCAGATGCTGGCGGCCGGAGTGAAAACCGGGCTTGGCGACGAGTGGGTGAAAGTCGGCGCGCAAAAGATGATTTGCGACGGGTCGATCTCCGAGCGTACGGCGCGGCTTTCTCAGCCTTACATCGGACGTCCCGACGATTTCGGAATTCTCGTAACTACGGAAGAAGAACTCTATCAGCAGGCGCGGAAGGCGCACGCCGCCGGATGGCAACTCGGAACACATGCCAACGGCGATGTCGGCATCGATATCACGCTGCGAGTGTACGAACGGCTGCAGAAGGAAATGCCGCGTAAGGACGCCCGTTACCGACTGGAGCACTGTACGGTCGTCAATGACTCGCTGATCGCCCGGATCAAGGCGCTGGGCGCGATTCCCACTCCTTTTTCAACCTACGCGTATTATCACGGCGAAAAGATGAAAGAGTACGGAGCGGAGCGCGTGAATCACATGTTTGCGCTGCGCAGCTTCATCGATGCGGGGATTCGGCCGACCCAAGCGTCGGATTATCCTCCGGGGCCGTTTGAGCCAATGATGGCGTTGCAGTCAGAAGTAACGCGCACCGATGCCAAGGGCAATGTCTGGGGACCGCAGCAAAAGATCACGCTCGAAGAAGCGATTCGTGTGGGAACCATGCATGGCGCCTACGCTTCGTATGAGGAAAACTTGAAGGGCTCCATCGAGCCGGGCAAACTGGCCGATCTTGTTGTGCTGGGACGAGACGTGTTCAAGGAAGATCCCTACAACACCATCAACATTCCCATCGAACGCACCATGGTGGATGGACGGTGGGTCTGGGAGGGCTGACATGGAGCGCCGCGCGCCCCGCCCGGCCGGACGAGCGATGCCCGTCTCTCTTTGGTTCGTGGTGGTGCAGACAGGAGACGCGGCGAGCCGCGTCTCTACGGGTGTTTGACTTGGAGTCCGTATTTCTAGTATTATCGAAATATGGCTAGTGCTCCCAGCAAGCTCCGAACGAATAGCGAGCGCGTTGCCCGCTACGCCGACATGTTTTCCGCCATGGGCACCGAGCCGCGCTTGCGCATCATGCAATTACTGCTCTCGGCGCACCCGGAGGGCCTGGTGGTCAGCGAAATTCAGGACGAGCTTGAAATTCCCGGCTCCACGCTTTCTCACCATCTCGACAAACTCAAAAATGAAGACCTCGTTCAAGTCGAGCGCAAGGGCACGTTTCTGCGTTACACCGCTAACACTGAAGCGCTGCGTGAAATTCTGCAATTTCTTTACGTCGAGTGCTGCACCCGCAACAAGGCGCTCAAGCCGCAAGACCTCGTTCAATTCTGTAAATAGGAGAAGCCGCCATGCCCGATGCCAATATCGATATCGCCGATATCAACATTAAAGAAGTCGTAAGAGAGAAATATGGACAAGCGGCGTTGCGAGTTACTAACGGCGGCAGCGGTTGCTGCGGAGCGACGCCAGCCAGCGGACTCTCGTGCGATCCGATCACCTCGAATCTCTACGACGAGTCGCAGGCCCAGCAGATTCCCGAAGCGGCGATGCTGGCGTCGCTCGGATGCGGCAACCCTACGGCCCTCGCGAAGCTGAGCCCCGGCGAAACTGTGCTTGATCTGGGCTCGGGCGGCGGCATCGATGTGTTGCTCTCCGCCCGGCGCGTTGGCCCGAGCGGCAAGGCTTACGGCCTCGACATGACGGACGAGATGCTCGCGCTGGCCAACGAGAACAAGCGCAAGGCCGGCGCGGAGAACGTGGAATTTCTGAAAGGCGAGATCGAGAGCATCCCTCTGCCTGACAATACGGTCGATGTCATCATTTCCAACTGCGTGATCAATCTTTCGGCGGACAAGGACCGCGTGCTGCGCGAGGCATTCCGTGTACTCAAACCGGGCGGACGGTTCGCTGTCTCCGACGTGGTCACGCGCGGCGTAATTGCACCGGAGGTCCGTCAGAGTGTGCTGTTGTGGGTCGGTTGTATCGCCGGAGCTCTCGAAGAAAACGAATATCGCGGCAAACTATCGGCTGCCGGTTTTGAGCAAGTCGAGATTGAGCCCACGCGAATCTATCGCATCGAGGACGCTCGCGAGTTCCTCTCCTCGTCGGGCATTGACGTGGATGCGATCGCGGCGCAGGTCGATGAAAAATTCATGAGCGGGTTCGTGCGCGCGGTGAAACCAAAACGGACGGAGGAGGCGTGCTGTGGTCCGACGTGCTGCAACTGAGGCTCTAGGCACGGCTTTTCTGCTGATGGCGGTAGTCGGCTCCGGAATCATGGGAGAGCGGCTGGCCGCGGGCAACTTCGCTCTCGCGCTCCTGGCTAACGCGGTTGCCACCGGAGCCGCGCTGGTCGCACTGATCCTGACCCTCGGGCCGATCTCGGGCGCGCACTTCAACCCAGCCGTCACGCTCGCTGCCGCCGTCGAAGGTGGAATCTCCTGGCGCGAAGTGCCGGCCTACCTTGGCGCACAAATGACGGGAGCCTTCGCTGGAGTCGGAGCGGCGCACGTAATGTTTGGCTTGCCGCTATTCTTTGCGTCCCGGCATGTGCGGAGCGGGCCCGCCCAGTTATGGAGCGAGTTCGTCGCAACTTTCGGACTGCTGTTGGTGATTTTGGGATGCTCGCGCTCGCGTCCTTCTGCTGTCCCGTGGGGGGTCGGGACCTACATCACCGCGGCATATTGGTTTACAGCATCCACGTCGTTTGCCAATCCGGCAGTCACGGCGGCTCGTGCCGCCAGCGACACTTTTGCCGGGATACGACCCACCGATGTGCCCGGATTCGTCGCGTCACAACTCGCCGGTGCAGCGGCTGCAACGTTGCTGGCGCGTTGGCTGGTGCCGGTGAATGAAGCGAAATCCAGCCCCTAAAGGGGCGTCTGATCGCCGACGTTTCGGCATCGCTGAAGCGATGCCCTGATACGAACCTGGTTTTTGCTTACGCATCGGAGACTGGTCATGGAAGCTCATTACAATGTTTTGTTTCTGTGCACGGGAAACTCGGCGCGTTCCATCATGGCCGAAGCGATCCTCAACCATAAAGGAAAGCCTGTCTTCACCGCCTACAGCGCTGGAAGTCATCCCTCGGGGTCGGTGCATCCCGAAGCCCTGAAGCAGCTTGAGCTGGCTGGCATTTCCACAACCGGCCTGCGAAGCAAAAGCTGGGATGAATTCTCGCGCCCCGGCGCTCCCGAGATGCAATTCGTCTTCACGGTTTGCGACAACGCTGCCAAGGAGATTTGCCCGGTCTGGCCCGGACATCCCATGACCGCGCACTGGGGAGTGCCCGATCCCGCCGCCGTGCACGGAGATTCGGCCGAAATCGAACGCGCCTTCCGCCAAGCGTTTTTTACTCTTGACTGGCGCATCAGTCTTTTTCTTGCTCTTCCTCTGCCTTCCCTGGATCGCCTTGCGCTGAAAAAAGAAGTGGATAGAATTGGGCGGCAATAATTTTGCCTAGCGCGCGCGGGAGACGCGGCTAGCCGCGTCTCTACGTTGACTGCTCCCTGCTCGTTTGACAATCTTCCCCGCCTCCACGTAACTTCGACTTTTTGGTGCTCAGTCGTTGCTCGATCGTGGAGGCAGGATGAAATCCCGCTCAACTCTTATACAAACAATTGCTGTCTGTTTCGTGCTGTGCTCAATCGCTCTCAGCCAGGATCTGGCTTCGTTCGAAAAGCGCACCACGGTGAAGAAGCTCGCTAATGGACTCACCATCATCATCTGCGAGCGGCCGGAGGCGCCCGTCTTTTCATTCTTCACTCATGTGGATGCGGGCTCGGTGCAGGATCCCATGGGCAAGACTGGTCTGGCGCACATGTTCGAGCACATGGCATTCAAGGGAACGGACACCATCGGTACGCGCGATTATGCGGGCGAAAAAGCTGCGCTCGCGAAAGTTGAAGAGGCTTATGCCGCCTACATTGCCGAGCGCGACAAGCCGGTGGACCGCGACGAAAAGAAGCTTGCGCAGCTCGAGCAAGCCTGGAAGGACGCGATTGCGGCGGCCGACAAATTCTCCGCGCCATATAACAATGAGTTCGGCAAGATCGTCGAAAGCGAAGGCGGCGAGGGCATGAACGCCTTCACCGATCTCGATGAGACCGGCTACCACTACTCGTTCCCCATCAACCGGCTGGAATTGTGGGCCTACCTCGAATCGGAGCGCTTTCTCCATCCCGTGATGCGGCAATTTTACAAAGAGCGCAATGTCGTGATCGAAGAGCGCCGCATGCGGACGGACAGCAATCCCATCGGGCGGCTGCTCGAGCAATTCACGGAAGAGGCATTCGCGGCCCATCCTTATCACCGGCCGACGATTGGTTGGATCTCGGACTTGAATTCTTTTTCGGCAACCGACGCGCAGAATTTCTTCGATAAATACTACGTGCCCTCGAACATGGTTGTCACCGTCGTTGGAGACGTGAAGGTTGCGCAAGCGATGCCGATTGTGGAGAAATATTTCTCGCGAATCCCGGCGCGCCCCAAGCCTGACACGGCGACGACCAGCGAGCCGCCGCAGAATTCCGAACGGAGCGTCGTGCTGCACGAGCAGTCGCAGCCGCTCTATCTCGAAGGCTATCATCGCCCCGATTACCGCAGCGCGGATGACCAGGTCTACGACGCGATCGCCGACCTTATGTCGAATGGACGCACGTCACGGCTCTATCGGGCGCTGGTCCGCGACAAGCAGATCGCTTCGGACTCGGCCGGATTTACCGGGCTGCCAGGAAATAAATATCCGCATCTGTTCGCGTTTTACGCGTTCCCGATCCCGGGGCACAAGCCGCAAGAGATGGCCGCTGCGATTCATGCGGAGATTGAGCGGCTGAAGAAAGAAGACATCTCGGACGAGGAATTGAAGATGATCAAGACGCGCGCGAAGGCAAACCTGATTCGCTCGCTCGGATCGAACGAGGGTCTGGCGTTCGCGCTCAGCCTGAATCAGGCGCGCTATGACGACTGGCGGGAGCTGTTCCGCTCGGTCGATCGGATCGACAAGGTTACCAAGGCCGACATACGGCGAGTTGCGAATCAGACGTTTGTGCCCGATAACCGGACGGTGGGAATTATCGAGTTTGCCGGAGGGCCTCCGGGACCTGGTGCAATGCCGCAAGGAGGTGGACAGTGAAGCTGACGCGACCAGCCCCTAAAGGGGCAACCGATTTCGGAGCATTGACGGTATCGCTAAAGCGATACCCTGAGACGAAGCCACTGATCGTCTTTGTTCTCGTCCTGTTCGTTTTTAGCGGCTTCTTCAGCGGCAATGCGCAACTGTGGGCGCAGGCGCCGACTTGGCAGCAGATACCGATTCCGAAGCTGCCGGCGTTTCATCCGGCGCAGCCGAAGCGCATTGAGTTGCCGAATGGCATGGTGGTCTTTCTTCAGGAAGACCACGAGTTGCCGACTATTGACGGCACCGCTCGCATTCGCGGCGGCGAGCGCTCGGTTCTTGCGAACAAGACGGGGCTGATCGATGTCTATGGCGAAGTGTGGCGCACCGGCGGCACAAAGAGCCAGACCGGCGATCAGTTGGACGACTATCTGGAGCAGCGCGCCGCCAAGGTCGAAACCGGCGGAGGCGTCGACTCGACAACCGTGAGCTGGTCGTGTCTGAAAGAAGATTTCAACGATGTCTTTCGCGCGTTCGAGGATCTGCTGAAGAATCCGGAGTTCCGCGCCGACAAAATTGGAATTGCGCAGAAAGGGTTGTACGACGCGATCTCGCGGCGCAATGACGATCCCGGTCAGATCGCTGGACGGGAGGCGGCGAAGCTAGTGTACGGCGCAAACAATCCGTATGCGCGGGTCCCGGAATATGCAACTGTGGCGGCGGTTACGCGGCAGGATCTGGTCGAGTGGCACGGCAGGTACGTGCATCCGAATAACATCATCCTCGGCGTCGTCGGCGACTTCGACTCCGCGAAGATGGAAGCACGTCTGCGCGAGGCTTTTGCGTCATGGCCCAAGGGTCAGGCGGCGAACGATCCGGAGATCAAGCCAGAACCCGCCAAACCGGGATATTACGAAGTCGACAAAACCGACGTGAATCAAAGCAACATTCATATGGTTGCGCTGGGCATCACGCGCAGGAATCCCGATTACTTCGCGACCTCGGTATTCAACGAGGCTTTCGGGGGAGGATTTTCATCGCGCCTGTTTGGCGACATTCGAACCACCAAAGGGCTCGCCTATGCGGTGGGTGGCGGAGTGGCTGCGGGCTGGGATCATCCCGGCATGCTGCGGCTCATGGTGAGCACAAAGAGCAAGACTACGATCGAATCTATTCAGGCGCTTGATGAGGAGATCGCCGACCTCGGCAAGCGTCCCATCAACGATGAGGAAATCAAACGCGCCAAGGATTCCATTCTCAATTCTTTTGTCTTCCGTTTCGATTCGCCGGCGAAGGTTTTGCAGGAAAAAATGGCTTATGAGTTTTACGGCTATCCGCTCGATTTTCTGGAAAACTTTCAGAAAGGCATCGAAAAAGTTACGAAAGAAGACGTAGCGCGGGTAGCGGCGAAGTACATCCATCGCGAGCAGATGTCGGTGCTGGTGGTCGGCAACGTCAACGAATTCGACAAGCCATTGTCATCGCTCGGGACGGTGACCAAACTGGATATTACGATTTCGCCGCCACCGCCAGGGCTGGTGCCGGAACAGGGGGAGCATCCGTAGGAGCGCAAGTTCGCGCCGCATAAAGACACGGCAAGTACTCGGAGGTACCAGCAGAGGGGGACCGGGCGCGCGGACTGCGTCGGGATAGCCGTTCTGGAAGGCCTGCGCCTTATTGTGCGGTGATACCTCGCTCTGGACCTCCGAAGACTATTTGTGGCAGACTCCGCTGGATACCTGGATCGCACTCTTATGCTCCGATGGTTCTCCCACGCCACGAAGGATAGTGGCCCTTCCTACGCGTTGTTGAGAGCCGTACCGAGTCGCCGTCTCCCGCAGGAACTTGCGGACCGAGAGGCTTCCGCGGACTTCAATCAATGGGCCGACCGGATCGAGTCCGATCTGGACGATCAAATACCAGCCGAAGACGCGCCCAGCTTGGTGACCTTCCTGAAGATCGGTGACGGCTTATTGCATTTGCGTCTGCCACAACTGGAGGGGGGATGTCTACTGGCCTTCTCTACTCCACTGCGGGCCGCCGATTATGCCAGCGTGGGAGCCCCGGAACAAAGATTCGCGTACTTTTGCTCAAGCGCCAAGCAGGTCGTCTCTGTGGTCACGGAGTTCCGCGAGCGCGCCGGCATTAGCCACGTTGCCCTGGACCGCTGTCCTCGATGCGACGTCTTCACCACAATCAAAGCCTCAAACTTTGACAGCGCGGCTAGGGTGATTCACTGGTGGAAGATCTCGAAAGCGACGGAAATCGCCCGTTGCGGCTTATACTGGGATTACGCACGGTCGGCAGCGAGGAACGGGCAACTCCTTCGCGCCCGCGACGTCGCGCTCGAACTGGTTGGGCACGTTACGGCGGAGGACCCGCGCAGCCATCTGCTCCTTGGCAAGCTGGCTATCCAGTTGCACGACAAACAGCTCCTGCGTGACGCCAAGGAGTTCCTCGCTGTCTTAAGGCAAGGTTGGGCTATCGAGGAACTTCAAAACGCAGAGAAGACAAGAGTCTTCGAGTTCTGACTACTTGCCGAATTGAAGGGGCCCACCCCACTTTCGCATTTGACAATATTCTAGAGTGGGGATATGCTTAGGCGAACAAATGGCGAACATACGTCGCGCCTATGGCCTTGCTCCCGCTGCTCCCCGATTTCGAATCCCGGCCGAAGTTGGTCGGCATCGCGCGGATCGCCGCCGAAGCCGAGTCGCTGCGCGAGGGCCACAACGTAGAATACTTTACCCTCGGGACACGTTCGCTGCTCAGCCGGGTCGTAAGCGGACGCAATCTGCCGTTCACGTGGGCGATCAATCCTTATCGTGGCTGCGAGTTTGCCTGCAAGTACTGCTACGCGCGCTATACACACGAATTCATGGAACTGCGGGACGGCGTGGATTTCGAACGAAAGATTTTCGTCAAGCAGCAGGCCGCGGGGCTCCTGCGATCGGAGTTGAAAAAGGTCAAGCGTGAGGAGGAGATCGCGATTGGCACGGCGACTGATCCGTATCAGCCGGCGGAGCGGCGTTTCGAGATTACGCGGGCAATCCTCGAGGAACTGGCGCGGCACTCCGGGCTCGCGATTGGAATTGTGACCAAGTCGAACCTGGTCACGCGCGATGTCGAGATTCTGCGGCGCGTGGGCGAGCACAACCGGATCTCTGTAAATGTGACCGTAACCACGGTGGATGCGGACCTGGCGCGTCAACTGGAGCCGCGGGCGCCGCGTCCCGATCTGCGGCTGGAGGCAGTTCGCCAGTTGAATCTTGCGGGCGTGGACGCTGGCGTGATTTGCGCGCCGGTGCTGCCGGAGATAACGGACCGGCCGCGCGACCTCGAGGCCCTAGTGAAAGCTGCGAGCGAAGCGGGCGCGAAGTGGATCTTCGCTAATCCGCTTTTCCTGAAACCTTGCTCGGCAGCGGTGTTCCTGCCGTTCCTCGAAGAAAATTTCCCCGCCTTAGTCGAGCTTTACCGGACGCGTTATGCCGATCGAGCATTTCTGCCGAAGCGATACGGCCAGCGGTTGTCGCAGTTGATGTCGGTCTTTCGGCGAAGATACGGAATTGGTAGCGAGCATGTGCGCGGCAGTCGCCGAGTGCATATGGAGGTCGGGCAGATGGAGTTGTTTTGAGGTAGGTCGTCCTAAATTGCTGCCGATCCGAACTCGCTGGTGGAGAGCCGGGCGTCCCGCCCGGCTGGACGGGCGAGACGCCCGTCGCTCCACTTATAATGATTGCTCCTCATGGCCTCCCCTGAGCAGACTGCTCCACCACAATCCCTATTGAAGGGCCGCGTGCGCCGATTCTGGTATCGGGTAAGCGAGGGGCTGGCCATTGACCAGCTCTGGTCACAGTTTGAAAAAGACGCGCGTTCGAGTTATCGGCTCTACTCGGTGGGGCTGGACAATTTGGAGGCGAAACGGTCCCGAGTCGGGCGGAGCCGTCAAATTGCGGTGGCGCTGTTCTGGGCGATCCTGGAAAAACTGACCCCGGCGCGGCGCGTGCTGCTGCTGGCGGCGCTGATTCTGCTGTTCTTTCCCGCTGGCAGTTCTTCGTACTCCGACCATGCCGGGCATTTCGAGATTCATGAATTTGACTTGCACGTGTTGGGTGGAGTGCTGATGTTTGTCGTCCTGCTGCTGGAGTTGGCGGATCGCGTGGTGATGAAACGCGACCTGGAAATCGCCAAGGACATTCAGGCATGGTTGTTGCCGGGCGCGCCGCTGCAGATTCCGGGATACCAGATTGCCTATGCGACGCGTCCGGCAAACACGGTGGCGGGCGATTACTACGATGTGATTCTGCGGCCGGGGCGGGAATCGAGCGCAGACCGCATTCTGTTTGTCGTGGCGGATGTGGCGGGCAAGAGTATTCCGGCGGCGATGGTGATGGCGAGTTTCCAGGCTAGTCTCCGGACATTGTCGACGAGAGGCATCCGATTGACTGAATTGGTGACCGGCGTGAATCGCTATGCCTGTTCGAACAGCCAGGGTGGAGTCCGGTTCACGACCGCCTTCTTTGCCGAACTGGATCCGGCGACGGGAGACGTGGCATATGTCAACGCGGGGCATAACGTTCCAATTCTGCGGAAGAAATCGGGCGCGGTGGAGCGGCTCGAGGCCGGAGGCGTCCCAGTAGGAATTTTCGCGGACGCACTCTACCAGGTTGGAACGACTCGACTCGAAGGTGGAGACTGGCTGGTGATTTTCACCGATGGAGTTGTCGAGGCAGTCAATGCGAAAGATGAAGAGTATGGCGAAGCGGAATTGATCCGGCAGGTGGATCGCGGGTCGGGGTCGGCTCCCGCTGATCTGCTGCGAACGCTGCTCGTGGAATTGGATCGGTATGTTGGGAACACTCCGCAGCACGATGACATCACTTGTTTGCTGCTAAAGCGAACCTAGAGTTCTACCCTAATTCTACCGGTCGCGCCCCTAAAGCGGCTTCAGGCCGGCGAAGGAGAGGAATTGTCCTGCCGCGATTTGAGCCTGGGTTAAATCCGAGGAAGTCTTTTGCGCTTGTGTGATGGCGGAATCGGCCTCGGTAGAACGACCAGCCCGTCGCAGAGCTTGCGCGAAGAGAAGGAAATTAACATCGTTGGGAGCGATTTTCACGGCATGGGCTAACTGGGTGACCGCCAAGTCGGGCTGTTCCTGGCGCAGCGCGAGGATGCCCGAACCAATCAGCGCCATTCCGTTTTCCGGGCTCAGGCGCAGAGCATTCTGGTAGCTCTCAGCCGCCTGATCGTAATGCCGCAACTGCAAGTGAGCTTGACCAATCTCGCTCCACGCCGCGGCTTGAGTCTTTGGATCGACGTGATCGGCGGAAGCGCGCAGAACTGAATCGCATTCCTCGATCGCGTCCTGCGGATGTCCAACCCGCAATTCATAGAAGGCGAGCGCAAGAACTTGGTCGGGCGGATATTTGTGCAGTGCCGTGGCTGCCTGAAACTGAACGACCGCCTCTTCGGACCGTCCCTGCTTAGCTAATGCGAGCGCAAGGTTGTTGTGCGCCATGTAATTCCGTTCGGTGACGCTCAATGTATAGCGCCAAAGAGTTTCATCGTCGCGCCAGTAACCGAGTTGTCGATAGGTGAGACATCCTAGAATGAGGACCGCAACAACGGCTCCGGCGCGCCATAGATTGGGGATTCGCCAATCGGAGGCGGCCGCATCCACGCGCCAAGCATTTAAAGTCCAAACCACCGCTACAAACAGCCCGATAAAGGGGATGTACGAGTATCGGTCGGCCATCGACTGCTCGCCGACCGTTATGATCCCGATCATAGGGACTAGCGTCCCCAGAAACCAGAGCCAGCCCACGGTTACGTAGCGGCGTTCGCGCCAGCGAAGAACGAGCGCCGAGAGCATGATCAGCAGCAGCACCGCTCCCACTACCTCCCAACCAGGCAGCGAATCCCCCTGACGCGGATACATGGGATTGAGCCGGGACGGCCACAAGGCTTTCCCGATATATCGGATATAGGAGACAAAGACATTTTCCAGCCGCGCCGGCACGGAAACGTCCGTCACCGTTCGGACCGCATTCCCTGCGCGCTGCGCCAGCACGGTCACAACCGAATCCGCGGCGGCAAGAATGAAGAGGGGCAATTTTTCCCGGACCAGATAGGCGAACGAGCGCGGAGTAGAAGTCGCGGGTAAACCACCGGCTGCGGATCCCGCGCCCATTCGCTGCAGCGGCCAGTAGTCCCACAGCAGGAGCACGAAGGGCAGAGTGACGATCTGCGGCTTCGCCATCAGGCCCAGAGTAAAGAAAATGTTTACCGCCAGATAAAGATACCGTTTCCCGGTGCGCGCATACCGGTCGTAAGCATGCAGGGCGAGCAGGAAGAACAGCATGCTGAGCACATTCTTGCGCTCGGCGGCCCACGCGACCGACTCAACGTTGACCGGGTGCAGTGCGAAAACCGCGCCCACTACCAGACTCGGCCAGGTGAGTCCGGTCGCCCGCCGCAACAGAAGAAACAGCAGCACGGCATTAGTCGCGTGCAGCAAAAGATTTGTGTAGTGATGGCCAGTGGGGTTGAGGTGAAAGAACTGGCAGTCCAAGGCATGCGACAGCCAAGTCAACGGATGCCAGTTTCCGTCGCGAAAAGTGGTAAACGACCATTTCACGGTGTCCCAGGTCAGCCCCCCCTGAACCCGGGAATTTTTCAGGATATAGGACGAGTCATCAAAGGCGATGAACTGGTTATGGATGACGGGATTGTAAAAAGCGAGGGTGGCCGCCACCAATACGAGACAATAGATGACGACGCGCATTTCGCGGGACGCGGACATGTCGGTAGTCGCAGACGGTTCCCTTGGCCAAGAGTTCGGCCAAACGTTCGGTCAATAGTTCAGCCAAAAGTTCGGCCGGAGGTTCGCTCCTAGTCGACAATCTCGCGACCCTCCTTGCCCAAGATGATTTTAACGGAGCATCGTCGTGCAATGTAATTACCTTAGTTCTTATTGGAGGTGCGCCCGTCTCCGTGCAGACGTTCAGAGGCTGATACCCTAGCCGCACACCGTGTGCAAATCGAGGAAGGCGTACAACTAGTGCGGATGGCACTTGGAAGTGCATGTTGAATCGCGCTGATGTGATAAAAACGTTTTTTACGGTGGCGCTCCTCGTCGTCGTGTTGGTCCTTTCGTTGAACTCCAGTTTTTACAACTCTTCCATGGTGGATGCATTTATGGCCATGGCTCTGGGCGGAGCTCTTGTCATGTTGCTGGTGGTGCAACCTTCATGGATGAACTTCGCCAGCGTGGCTGTGTGCAGCGTCGTATTGGCGGGGCTCGACTATCGTGTCATGGGGTTCCACCCCAGGTTCATGGCTGCATTTTCATTTGCGGGATTGAGCGGCTTGGCCGTGCTGGGCTCGCGGACGATATGGGCGCGCAACCAGGACCGCACGCTTTTTCTATATGCATTTCTTCCCGCGGTTTTGTTCGTGGCTTCGGAATACATGGCTTCGACTTTGCTGGATTACACCGAAGCACTCCATCCCAAAACGTTTGATCTTTATTTGTATTCTGTCGATTCGAGCCTCCGCGTGCAATTCAGTTTTTTGCTCGGGCAACTGTTCGCGCGTTACCAGTGGTTCAGGTTTACCGGCTTACTGTTCTACATTGCTTTACCTCTGCCGCTGGCATTGGTCTATGCCGCTCTCCTTCGCCTGAAAAATAAGAATGCTTTTCCCGTAATGCTGGCGTTCCTGGTAACCGGTCCGATGGGAGTGCTGTTCTACAACATGGTCCCTGCCGCCGGGCCAGTCCACATTTTTGGTCAAGGCTTTCCATGGCACCCCTTGCCGACGTCGCAAGCCATGCGCATGGTGTTGGAAACGGTGCCGCTCAAGGGTGCGCGAAATGCCATCCCGTCTTTGCACATGGCTTGGGCTCTGCTGGTGTGGTGGAATTCCAAAGTACTCTCCCGGTGGATACGGGTCATCGCCCTTGCTTTTGTGATTTTCACCGTTCTGGCAACCCTCGGAACAGGCGAACACTATTTCGTGGACTTGGTGGTCGCTTTTCCATTCGCCGTGATGGTGCAAGCTTTATGCCTCTATCGTTTGCCGTTTAAGTATGGTGCCCGACGCGTGGCATTTTTGTTCGGTACCTTTGCGAGTCTCGCCTGGATGGCACTGATCAGCTTTGCAACTCCGTTTTTTTGGATTTCACCGGTCATCCCATGGGCCATGGTGATTGCCACCGTTTCCGTCTCCAGTTTGCTGATGCATCGCTTGCAGAACGCAGAGTTTACGAATGAGCGAGTCCAGGCGACCGGAAGACGGAAAGCGGCTGACGTAAGAGAAGCCGAGGCAAGCGTTCCTCCCAATGCGGTGCTGGATGCGGTGGCTTCCTCTTGCCTGCCGTTTCAGTCACGCCGGTCCCGGGAATGACCATCCAGCAATGACCGTCCAGCCACGACCGTCCAGCGGTTACCATGGGCATTCACGTTTCGCAGTTCTTCCTCGCGAATCTTACTTGTCTGGTTCAGAATCGTTGAATCCATGAGTTCGTCTTCCTCTGCCGCAGTAGCGAAACGCCTTGAACGACCAGAGGTCTCGGCTTCCTCCAAGCTGTTTCAGTCGTCGACGAAACACACGCTGCCGTTGTGTCTGTTGCTGACCGTGGTTGTGCTTGTGTCCTACAACCCCGTGGTTCACAACGGCTTCCTCAACTATGACGACAATGGATACATCACGGAAAACCCTCATGTGAGGGCGGGCCTGACGTTGGCAACCGTGAAATGGGCATTCACCACTTATGATCAGGGAAACTGGCATCCCCTCACCTGGCTTTCTCACGCTCTCGACTGTGAACTTTTCGGCCTGAACCCTGTCGGACATCACTATGTGAATGTCTTGCTGCACGCGGCCAACGTGGTCCTTCTATTTCTGCTGCTGCAGAGCGCTACGGGATGCCGCTGGCGCAGCCTGATGGTCGCCGCTCTGTTTGCCCTTCATCCCATCAACGTCGAGTCCGTAGCATGGGCAGCCGAGCGGAAGAACGTGTTGAGCATGATGTTTTTTCTGCTCGCTCTGGGCGCCTACGTCTGGTACACGCGGAGACCCGGGATCCGTCGATACGCCGCGGTGGCGTGCTTCTTTGCGCTTGCGCTGCTCTCGAAGCCGCAGGTGATCGCGTTTCCATTTCTGCTCTTGCTGTGGGATTACTGGCCGCTTTGCCGGATTGGCGCTCCGCCTGTGGCCGAGGCGGCAGCGCCAGGTGGGAACGGATCGAGATTGAGGGGCGGATGGCTGGTACTCGAAAAGGCGCCACTCCTGCTGCTCTCGGCCGCGAGCGCGGTAGTGACGATGAAGGCCCAGAAGGCCGGAGGCGCGATCCAGACTTTTTCCCGCTACAGCCTGCTCTTGCGTTTGGAGAATGCGGTGGTCTCGTATGTGCGGTATCTGGGGAAGGCGCTCTGGCCATCGAAGTTGGTGGCTCTGTATCCGCTCCCCGCCAGACTCTATCCTGCATGGCAAGTCGGCGCGGCGGTGATCTTACTGCTGCTCATCACCGCTGTGGTCCTCCGCGCGCGTGATCAGCGGTACCTTGCCGTCGGATGGTTCTGGTTCCTGGGAAGCCTCGTACCGACGATCGGGCTGGTGCAGGTGGGCTTTCAGGCGATGGCGGATCGCTACTCTTACGTCTCATTCGTGGGCTTGTTTCTGATGTTGACTTGGCTGGTGGGCGACTGGGCCAAGGCGCATCAAATTTCCGCCACATGGCTTGCCATTCCGGCGATTTCTTGTCTGCTGGCGCTCGGGACCCTCACTAATCGCCAGGTTGGCTGCTGGCATGATACTCAGTCATTCTGGCAGCGCACGTTGGCGATTACTCAGGGCAACTACGTCGCAGAATGCAACCTGGGAGAGTTTCTAT
>Ga0185299_10002368_pt1 | contig 29465 bp, 35 predicted proteins | sample PaiPotPPA55metaG_FD_128002 | JGI IMG/M metagenome (GOLD analysis project Ga0185299, IMG submission 128002) | Iron sulfur acid spring bacterial and archeal communities from Banff, Canada, to study Microbial Dark Matter (Phase II) - Paint Pots PPA... ...
CATACCGAAAAGGGTAGCCACCAAATCGAAATGCGCGATGGCCACCATGCCCCAGTTGAGTGCGCCGATCACTACGAGTACCGCCGCAAGAACATCTAGCTTTTTCATAATTAGTTTCCTCCCGAATGTAGTTAATTTCGTTTGTCGCATTTTTAACTATAAAGAACAATTGTTTGACAGCAAGGACAATATGACTAATAATAAAAGTCATGTAAGTGATAGTTAAATGCCCTGGCGCTTTTTTGCTTGTTGATTAAATTCGGAGGATTTCTTTGCTTTCAGAGACTCTGGCTAAGGGGTTAAATGGTTACGCCATCGGGGAAAAATTACGAAGCTTGCGGCTGAGAAAGAAGATGGGTTTGGTGGAGTTAGGACGTCACACCGGATTATCAGCAGCGATGCTCTCCAAGGTGGAACGCGGCAAACTTTTCCCAACGTTACCGACACTTTTGAGAATTTCTTTGGTGTTCAGTGTCGGCCTGGAATATTTTTTTTCCGATGAGAAGAAGCGCCATATCCTGGCCATCGTGCGTCGTGCCGAGCGCAAACGGTTTCCCGAACGCGCTGATGGACGCGACGTCTCGTTTTATTTTGAATCTCTCGATTTCACAGCCCTAGAGAGGAAAATCAACGCGTACTACGCTGAATTCCAGCCCCTGGAACCCGGTAAGGCCCGCCCCCATCAGCATCCAGGCATTGAGTTTTTATCCGTGCTCCGAGGCAAACTGGAACTGCACATCGCCACCGGAATACACACGCTTGCATCCGGCGACTCCATCTATTTCAATTCTTCACTCGCCCACTCCTACAGAAGGATCAGTCAAAAACCGTGCAGCGCAATCGTCGTGACCGCACCGTAAACGGGCATGGAATGGGAACGAGATTCACCTGACCCCGCCAATGTCGACCTCTTCGTCAGAACCGACTACTTCGGCGCCCGCGAAGTCGGCCTCCGCAAAGAACGCCGCGGCGCTGAAATTTGCACGCGAAATCGTCGCGAAGAAGGGTCGGACCACCGATAGGGCCATGTGGGCTTTACTGATGGTGAAATTGCCGAGATCATTGCGCACGTCGCTCTCAACGTCTTTACCAACTATTTCAATAACACTGCCGGCGTCGAAGTCGACTTCCCCAAGATTGCCCTTCGTCAGAGCGCGTAGCTCGACAGCACCTGAAAAATGGGCCGAGCGGCGCTGAACGTGGGCTCGGAAACATCATTGCCATAGAAAGGACAAAAATGAAGCAACTACTATTCATCGCCCTCGTCACCGGAATGATTTTCAGCTTCGGCGCCGCGCAGGCGCAGACTAACCCATCGACCTCCACGACGATTACCTATCACACCACCACCGTCGGCGGACTGAACATCTTTTACCGGGAGGCCGGGCTGCCGTCGCGACCGGCCATCGTTTGCTTACACGGTTTTCCGTCCTCTTCTCACATGTACATCGGGATTATCTTCGCGTCGAAAGGCTTCGTTGATTTCTCGCATCAATGCGGGCGCTGCGCTTTCCACGCAGTCCGTTCATCTGGTGTAATGGACGAATGTTCCGCCATCGGTTTGGGGTCCTAGTCTAACAATACGGACTGCCTGGGCCATTTGTTTTTCGAGCCAGACATATTCCTCAACGTTACATGACGGGGCTGGATTTCTCATTCGCATGGGTTAACGCGCGATTAAGCGCTAGCGTTAATCAGGATTGACCCGCAATTATTTGTCTGCGTTGACTTGTTTTATTGGCCCCGCCTAAGATGAGCACTAATGAAGGATTTCGCATCGCCAGTTGGGCAAACCTTCTCTCACTATTGTGTCCTTAAAAAGCTTGGGGCCGGTGGCATGGGTGTGGTGTATGAGGCCGAAGACACCAGCCTGGGCCGACATGTTGCGCTGAAATTCCTGCCCGACGAGCTCGCCCAAGACGCGCAAGCCATCGGCCGATTTCGGCGGGAAGCGAAAGCTGCGTCCTCGCTAAACCATCCTAACATATGCACCATCTACGAGATTGACGAGGCCGATGGACGGACCTTCATTGCCATGGAACTGATGGAGGGACAGACGCTGCGGCACAAGATCAATGGCAAGCCTCTAGAGATCGAGGAAGTGGTCGATCTGGGTATCCAGATTGCCGACGCGCTGGACGCAGCGCACTCGAAAGGTATCGTCCATCGAGACATCAAGCCCGCGAATATCTTTGTCACCAATCGAGGTCAAGCCAAGATTCTCGACTTCGGGCTGGCGAAAGTCACCCTAAAACCAGAGAGCGTTGACCCCAGTGCACCAACCATCGACTCAGAGGAATATCTCACCAGTCCCGGCAGCGCGATGGGCACAGTCGCTTATATGTCTCCGGAGCAGGTTCGAGGGAAGGAACTTGATGTCCGCACTGACCTCTTCTCATTCGGGGCAGTGCTGTACGAGATGTGTACTGGCACGTTTGCGTTTCGAGGCAACACTTCGGCCTTGATCTTCAATGAGATTCTTGAACGGGCTCCCGTAGCTCTTGTACGGTTGAATCCCGCAGTCCCAACCGAACTGGAAAGGATCATCAACAAGGCTCTGGAAAAAGACCGTAACATTCGCTGCCAGTCTGCCGCCGAACTAAGTGCGGATCTCAAGCGGTTGAAGCGTGATACTGCGCCGGAGACAGCCAAGCGGGCTTCCTCGGACCGCTGGTCACGGCATCAGATAATGGCGACTGTCGTCGCGGCCGTCGTTGCCGCTTTTGTCTTAATCCTGGGAGCGTCACTTTATTTTGCTCGTCCTGCGAAACGCATTGGCTCGATTGCAGTTCTGCCGCTCGAAAACCTTTCCCACAATCCGGAATATGAATACTTTAGTGATGGCATGACCGAGGAACTAACTACTGATTTGGCGAAAATTGGAGGGTTGAGAGTTATCTCGCGGACTTCAGCAATGCAGTACAAGGGAACCAAGAAATCGGGACCGGAAATTGGGCGCGACCTCAATGTGGACTCGTTACTCGAAGGTTCGGTGTTACGAGCTGGCGACCGGGTGCACATCACCGCTCAACTGATTCGTGCGTCCACCGATGAGCATCTCTGGGCAGAAACCTACGACCGCGACGTGAAAGACGTGCTGCCCTTGCAAGGTGAAGTGGCGCGGACTATTGCCAGCCAGATCAAGGTCACGCTTTCCCCGGACGAACAATCACGTCTTACCCCTCACCGAGCGGTGAGTTGGCACGCCCAGGAGGATTACTTAAAAGGCCTCCATTACTTGCATGGAAATACGGAAGGGGATCTCCGTACAGCAATTGAATATTTTCAACGCACAACTGAGCAGGACCCAAACTACGCCAGTGCATTTGCTGGCTTGGCCAGCGCCTATGCCAACTTGTCAAGCAACTACCGCGCTCCCCGCGAGGTGATGCCTCAGGCCAAGGCAGCTGCCCTACGGGCGTTGGAGCTGGATCAGAATCTTGCCGAGGCACATACGTGGCTAGGTTTCGTAAGTATCAATTTCGACTGGGATGCTGTAACCGCCGAGAAAGAGCTTAAGCGTGCCACCGAGCTGAACTCTAGCTACTCTGACGCTCACAATATTTACGCATGGTGTCTTTCGGGAATGGGACGGCACGAACAGGCCATTGCTGAAGCGAAGCGGGCAATGGAACTCGATCCATTTTCCCGAGTGACCTATGGCGATGCGGGCTGGGTGCTGCTCATGGCGCGGAAGTACGATCAAGCGGTTCGAGAGAGTCAAATCGTAGCTGAGCGACAGCCGGACTTCGGATATGCCCACGCTGTACTCGGACTGTCATACGCGGAAAACGGCCGCTATTCCGAGGCCGTCAAGGAAGCTCAGAATGCGACGCGCCTTGACGATAGTCCCCTCATGTTGGCTGTGCTGGCGCAAGTGCACGCGCTTTCCGGAAACAAGTCGCGGACTACCAGAGTTTTGGAGGACTTGGAAGAGGCCGCAAAGAAGCGCTACGTGTGTTCCTACGAAGTCGCGACTGCATATGTATTGAATGGAGAGAAGGACCGGGCGTTCCGCTGGTTCGATAAGGCCGTTGAAGATCGATCGGACTGCATGGTCGTGCTCGCCGTTGATCCTCGGCTCGATAGCGTGCGTTCGGACGCTCGCTTTCAAGATCTTTTGCGCCGCGTCGGCCTGCCGCATTAACGATTCTTTGCATTCCAGAAAGCCCGACCGGGATACCTGTGGTACGCAAAAAATTCTATCCGGCTCCCATCTGACAGAGATGCTGCCACTTATTTGTTCGGATTCCCCGCGCTTGGGAAGCTAATAAACCAGCGCCGCGGGCGGAAAGACTTCTCAGTCGTACTGATGCTTTGCCATCCTAACAGCCCATGTTTCGATCCTTTCCTTATGCAATTGGAAAGATGCCTTGGTCATCGTCAAACCCGAAACCCTTCGGCTGGCATCGCAAGGGTTTCAAGTTGTTCTGGAAATGGAAGTCGCAAGCTGGTCGGCCACGACTTCCTCAAAGCATCCGCAAACTCATCGTGCAAATGTCCCGAGAGAACCGCATTACCAATCCTGCCCATAAGAATCAAGACGTAACCATTATATTGACCTATACTAAGAAAACGAATCACGTGACGTTGTTCTGTCTGTAGGACCCACATCTCTTCGACACAGCGAATTTGACTTAAAGAGAGCTAGCGGGCGCTACGTGTAAAGCATCATGAAATGGAGACAAATTAATGAATTTTAAATTGAATGGCGATAAGGGGTCGAAAGAAAACGTAGTTGTCACTCTTCCTGGAACCGTAGATAAGATAATACCTGCAGTCGGAAACCAGCCGGAGAAGGCACAAATTGCAGTCGAAGGGGCTGAGGCTCTGTACCGTGAGATTAGAGTCGATAACACGATGCAAAATGTGGCTGGCGATGACGTCAGCCTAAAGTTGGGTGCCGAAGTGGACGTTACTATCGAGGCAAAGCCGGAAGCGACCAAATCGACTAAATAAAGGAGAGCATGCCGGAACTTTGTCTAGGACAGTGTCATAATTCTAATATCGGGCTCTAGCGTCGACGTTCTCCGTACCATGATCAATCCTTTTTCGGGCGGGCCGCCTCAAAGGCTAGCCGCAGCGAAGTCTACTCACAACGACCGCGAGGGCTATCCAAGCGCGCGGAAGTCATGCAAGACAGCGCGAGTTGTGGAATCGTTAATTTTTGTCGGTCGAACGTGTGTCGGTTCACATACCCGACTTCACCGCCTGTGCCGAGTACCACAAAACCGCCGGGTTTACGCGTTCGGGATAAATCGCAAGCATCTCATTGTATAGATCGAGCGCGGTCTTGGTATGGGAAGCCGTCCTGTCGAAATCGCGAATGTATTTTCGTGTCGCCTCGATGTTATTTGGCGTATCGGGTGCGCCGGGCCTCTTATGTCCGGCAATAGCGGCCACCGGCTTGAGCGACTCGATCGTTTCGAGCGCCGCGATCCATTCCTTGCGGCCTTCGGCATTCGACTCACCCAGATGAAGATGAACATCGTTGTAGAGAGCATCGCCGCAGACGGCCAGTCCGATCGAAGGGACGTAGAGACAGGTTGTGCTATCGGTATCGGTATGCCCGAGAGAAATACTTATCAGTTGTTCCTCTTCCAGTTCGAGAACACCGCCCTTGAGTTCGTCGGCGATCACGAGCGTCGCATCGATTTGTCCGGGAAATCGTGGTCTCCAATAGGAGTCGACCACGGGACCCGACGCCTGCTTGCGCATGACGGCGATGGCCTCACGCGTCGCGACGAACCTTGCTCTTGGGAATTTCTTCTGAATTGTATTTACGCCAAAGAAATGGTCACCGTGGCCGTGGGTCGCGTAAATCGCCGTCAGGTTCTTGCCGCTCTCCACGATCCAGTCGACAATTTTCTGGTTTTGATCGATCGTGATCGCTGTATCCACCAGCACCGCATCGCGCTTGCCCGAGATAAGCGTCGAAGAAATGGGCGACCATTTCATTTCGTTAGCACCGGGCGGAAGATCGCTGGTGACCACCGGAATTTGGGCACTGACAAAAACTTCCCACTGCAATCGGTTCGTCATCGCGTCCCGCCCTTCTTGCCGGTCTCGACGAGCGAGCCGAGGATTTCGGGCCAATTCTTTTCGAATGCGGCGTCCCGTTGTAGTCCGCGTTCCAGCACGGCTCTTACGCGGTTTTGGGCTTCGGGCCAACCGAGTGCCGCGCCAAACGAAGTGAAGGCGTCGAGCAGCCGATCGGACGGCGGCAACGAGACTTCGTTGACGAGATTTTTTGCCGCGGCGAGAGCGCGGCGATCAAAGGAGGCGATCCGGCGCGCGAGGGCGTCGACGAAGCCGTCTAACTCGGCGTCCGGAAGTGATCGGTTTACATATCCGTATCGTTCCGCTGTGTCGCCATCAAAGTCGTTGGCGCTTAGAACGATTTCGAGGGTCCGCCCGCGTCCCACCAGATGGGGAAGGCGCTCTGTGCCTCCGCCACCGGGATGCAGCCCGACCCCGAGTTCGGGGTGACCCAGTTTCGTATTCTCGCGCGAGGCGAATCGCATGTCGCAAGCAAGAACGAACTCGCTGCTGACGCCGCGCACGCAGCCCCGGATTCTTGCGAGGCTGACGACCGGCGTCTTCGTCAGGCGTACGAACGTATCTATCAGAATGGGCAAGCCGGTGGGGCCGATAGCGCTCATGACGTTTCCGAGCCTGCCCGTCAGATCGAAGTGCGACAGGTAGAAATCCGGAAGCGCGCTTTCGAAAACAACCACACGCAGACTCTCAATCGTCTCCATGCGTACAAGAAGGTCCTGGAGGGCCTGGAAGACATCCCCGTCGACGACATTGAAGGGCGGATAATCGAAAATGGCTCTCCAGTACTCGGGCGTTTCCTCGATCACCCGTATAGGTGACGCATTCGGTTTTGCCACGATTCATCCTCCTTTAAACTTCAAATGAGCGGGACGGGTCTGTGATCTTTTTGCTTCGTAAGAGCGCATGCGTGCGAGCGCCTGGTCGGAGACGCACAATCTCATGAAGAGATTCCGCTCAAGTGCCAGGCCTTCAGCGAGAGGCGTGTCGATTGCAATGCGGACGAGGCGCTTGATATAGCCGAGCGATTCCGGCGTATGCGAGCAGAACCGTTTTGCGATCTCCATCGCCCGATCGATGGCGTTGCCGCTGCGGTTTCGTGAACAAGACCCTTCTTTTCGGCATCGCGCGGATTGGGCGGCCGCCCCATAACGATGTGGATGAGGGTCGCCGCCGGTCCGATCGTGCGGTGCAGTCTCTGTGTGCCACTGGCGCCGGGCAGCAGGCCCAGTTCGGTCTCCGGCAGACCGATCAGATAGTCGCCATCCTCAGCGATGCGAATGTCGCACGCGAGCGTGAACTCGAATGCCCCGGCAAGAGCGGTCCCAGAAATCGCGGCGATGACAGGCTTGGGCGTCGTCTCGCACAGCGCCATGGCCTTGTCGAAGAATCCGCCATAGTAGGCTGCGTTGTCCGGCCATTCTCGCCGGGAGGCGCGCACGGCCTCCACGAATTCGATAAGGGCTGGAATACTGAAATGACGGTTAAAATATCCGGGAGTGCCGCCCGTCACGATTACGAAGTGGATGTTGGGATTGCCCGCGAATTCTTGCAGGCTCTCTGTTAGCGCGTCGCCCATTTCGGCGTCGAAATATCGTAGATATGACATTCCCGCCCGTGACCATCGAGGAATGACCACCAAGTATATTCACACCGCAGCTGCTCGTAATAGATCCTCGATTTTTCTATCCAAACCCCTCGCGACCTCTAGCGCGTCGCGATTCTTATACGGAGCTAGAAGGCTTGCCATCTTGTCATATGACAAATGAACACCATCGGCGCGCTCATCCACAAGAACGGTAACCGGCGCATAGGAACCGGCGTCAGGAACGTGCTTGGCCATTTCCTTCATGATGAGGGGATTGCCAATAATGAAGCGAACCATCTTCGGAGTCTCGCTGCCCGTCTCTTTGCGCACAATCGCGCCGTGATCCAACTGCATAAACAGCATCAGTCCTACTGTGCTCAAGCCTTTCTCAACTGCGCTTTTCAGTTCGCAAAAGAGCGCGCTTCGTGAGTCGATCTCCCAAATTCAGCCATATCCGGATGACCGATAGCGGCGTTCACACCGGCTATTACTTCGTCGAATGGCTTGGAAGTCGTCAGACTGAACCGCTCTATCTCGAATTTTCGTATCATCTCAAATCTCTTTACGCACAGCCGCCTTGATCCAGACGAACAGCATCGGTCCTGCTTTGCTCAAGCCTTTCTCGGCTGCGCTTTTCAGCTCGGCAAAAAAAGGCCGTCCTGTCCGAAGGCGAAGGTGCTCAAGTCGCCCGAAACGGCTGAAGCGACCGAAGGTCACCGCAGTCGTTGATGTAGAAATTCACTCGTCCGCCCGTTGGCAAGCGCTGCCGCGGCGGCATTGTAGTGTGTTCCACTATGTCGAGAGAAGGCGTGACTCTGTCCTGGATAGCTGTGGACGGTCGCGTTCGGTTTCTTGGCGAGTGCCGCTTTAATCTCAGCTTGCGCAGCCTTGGAAATGAATTCATCCTCCTCCGCCAGATGCATCAGAAGGGGCGCATTAAGCCCGCCAACCTCTCCCAGATATTTTTCGGTATCGCCGCCGTGATACGCGACAGCGCCATCGATCCCGTGGTAGCGCACGGCCGTCAGGAAGACCATGAGTGCTCCGAGACAATAACCTAGAAGGGCAATTTTGCCATTGCACTCCTCAAGGTTGCGTACTGCGTTGACGGTGTCCGTTACGTCCTTTGCGCCCGAATCCCTGTCATAAGTTCCGTACAGATGAAGGCCGTGCTCCCAGTCGGCCTTGGAGGTGACACTAAGATCGACGCCGGGCTCCTGCCGCCAGAACAGGTCTGGCGCGACCGCAAGGAAGCCTTGTTCCGCCAGTTCGTCGCAATGCTTGCGGATGTCGGCGTTCACCCCAAACAGCTCCTGCAGAACGACAACGGCAGGAGCTGGCAAGGTCTTCGGTCTTGCACTATAGGCGGCGAACGCGCCGTCATGTCCTTTGATGGTGATGCGATCCTTCGCCATTGTGCTCTGCTCAGACATCGTGTCCTCCTCCGCAGACAACGTTCATCCGGGCCACCGATCTCGTCAGAATCGGCGGAGGCCCTGCTCTTGGCGAGCCGGTTTCAGGATGGCGACCACCGTTGGCTAATGAAGCTATTTAATCGGCACCGCGAGCTACTTGTGAAACGGGGGAGACGGCAGCCTCTTCGATGAGCTTGGCTGCTTCCTTCGGGTGAGACATGTAGGCCACATGGCTCGACTTCACTTCGACCGTCGTGGCCTTGGCGCGCTTCGCCATCATCCGTTCCTGATTCGGATTGATCGAACGGTCTTCGGTGGCGACCATGTACCAGGTGGGCTTGTTCTTCCAGGCGGGATTGGTCACCTTATGTGTGAACGAGTCGGTGGAGATCGGCACCTGCGATATAGCCATGAACGCCGCCTTCTCCGGTGGAATGTCGGCTGCGAAGTCGGCCGCGAAATGCGCCTCGTCTATCCACCAGTTGTTATTGCTGTCCGGCTTGAACGCCTTGGACGCTTGCGGCAAGCCCTGTTCGATCGACGCACAGCTCTCACCTTCATCGAGAGCGAACGCGGCAATATAGACAAGCGCCGCAACCTTTGGATGATTGCCGGCCTCGGTGATGATGGACCCGCCGTAGCTGTGGCCCACCAGAACCACGGGACCGTCCATGGCGTCGATTGCTGCCTTCGTGCACTTTTGGTCCTCGGCGTAGGAGGTCTCGGGGGGCTGTGGTACCGACACCTTGTACCCATCATTCCTGAGGATCTTAGCGACGGCTTCCCAGCCGGAGCCGTCGGCGAATGCACCGTGCACCAGAACCACGTTCTTGATGTTCGTCATAGTTATTCTCCTCTCCCGTTCGAGTTTCAATGAATCATGCAAGTTCGATGAAATCGACCCGCGCATCAAGGTAGGCGCATCCACCCTCCCCGCTCTTGCAGGATTTTGCGGATTTTGTCGTTTTCGGTCGGAATATGTGCATGTGGGCTTGGCCAGGTATCGGATCGGCAAACGAGGATTCAGCAAGTAAGCCGTGTCAGACACCTGGGAGTTGTGCGCAACCTTCCACCGATTCGTACGGGGTTAGGCAGGGTTCTTAGGTTCGATAGCTCTAGCAGCGAAGTAGCGGCGCCATTGTCCTGGGCTGATTCCCATTACTTGGCGGAAGGTGCGAGTGAAGGCGGCCTGATCAGCGAAGCCAGACCGAATCGCGATGTCCGCGATCGGCGTGGTCGTCTGCCGAAGTAATTCTTTGGCGCACTCGATGCGATGCCCAATCACCCACTTGTGAGGTGCCATACCGAAGGTCGCTTTGAATGAACGGGCAAAGTGACTCACGGAGAGCGAGCACTCACGCGCAACGTCCATTAGCCGTATCCGACCATTCAAGTTTTCCCGGAGTAGTTCCGCCGCGCGGCGCTTTTGCCAAGGAGCAAGGCCACCTTTGGAAACCTTGCCTATTTTTTGCATTACACCGTACCGTTGAAGCAGATGCGCTCCCAAAATCAGGCTGAACTGATCGAGCGCAAGCAGTGAGGGACCATCGCGGCGCCCAATAAAGGGGAGAATGCTCCTCGTGATCTGGGCTAAAACCAAATCGTCTTCAAGAACCGATAACCTATAACTGCGTACGTGGCCAAAGCCAAGATCAGCCGCGATGTCGTCAAGCTCGACACGCGGCACTGTATAGTGAACGTAGTCGAACGCCTTACCGGCCCAGCAGCTTGGTTCGGAATCGAAATCGATGACGTTACTCCGAAACGGTGGAATGATCTGTGTGGGCATGACTTTGTCTGCTACCCACACTTGGTAGCTATGTAGTGGCAAAGATTTGAGGGAGATCGACACGAGGAGAGCCGGCACACTTGATATCTTCGTGATGCGGTCGGGGAGTCCAGCTGATGACTCAAGGCGCGTGACCGTAAAAGTGCCTGCGGTTCGAAACGGCGAGGGGACCGAGGAGTTCCGGTCCAATTTAATATGAGTCGTAAACGGGTCCTCGGACCAAGCTTCAGGCGAGTGAGCGGAGTCCCGATTCTGTTCGCCGGAATGAGTTTTATTCACAGCAACCCCCAAACATAAGACGACCGGTCGCCTTATTATCGAAGAATACTACCCCTTCTGCACATTTTTCGAAGAGCCTAAAAAAGAAATCGAGACTTTAGGCAGGAATCGACAAATTCAGTCCTTTTCGACAAGCCACGGACGGGTAATTGCCTGCCAAGATTCGAAGAATGTCTCCGACCCAGAGGGAGATCGCACATCGAGAGCACGATCCGCGCGAAATGCTTCTCCGCTCCGCTGGCAAACTATTTCAGGACGTCGGCTTATGTCCAAGCGAGCATTTACCGCATCGCTTCTGCAGTAAACGCGCCTAAGGGCGCTTTCTATAATTACTTCAGGAGCAAAGAAGACCTCGCATCGAGACTTGTAGATCGCCAATTCGATGTTCTTCGTGAATCGCTTTCTCGATCAACGGGTCATAGCGCGAGCCTTCAACTGAAAGAGCACTGCAGCTTCGTGGCCATAGAACCACCGATGGTTGAAGTGGCCCCGCTTCGACTTCTGGCGACCCTCGCTGCGGAGGCTCCAGCAATCCCCGTCGCCCTTACGCAGCGTATCGCTCGTGGCACAAACATCTGGATCACTCATGTAAGCGACTTGATCTCACGCGCTCAGACAGAAAGCGCAACACCATCTGCGCAAGATCCCCAAAAGCTGGCGTCACTGCTGGTCACTTGCTGGTACGGAGCGATCATTCGTCGGAAAGTGGAACCATCGCTGAAGGCTATAGACGAGTTCCTTCCGTACCTCGTCGGGACTAATGTCTTGTGAAAAGAGTCTCGAACACAATGTTCTCATCTTGAAAACGTCGGCGGCGTTCGATGCACCTCGTCCGGCGAACCGTTCCACAATCCGTTCCACAACTTGCTTCGTCTTGCATGAGCTACTTAGGGGAGTACGGGGGCGCGGCAGCGTTTCTCGATCCTATTCCCTACCCTGTCCCCTTTTAGGGTACAATTGACACCGAAATGGGTACAGCGAGCGTTCTTTCGAGCACCCTGTTCGGACGCACTCGCGGGGCGGTGCTCGCGATCTTATATGGCCACGCCGACGAATCGTTCTATCTGCGCGAGCTCGCTCGTAAAACGAAGATCGCGCTTGGACCGGTGCAACGCGAAATTCGGCAACTGGTGGACGCCGGCTTGGTCACCCGGAGAACCGCGGGCGGAAGAACGCTTTACAGCGCTAACCAACGGAGTCCCGTCTTCAAAGAGATCAAAAGTCTAGTGAAGAAAACTGTCGGGGTGCACGATGTTCTCCATGCCGCGCTCGATCCGCTGGGGGACAAGATCAATCTCGCATTCGTTTATGGCACCGTGGCAGGGTCACGGGAGAAGGAACATAGCGACGTGGATCTGATGGTTGTCGGCAAAGTCGGTTTCGACACCGTAGTCGAGAAGTTAGGCGACGCGGAGCGAGTCCTGAATCGGGAAATCAATCCGACCGTATACTCCGTGAAGGAGTTCACGACCAAGGTGCGCGGAAATTTTTTGAAGACTGTACTTGCCGACAAGAAGCTGTTCATCATCGGGGATGAGCATGTCCTTAGAGAACTGGGTCAAGAATAGCTGGCTCGAACGGCTCGCCTCGGATAGCGCGGAGATCGCGCGCCTGCTGGGAATCGCTGATGCGCGTCTCCAGGATTATCAGAAAGCAGTTGCTGGAAAGCTGTCTCCCGATGTGCAGTTGAATCTGGCCTACGATGCGATTCGGGCCTCTGCGACTGCGGCATTGCGCGCCGCAGGATATCGCGTGGTAAGAGGTGGCAGCGAACACTATCCGGACCATCGAGGCCCTGGAGTTTTCGATTGACCCGGAGAAGAAGGTGATTCCCATGCTCGATAAGCTGCGGAAGAAGCGGAATGTAGGCTCGTACGATGACTATGGGTTGCTGTCGCAGGGTGAGGCCGATCACTGCGGCAAAATGGCGGTTCGGGTTCGGAAAGAAGTCGAGGAGTGGATTCGCAAGAACCACGCGGACAAATTCGCCTGAGGCGACTCTTCTACGGAACTGGGTCGCCGGATGCGCACGAATCCTCTGGGGAGCACGTGCAGAAAGAAGCGCCGTAAGAACTCCGTAGCGACAGGGGTCATCTGGCCTCGTTTGCCTCCGTGGGCGTAATTCTTCCCGTGAAAGGTGACGTGCTCGTGCTCGAAGGCCAGCAAGCGATGATTGGAAATGGCCACCCGATAGGCAACCTCACCGCTCCGTTCACCTCACGCGTAGCGTCCGCCGCGCCAGCGGCTTAGTCCTGGTCGCCAACTCTTCCCTAATCTGATTGTGGAGGAGTAGTCCGTAATCCAGAAACAGCCCTAAACTGGTTAGTAACCTAGCGCGGAGCGTTTGGTTCTGCAACATTTGTGTGACCGCACTAGCTTCACGGGAGCGTTCGAGCGAGACGGAAACCCATGATGTCATTGCGGTACTCGGCAGGATTGCGTTCTCGGGTGGCCGGTCGCAGCAGCCACGCCGGAAACATCCACGAGCTGCCGCGATCAACTCGGAGGCAATTGCCTTGGCCGTCCTTCGCCTTGGGGTCGCTCGAAGGGGCCTCGTTCGCGTCCCCGTCGGCGGGAATGCCAGCGTAGCTGTTGTCGTAACAGTCCTCGGTCCACTGCCAAACGTTCCCTGCCATGTCGTAAAGGCCGAATGCGTTCGGCGGCTTCGCGCCCACCGGATGTGTCTGGCCATGGTCGCAAAAAAGACCACTCACATTTTCGCAGCCGGAGTTGGCATTGAACCAGGCGTGGACAGGAGCGGCAGCGTCGTCATCGCCCCAGTAGAACTTAGTTGTCGTTCCGGCGCGTGCGGCATATTCCCACTCCGCTTCGCTGGGCAGCCGATAAGGCCCGTTTGCTGAGGCCGCGCCGCCGCGATGCGCCTTGCGGTTCAACCACGCAATATAGGCACGCGCATCCTGCCAGCTCACACACACTACTGGATCACGGTCAGTCTGCGCCTGGCCGGGATTTTCCCAAGTCAACTTCGGATCCTTCTCCCATTTGAAGATGGCGCGGCCGCGGCCGCAACCGTCACCGGCCGAGTATCCTGTCGCCCGAGCAAATGCCGCATACTCGCCATGAGTGACGTCATACTTGCCCAGGGCGAATGACGGCAATGAGACCCGATGTTGCGGAGCTTCATCAGCAACCGATCCCATACTGCCACCGTGACTCGCGGCCCAGGATTTTTCCTCGGCTGACGAGCCCATGGTGAAATTCCCCGCGGGGATAACAACCATCACAGGGCAATCTGGGCAATCGCGAAACACGGTGTCGCTTGCGGGCTGGGAGGTTTGAGCATTACGTCGGCTGTCCGGAGGAATCAGATTGTTGGCGCGGTAATAAACCACTAGCTGCCCGTAGTGTTCGGCGCTGTGCTCGATGGCGAATGTCCAGATGTAGGAGTTATGGGCCAGCCGGTTGCCGAAAAATTTTGTTGTCTTGTCCAGCCCTGCGTCGCCCTGCTCTCGAATCACTTTCGCTCCGTCCGCGACAGCTTCCTGCACGAACTTGACCACGTCGGCCTTGGTCTTGAATTGGTCACGCGAAGGATTGTCGCCCTCGCCGAAATCGAGCCCGAGGGGTGCTCCGGACATCCTGCGTATCAGGACGTAATCGAGCGCAGCGGCGTGCAGCAGATTTAGTGCAAACGTGCGCTCGTCCTTCTGCACCTTGAAATCGTACTTGCCTTCGGGAAAATCCTGCGCCATGGCGATGAGTTTGTTCCCGATCTCATTCCATTCTTTCAGCATTTCATCAGCGCGCGAAAGCGCCGGAGCCGGAGGTTGATTCTGTGTTTGGCCATAGGTGGCCGTAGGGATAAGCAGTGCCAACAGCAGGATTCGTGTTTGTTTCATCCCTGCTCCCTTCTGTCGAGTTGCTGGGAACCGCCGAACCATCCTTCGCCTCAATGAGACGCAAGGTCATTTCGAACCACTTGGCCGTCCTTCATCACAAAGCGAACGCGCTCTAGTTCGGTGATGTCAGCGAGGGGATCGCCGGACACCGCGACCAGGTCGGCAGATTTGCCGGGTTCAATCGCGCCGATGCGATCCTGCCAGCCCAACATTTCCGCGGCGTTGGTCGTAATGGCACGAATCACGTCGAGGGAAGGCATCCCGGCTTTATGCAAAGTCGGAAATCTTGATACCGACGCCTCGCCACGTGTTTTCCCGGGGTAGAACCAGCCCATGTCGGATCCCGCCGCAAATTTCACGCTGGACTTCATCACCCGCTGAACCAAGCGGTCGTATACCCGATCCCTGCTCTCATCGGGGGCGTCTGGAAATTCCGCTCCGGCAGAAAGGCCCCGTTATAGTGACGCGCCCACTCGACTTCCGCTGGGCCGATCGGGTCAACCAGCAAGTGCGTGTGACTGTCGATCAGCCGGGCAGCAAGGTGGCGCTGCCCAGATCAACGATCGTCGCGCCGGCGGGAATTCCTATCTGCGACGCCGATCCAACCTGCTTGATCTTGTCTGCTTCAATCAGAACGGCGGCAGGTGCGAGGACATTTCCGGTACGCGGATCCAGCAGCCGGCCCGCTTTGATCAGTGTCACAGGAACTGCCGATTGGGTGGGTGTCGGCACAGCCGAAACCACCGTCACCAGACCTAAAACGAACGAGATGCCCAGCTTTCGCATCGGATTACCCGCTCCTGAGAGATGAACTCAAACGCCTGCGCCGTAGAGACCGGCTCCCCGTCTATCTACTACATCGTCCAGCAATGCTACTACATTATACGTATGAGTCAATTGGACGCACTTAGCGGGAGGAAGTGAGCGCTTCGCCGTGGTTATCGCTTCAGGACAAAACAGCAGGCCGTGTGTGCAACGGTTTGAAAGATGCCGGCAACGATGACAATGGCAAACAGTGATGTCAATAGCAGGCTTGCGGCGCGGTAGGTCGTTTGGGCTGGACCACTCAGGCGCGCCAAGCGATAGCTCAGATGCGATGAGGCTGTTGCTTGCAGGATTCCCCCTTGCTCGCAACCTGCAAGCTTGGCGAGCGCTGAAACTAGTGCTGGCCCATGAGAATGCCTGACCACAGATTCATCGCAGGAGAGTTCGCGATAGAGTGCAATCCGCGCTCCAGCGAGCCAGATGAACGGATGGAACCACAAGACGCACAAGGAAACCTCATAAAGCAAACGGATTAAGTTATCGTAACGTCTTGCATGGGCCAGTTCGTGAATCAGGACAGCGTGGAATTCACGTTGACTGAGTAGCCGATCGATGCCGGTGGGAAGCAGGATACGAGGGGAAAGCACTCCCCGAACTGCGGGACCGGGAAGGTTGTCCCCAAAGCTCACAGGAATGCCTTCTGTTACGAAACTGGACGCGTGGCCGCGATCGTTCAGACCGCCGTGCACTTTCGCCTCGCGACGCTCTTTGCGTATGCGCGAGATCAATCGCATGAGCATAGAGAAGGCCCCGGTCGTCCATATAATGCCGAGGATTACGGCCGTCCGACCCTGTGTGATGTCCCATACTGGGTCCCCAATAACACCGAGCGGCCTCGCCCACGTCAAGTGCGGTGCCCAAAGCTTATCGAAAAGTGCTCCTGAAGGCAGAACGAAATTGAATGCGGTGGCAACCCAGATCCAATATTTTGTGGTAGCGCTAGCGCGCAGAATTGATGTTAACGCCAACGCCGCCGAGGCAACAGTCGAGGCAAACAGCAGGTGAACGCTGAAGTAGTAGATCACGCGTGCGATATGCTCATGCACGCTCGCCTCCGCGGGTGCGGCCATTCTTGTCACTGCGCGCCGCACTCTGCAGCGCCTTCAGATCTCGTAAGGTAAGGGCGCCATTTTCGAGCAGATTGGAGACGAGCAGTCGCGGCGAGCCGCCGAACAGATCGAGCAAATCGCGTACTAGTCTGCTGCGATGTTGGGTTTCGTTGATGGCCGGCTGAAAGAGCTGGGCATTGCCGACCTTCTTTACCTTTCGCAACGCACCCTTATCCTCCAACCTGTAGACGAGCGTCTGCACGGTTGTGTAAGCAACGCGTTCGTCCTCAGGCAGGCTTTCCAGGACCTCGCGCACGGACGCGGTCCCGAGTTTCCAGTACTGCTCCAGAATGCGTGTTTCCGCTTTGGAAAGACGCGGCTCGTTCATGATCTCCTACTCATCCCAGCAATGCTACTACACCATACGGCGTAGTGGCTATCCTGCGTCTCTGTGATCAGAGATGAGCTCGTGGTTCGGTGTCGATGGACGCCATTGTGACGATCAACTCCCGAATGGTCGGCAATCCTCCACAACCGCACACCCAGCTCAAGGATTCGGCTTTATACTGATATGGTCACTGACCGCTGATCGAATCTGCAGCTTGTAGCCAAGATATAACCCCGTGTCCTGTGCGCGCACTCTACGGTCATTTGGATTTTCGATGTCAAGAATATTTATCGGCTGCGTCGAACAGTCACACGTACGGATTTCACCATAGCATCTCCGCAACCGTTGCGAAGTGACGTCTGGCAACATGTCAAACAAGTTTCAAATCCGCGATCTCGGGCAGGCACATTGGAAGGCGTACCTGGAGTGGAGCGGGGGGTAGCGATGAAACGAAACTGGAACTGGGCTGTATGGACCGGCGCGTCGCTGGTTTTCCTGGGAGTGATTAGCTATCCGTTGTTTTTCGTTCGCTTCCCGCCGCTTCGCGATTTTCCGTGGGCGAACCTGCCGATGATCGCGCTCGGGTTGGTGTTGATCGCCTTGGGCCTTGTGCGCGCATTCCGGCACGCGGACCTGTTTCGCGGGAGAATTTTTGGTAGTGTCCTTGCGGTGCTAGCGTTCGCATTCAGCGGATTTTTCCTCTACGGCATTTTTATCGGTGCTCGGCATGTGCTGCCCGCTTCGCACGGCGCGCCGCAGGTGGGCCGGATGGCGCCGGATTTCACGCTGCCGGATTCGCAGAACCACCCAGTAAGTTTGACGGGTGCGCTGAATTCTCCGTTCACTCCAGAGAGTACAACCCGCGCCGCGACGAGCGCGGTCAAGGCAGCCGGCGTGATTTTGATTTTCTACCGTGGATATTGGTGACCGTTCTGCAACTCCGAGTTACGGAGTTTCGAGCAGGCGCTGCCGGAGTTCGATGCAAGGAAAATTCGAGTGATGGCCATCAGTGTGGATTCTCCCGAGGATTCCGAAAACCTGCGTCGGTCGCAGGGCTACACGTTTCCGATTCTTTCGGATCCACAGGAGGACGTGATTCGCAAGTGGGATCTGGTGCACCTCCACGGCCGGCGGGACGGCGCAGACATCTCGCGACCAGCGGAATTCCTTATCGACCCGTCGGGGAAAGTGCGCTGGGTGAATCTTACGGAAGATTTCGTGGTCCGCGCCCGGCCAGAAGAGGCACTCGCAGCGTTTGACGCGATGAACAAATCATCGCACTCCGGAGAGTAGTGGCCTAGGCTTCTACTGCCATCCCAGAGTTCGACGTGCTTGCCGGTCAACTCCCGACTGCGTCGGGTTGCCGGACATCTGAATCGACAGAGCATTTGACCGAATGGCGATACTTATCGCGAGAGTTCACAGATCCAGTTAACTTCCCATGTCTTGCCGCCGTCTGACGAAAAAGACTGTTCCATTCGCGATGATTTGGGTGAAATGTTGAGCCAGACATAGCGCACAAGGACTGCCCGGCCTTCCCAAGTTTGCTGGTTGTAAAATTCACCTCGCTTCCCGTTAAACTGACCCACAACCGGCGGAAGATCGAGAGTACCTTTATCGAGGTCCACCAAGTAGATACTCCACTGGTGCGATTCGGGGTTATAGAGTCGAAGCGTTTGCGCCTTTATACGGAGTTTTTTGTCGGGACTAGAAACGTCGAACTCTTCAAAGTTAGCGTTGCTGTCGAGAAGCTTCTTATGATTCGAGATGCCATCGTATTCGACCCATACATTCGAACCCTTCAAGCGTTCGGGGAGTCGACGAACATGTGCTTTCCAATCACCGATGAGAAAATCGAAATCGTGAGAGCCGTCTGCCTGCGTAGCTCTTGATCCGTTGGCCGACACCTGCGAATTCTGGAATACCGAAAGTGCGTGGACTTCACCGATAAAGAGTGCCGCACTGATGACCGCCGACTGGATGCATCCGAGTCGAATCGAGTTCATGCCTGTCATCCTCTCACGCGTTGAGAACAGGTTCAATGTCGCAGATCATAGCAAACCAGTGGTTCTCGGGTGAGTTGTAGTGCCGGGCAACTGGGAAACGAAGTCTATTGCTCGCTGCTTCTGGCGGCGTGGCGTCGTTACAACCGAAACATGGTCGAGCCACCAACGTGTAGTTGGAGGACGTACTGCGGCAAAGCCGCGCTGATACTTGCGATTTGCTCAACGCTGTTGGAACTGGTCTTTTACTATTCTTGGTTTCACAACGGGGATAGTCCGCGTGGATTGATGCCATCCCCCGGAATCTGGAAGCTCCTTCCCGCCTCGCACATTGGAATGCGCAATTTTTTGGAGTGAACCCTTGAATTGGCGCGCAAAATTGGGCACAGTTTCCGGGAAAGGAAACATCAGTGGAGAGAAAGAGATACTCCTGGAAATTTCAGCGAATGGCTGTCGCACGGATGGCGACTTCCGAAGATGTCGGTGAGCTGGCGCGAGAACTCGGGGTACGACCGAGGTGCCTCTACAAGTGGCGCAGGAAGCTGGAGATGGTTGAACCAGGACAAGAAGCGTCGCGGCCCAGCACGCACGCATCGGCTCACCGCAAGGAAATCCATCGCTTGAAGCAGCTTTTGGCAGAGAAGACCCTGGAGGTGGATTTTTTCAAAGGTGCTTTGCAAAAAATCGAGGCTCGGCGCCAGAAGCGCGGCGGAACTGGCGAGACAGCATCTACGAGCAGATCCGAGAAGTAATGCTTTTGCAAGGCAACCTGAGTGTCGAACGGCTGTGCCAGTTGGTGCCGGTCAGTCGCAGAAGTTTCTACCGGAAGCCAGGATTCCGGCCTTTTCTTTCGTGTGAGTTATGAGAACTGGGTTCTCGTCTTTCTTGCAAGTCCGCAAAGTCGCGGGGATTTTTGAACCCGATCATCATCGAGGATTCTGGTCTGCAAATTCTACTGATTCAAAAAGGCTAATGGACTGCCTCCACAATTTCTATTTCCCATTTGGGAAAGAAGTCAGATTCTCTCGCGGTTTTTTGAGATAGCTAGCCCACTAGTGGCTCCTGTCCCGGAACAACTCTCGGTTTGCGCGTAAGATCGGCATGGGGGCAGCGGTTGCCCACTGACCCCTGCCACACCACCGTGCGTACGGTCGGTACACGGCGGTTCGAGATGGTTACGCTATTTCGCATCCTCCAAATTCGGGAGACCGATCGATTTGAGATAAGCCGTGGGAAGCGGGACGGATAAAGCCTTGGCGTGGGCGAGGTACCAGAGACCGCGGCTGCTGCCGGCCGTGTTGCTCGGGGTTCTTGGGAGTCGAAAGCAATGGCCGGCTCATTCGGACGATTATCGCTATTACACGACAGGCAGATACCTCGTACTTACCGATGAAGTTAGGCCTTGATGAATCCGGTATGAACGGGCTTAGGCATCTTGAGAGATTGCCCGATGCACTGCGTACCAAGGTTCATCCAGTGTGATTTTTCTTTCACACAGCAGCCCGCTTAACTATGCGCGGTAGGGAGATTTTTAAACCGAACAAACGCTCGCATTCACGAGTCGGGAGGTTAATTAGGCTTTTATTTCAAAACGCGGAAGCGGCTTGAGGACGAAGGCTTTGAAATTTGTGTAAGTAATCCAGAAAGCCCTGCATTCCTTCACCGGACTTTGCGGATAGCTTTAAGATCTGCATGCCCGGTCGCACCGCTTCGATGTTCCTATCAAGCGCTGGCTCGTTAAAATCCACCGCTTCGGCAAGATCCATCTTGGTGATCACGGCGACGTCTGCGCTAATGAAAATTGTTGGATATTTTAAGGGCTTATCTTCTCCCTCCGTAACCGATAGAAGCACGAGCCGCAGATCTTCGCCCAAATCGTAAGACGACGGACAAACTAGATTTCCTACATTTTCAACAAACAGGAAATCCAGTTTGCCGACATCCCAACCGTCCAAAGCTTTTTGAATCATGCTTGCTTCCAGATGGCAGAGGGTGCCAGTAGTTATCTGTTTGACTGGAGCGCCGCTGCGAGCTAGCCTCCGCGCATCATTTTCTGTTGCCAGGTCGCCTACCAGCGCTGCGACACGATACTTTGGTCGAAGCAGCGTCAACGTTCTTTCGAGGAACGTTGTTTTGCCCGACCCAGGGCTGGAAACCAGACTCACCGCCAGTATTCCCTCTTCTCGAAAACGCTCACGCAGGGCGCGGGCGATCACATCATTTTGCTTCAAAACATTTTTTCTGACTTCTACCATGCGAGGTTCGGGGCTCATTCTCTGATCTCCAGCGCAAACACTTCCAATTCTTTTCCGCGCGTTACCTCAGCGCTTGGCGTGCCGCACTCCGCGCAACAAAAATACTGAATGGAGTGAACCGGGCGCTGCGCTTCGCAATTGGAGCAATAAATCTCGACCGGAATTTCCTCAATGATCAATCGCGACCCTTCCAGCGGCGTAGTTTCGCAGGCCATTTCATACGAAGAGAGCAGCGCGTCCTTCACCACACCTGACAAAAGTCCCAGCCGCAAATGTACAGCTTGAATCCGCACGTTGCCGCGGAGTTCCGCTTCTTCCTGGGCCATTTCCACGATGCTCATCGCTATCGACAGTTCATGCATTTTCTTAAATCCCGCCTACAAACATGAACTCCCCGGTGCGGCTCACGCAGTCCGTCCCGCGGATTTGGAATCCTCTTCTCCCCAGAAGCCGAACACTTCCGGGGTGTCAAACGCCGCGAGAGTAGCTTGGCCCAAACTGATCCCTCCATCGTTGGTAGGAACCGTATGATTCGTCCATATCACGAAGGAGTCGCGCTCCAATAAAGTTTTCAAATCGCTCAGGAGCAGTTCATTTTGAAACACGCCTCCCGACAACACGATCGTGTCCGTATCATATGTGGAACGCAATTGCGTCACAGCATCGCGAAGTCCCAAAGCAATTCCGCGATGAAAGGCGCGCGCAATTTCGCAGACATCCCGCCCACATACTCGATCGCCAACAATGGCGCTCAGCAGCGGGCGAAAATCCAATTCGCCAGAGGAGTACGGAAACGGATAACCGTCGGCTTCCGGCGATTTCCACGCGAGGCGCTCGAGCCACATCGCCGCCTGGCCCTCAAAGGTCGTCTCGCGGGTAAAACCCGCCAAGGCCGCTGCCGTATCAAAAAGCCTACCCATCGAAGTCGTAGGGAAAGTGCGCATATTTTGACGCACTAAGCGTTTGGCGTCGCGATACCGGGTACCAAAGGAAAATGGTTGAGCCATGATGTCCGGTACATCATCCAATTGCTCGAGGAAGCCCGCCGCGGCTTGGACTGGATAAGATGACGCCGCGTCTCCACCGGGCAACACCGCGCTCCGCAAATGGGCGATGCGTTCGAATCCCGATCTGACGCTGCCGGCAAAAATCTCCCCGCCCCAGATGCTATGGTCGTCACCGTAGCCGGTTCCATCAAAGCTCGCTCCGATTACACGCTGGTCCCACGCGCTACGTTCAGCGATCACCGAAGCGATGTGCGCGCGATGATGTTGTACCGCTCGTTTCTCAGCAGCTTCAAGTTCCATAGCGTGCAGGGTCGATACGTACTGAGGATGTGCATCATGCACGACCAATAATTTATCCGGCTTAATTTCGTACATTGCGAGCAGATCTTGTACGGTAGCTTGAAAGGCTCGAAAAGCCTGGAAATGATTGAGATCGCCAATGTGCTGGCTTACGAATGCCTGGCCGTCGACGACCAACGTGATGTTGTTTTTTAGATCCGCCCCCAATGCAAGGATTGGGCGCTCCGACGGAAGTGCACTAACAGCGCCGGGTGCGTATCCGCGGGCCCGCCGAAGAATCGCGGGACCAAAAGCACCGGCGCGAACGACGGAATCGTCCACGCGTCGCGCAATACCGCGCTCGCCAATCAAGAACCCGTCCGCGATACCGGAAAGCTGCTCTATCGCCTGATCATCTTCATAAGCAATCGGCTCGCTCGAGCGATTTGCACTGGTCATAACCAAAATTTCTGGTGCGCCGACTTCGAATAGCAGGTGGTGCAGCGGAGTGTATGGCAGCATCACTCCGAGCTCGTCATGGTCTGGAGCAACTTCAGATAACTCAATTTTCGCAGGAGCAAGCACAATCGGCCGGGCAATCGACGTCAACAACTCTTCGGATTGGGAAGTTAACTCCACAATGCTGCGCGCAGTTGCGATGTCCTTGATCATCAACGCAAATGGCTTTTCCTTGCGATATTTCCGCGTTCGCAGCGCCGTGACAGAATTTGCATTCCTCGCATCGCACACTAGGTGGTAACCGCCCAGGCCTTTTATCGCCAAAATATCGCCGACCCTAAGCCGTTGCACCGCCACAGGAAGAACTTTAGAGTCTCCCCGGACGATTTGGTCGCCCGAGCGAAAATAATAATGCGGGCCGCACACCGGGCACGCCATCGGTTGCGCGTGAAAACGCCTATTTGCGGGATCGCCATATTCCGCAGCACAGTAGCTGTCGAGCGGCCATTTCGCCATCGTCGTATTGCAGCGATCGTACGGCAAGCTTTCGATGACGGTATAGCGCGGCCCGCAATTTGTGCAGTTTATATATGGATAGCGATAGCGCCGATTCTGCGGATCGAAAAGTTCGCGTAAGCAATCTTCACAGACCGGCAAATCTGGAGATACACGAACAGTCGGTTTGCGCTGCCGTTGGCTGGTAAGAATCAAAAACTCGGTACATCCAGCGGGCTCGACGGGCCTCACTCGCAGCGTCACAATCGACGCCGCAGGCGGCGGCTTGGCTTTCAGCTCTTCAACAAATACGCGCAGCGTCTTTTCTTCTCCTTCGAGGTGAATCTCAACACCTTCCTCCTGGTTCAACACCCAGCCAGTGAGTCCGTTCGTCCGCGCCAAGCGATAAACGAATGGACGAAATCCCACGCCCTGCACCACGCCACGTACTTTGATGGAATATGCGTTCAACATCGCGTCACTTTGCGGCTACGATGCAGCCCCTACCCTGCCACCCCACGCGGACGACCCTTCCATCCTCCACAAGAATCGGCACGGTGTAAGGTGCGGGGGCGAGCTCTCGCATTCGCGCCAACGCCTGCTGATCCGATTCCACGTCAAACTCCCGAAAATCCTTCCCCGACCATTCTAGCCATTCGCGCATCTCGCTGGTGTACGGGCAAGTCGCTGTGCCGTACAGCTCCAGGTTAGGCATTTGCGAAACCCTCCATCGCATCGCGAAGAATGTGATAAATCGACGCCTGGACTTCTTGAATGCGCGGTATGTAATCGGAGCGCACGATCATCGGAAAATCCGCGAGACCTCGACGAACGATTTCTCCACCGTCATAGCCCAGCAACGCAACAGTGAGCATTCCACGCTTGCGGGCTTCCTCCAGCGCCATAACAATATTTCGCGAACCGCCACTGGTAGAAATTGCCACCGCCACGTCATTCACTTGGGCGTGAGCAATAAGCTGTCGCAGAAAAATCAGTTCGGTTCCCACATCGTTGGCGATGGCGGAGATATTCGCCGGCTCCATCGAGAGTGAAACCGCGGGTATTGGCCGGTACCCTACAGGTGGCATTACACAATCGAGTGCCCAATCATTGGCGTCCGTCGCGGACCCGCCGTTGCCGAAGATGATTAGTTTGCCTCCGCGCTGGATTCGCTCGGTCATGGCGATGGCCGAGTTGCCGATAGTCTCTGCCTCTTCGTATGCGACGCGCTCGCGCAAACGCGCGTCATCGCCCACCTTCATTTGAATGGATGCGGCAACTTCGGCGACCGTGCCAACCGTTTGTTGCTTATCTTTGCCGAGGAAGGGATACAAAAATCCCGCGTCGCCCACCTCATGGCCCATTTCATGATGCTCGAAAAAGACGTGCACACTCTCCCACAGCGTGTGATACAGAATCTCGATCATTTCTTGATGTATGAACGGATCCTCGTTGCTGGCTGCTACCGCGTAGAAACCTTGCGCGCCCGGCAGCGCAAATGTCATCGCGTTGCGTTTCTGCGCGCTTTCCAGTGCTGCCCAGACGTCGGGATCGCCTTCTGGCGGACCGAATCCCATGACCATATCGTCTGGTTGGAGAAGTACTTCAAGCCAGGGCCGGAAGAGCAAAGAAAGATCGAGCGCCGGTAGCGCACGCTTGCCAACAATGACGGGGTGCACAAACTCCACGGAAACGTGTTGCGCGTCGGTAGCGCAAGGTCCGCGGCCGAAAGCGAGTAAGCGGCCTCCGCGAAGAAATCGCTCGGACATTTCGCGGCAAGCTTCGGCAAGCCGTGAGGCTTCTCGCGCGAAAAACTTTTCAAAGATTACATTCCGCGCGAGCAGCTCTTGCTCGATTTGCGTTCCCAATTCGCAACGCGTGGTCATAGAGCTTTCCCTAGCAAATTCGAGGCAGCGGATCGCCGACGAGCATATCCACCAGCCGCATGCCCCCATAAAGCGTCGTGACGAGAACGGCGCTAGCGGGCTGCTCCCTGACCTCACCAATTATTTCCGCTTCGTTTCCGCCGGGCGCTTCTCGTAACGCCTGCAACGCGGCCTCCGCAAGCTCAGCCGAAACAATCGCGAGAAATTGGCCTTCGTTGGCAATGTGTAAAGGATCTAGGCCCAAAAGTTCGCAAGCTCCGCGCACCGTATCTCGCAGAGGAACTTTTTCTTCGAACAAAACAATTCCGTGACCGCAGTCCCTGGCAAGTTCATTCAGCGAAGTAGCCACGCCCCCACGCGTGGGATCACGCATCCACCGCACTCCAGGACCCGCCGCGCGCACGAGAGCCTGAACCAGCGGAAGCACCGAGCGGGTATCCGACCGCAGCTCCGCTTCCAGATCGAGTTCGCCCCGGGCCAACAGAATGGTTATGCCATGATCTCCAATTGGCCCCGACAACAGTACTTTATCTCCCGGTTGCACGGAGTTCGCGGAAATTGCAACCCCCGGAACCAGCCGTCCAATTCCTGTTGTAGTGATGTACATATGGTCGGCCTTGCCGTGCTCGACGACTTTGGTGTCACCGCCGGCGATCACCACGTCTGCTTGCTGGGCAGTTCTCCCCATCGCGCGGACTTCCGCCTCAAGAATCTCGGTTGGTAATCCCGCTTCGAGCACAAAGGTAACAACGATGGCCTCCGCTTTAGCACCGGATACAGCCAAGTCGTTTACCGTGCCGTTTATCGCCAATTCTCCGATAGAACCGCCAGGAAAACTCAGCGGCTTCACCACGAAGCTGTCCGTGGTCATGGCGATTCGTGTCCCATTTATTTGGATATGGGCAGCATCGCCCAACGGGCCCGAGTTAGAGCCGAAGAGTAGCGGAGCAAATAATCCTTCGACTAACCTTCGGCTTGCTTTGCCGCCAGCGCCATGCGCCATTTCGATCTGCGGTTCGCGGAACCTGATCTTGCCGGCAAAGTTTTCCATTTTCTTTTCACACACTCACACTACGGCAGCATGACTTGCGCTCGAAATCGCGACCGGCTTGCGGTGCTGGTAATTGTAAAACGCGGCGCATGAACCTTCCGAGGACACCATCAACGCTCCAACCGGGCTCTCAGGCGTGCATTCCTGCGCGAATAGCTTGCATTGCGCAGGTTTCAGAACGCCTTTCAACACTTCACCGCATTGAGCCGCCTTAGGATCGGTGATGCGAATGCCTGGAACATTGAATCGACGTTCGGCATCCCACTGCGCGTAGGAATCTCTTATGCGTAGCGCGGATTGCGAAATGAATCCCAGGCCGCGCCATTCGAAATACGGCCGCAGTTGAAACACTTCGTTCATAGCTTTCAACGCCGCACGATTCCCTTCCCACGGAACGACGCGCTTGTATTGATTCTCAACTTTGGCTTCACCGTTCTTCAATTGTCGCAGCAGCATCACAATGGATTGCAGCAAATCCAGCGGCTCAAATCCGCACACCACAATGGGCTTGCCTTCATCGCTGGCAATCCATTCGTATGGCCTGCAACCAATCACCGTCGAACAGTGGCCGGGCCCGATGAAACCATCAAGGCGCATATCCGGCGAATCCAGAATCGCGCGGATCGCGGGAATGATCGTCACGTGATTGCAGAACACAGAAAAATTCTGCAACCCTTCGGCCTTGGCTCTCTGCAAGGTTAAGGCGGTGGACGGTGCTGTCGTTTCAAATCCAATCGCAAAAAACATCACATGCTTGTCAGGATTCGCCTTAGCGAGCTTAATCGCATCGGTTGGCGAATAAACAATTCGCACATCCGCACCGCGTGCTTTATGTTCCAGCGGACTTCCATCTGCGCCGGGCACCCGCATCATGTCGCCGAAGGCCGCAAAGATTACATTCGGCTGAGCCGCGATAGACAGGCCATCGTCGATGCGTCCCATGGGCAACACGCACACCGGACAACCCGGCCCGTGAATGAGATCGATATTTTCGGGCAGCACGTCCTTCAATCCGAATCGATAAATCGCGTGCGTGTGGCCGCCGCAAACCTCCATCAGCCGGTAATGCCGCTGTGAATCAGTAAGCCGCCGGATTTCTTCCGCTGTCTTGATGATCAGCTCTGGATTTCGGAATTCGTCTACGAATTTCATATTAGTTCCCCAGAGCTAGGTGATTCGTTTCTCTTCCACATTTTCTAGGCCATAACCACGAACCTCTTCCATCGCTGCTTCGCTTTCTCCCAACATCTGCAGGGTATGCATCTGGTCGAGAGCTTCCTCTTCGCTGATTTTGCTCATCGCAAAGCCCACATGGATCAGCACCCAGTCGCCCGTCTTGGGCTTATCCTCCTGCAACAATCCCAAATCCACTCTTCGCCGCACGCCCATCACATCAACCAGCGCGGAGTGCGTAGCGTCGGAAGTAATCTCTATAATCTTCCCCGGTATTGCCAGGCACATTCTGCATCCTCCCGTCGCTTCCAATTTTTCGTCGCGATGATCCATGCTAAATCCCGCCGAGTTCAAGAATCTTTTTTCGCAATGATATCGAAGGCCAGTTTAAGTTCATCCTTCACCTTGAGCGCTCCGCCCGCAACAGAAACAAGCCTGATCCTGAAATCCGACTGCTTGATCGAAAATTCACCGAAAGCGCGAATCTTATCGTCCGATGGAGCTACGTTCGCCGAAACAATCTGCGGTCGCGTAACACCATGTAGAAACAAATCGCTTTCAATCTTCACGACGTAGAGCGATTCACCAAGCTTCATTCCCGAAACTTGCCTGCTCTCAAAGGCAATCTCCGGGAATCGTTTTACCTCGAGGACCTGGTCATTCATGGTGCTCGTAATTTCGGCGCGATCTTTCTCGCTGACATCGTTCTGCACTTCGAAGGAACCGGCGTTGATGGTGATTCCCACGGAACTCGCCGCCAGGTTGTCCGGCGAAAAGTTCACCTCGCCAGAAAAATCTCGAATCCCGATCACCGGATTATGGCCAAATCCCGATAACAGTCCTGCGGCAAAAGCGCGGACCGTAAAGCGGCTGGCCGCCAAATCAATCGTGTAATGCACGGCCGAAGTCTCTGACGACATTTTTACCCCGGTTGCTGAATCCATAGGGCCTGGCCTGTTCGAACAACACTCACATCGCGCGCAATTTGAAATACCGCTCCACATCCGGAATCAGATTGCCAAGCACATTCTTGAGCGGACTTTGTTCCACATACCGCCGTACCGCTGGATTGGACAGAATGATCCCAGCGCCGATCACGAGAAGCGCTACTCCGCCCAGCATGACAAGCGTGTCTCGTTCACTTGACGGTCGTCCTTCGTGATGCGCCATATTTCTAGTGCTCAGTTTCATCGCCCTTACCTATCCTTTCTGAGATTCTTGGTTCGCGTTGGTCGCCAATCAATGGCCATTCGCCATTCAGAATTCTCTTTATCAGGGACTCCGTCAACGCAACGGCGTGTTCTACAGCGTTCTCAACAACCTCGCTAAGCCCCATTTGACCCTCCTCGTGCCCTAGTGTTGCCGGTTCGCATCCGACCAGGAGGATCCGCCGGAGCGGCGCTCCCATGGACTTGGCCATGCATAAAACATTCACGGGATTCATGGCATGGGCATCGACTGCGATTTGCGAGCCATTCGGTGAATTAACTGAAGTTAAATCTGGTTCGACTACGTATAAAGTGCCGGGGTCATCACCACGCGGGCACGCATCGATGAGAATCGTTACTTGCGGACCGTCTGTCAGCGCATAAGCGAGGTCTAGTCCA
>Ga0185299_10002370_pt1 | contig 29453 bp, 32 predicted proteins | sample PaiPotPPA55metaG_FD_128002 | JGI IMG/M metagenome (GOLD analysis project Ga0185299, IMG submission 128002) | Iron sulfur acid spring bacterial and archeal communities from Banff, Canada, to study Microbial Dark Matter (Phase II) - Paint Pots PPA... ...
GATCAACGTCGTTTCGTCTTTACGAGGTTAGCGCCATGTCGAGTCATCAAAATTCTGCCTTTAGTGGGGAGTCTGCCCTGAACCTGATTCCAGCACCGCTATCTCGAAACAATTATGGTCCGCGCACGACGCGGCCGTATTCCAAGCCAAGCGTCCGGAGCCAGGCGCCTGACGAAATCTGGGGTCAATATAACAACTATCGGGCGAATGGCGTCGTAGTGTCCGCCATTGTTCACATTGCATTGATTGGCCTGCTGGTGAGTGGCGTACTTTTTGCGCCTCAAGTAGTGCAGCGTGTTACCGAGAGGCAGCACGTCACGTTGATCGCCCCTTCTCTCGATGTCCCCGTGATGACGCCTGCAAAGACACTTGTCAGCGGCGGAGGCGGCGGTGGCGATCACGATCGTATACCTGCTCCCAAGGGCCGCCTGCCTAAGGCTGCGCTGCAGCAGATTACGCCGCCTGCGATCGTAATGCGAAATCCACAGCCCAAACTTGCGGTGGAACCCACGGTGGTAGTTCCTCCGCAAGTTCACGTAGCGGAAAATAAAATGCTGAATTTGGGAACGCCCAGCGCCGCGGCGGTGATGCCTGGTGCCCCACCTTCGAACGGGACCGGTTCGGGCGGCGGCATTGGATCCGGCTCCGGAGGCGGAGTCGGCGTTGGTCACGGACCAGGTGTCGGCGCCGGGAGTGGCGGCGGTATTGGCGGAGGCGTTTACAAAGTAGGCGGAGGCATTTCAGCGCCCCAAGCCATTTCGGCTCCCGATCCAGACTATACGGAAGAAGCTCGGAGAGCTAAGAAGCAAGGAACTTGCGTTCTCTGGTTAATCGTCGATGCAGCCGGACACCCGCGTGATATCAAGGTAGTTCGCGGTTTGGGTCTGGGCTTGGATGCAAAGGCGCTGGAGGCCGTGCGCCAATGGCGCTTTCAACCTGCCCTTAAGGATGGCAAGCCGGTCGATGTGCAGATCAGTGTGGAAGTCGAATTCCACCTTTACTAAATTGAGCACTGTCAATCAGTAGTTTGCCCTACGCCTGAGAGTAGCCTCGAGATCCGCGCCCAGCGCGGATCTTCTTTTTTGCCAGCTTGCACTACAGGCTTACAGCGTATTCGGCAGGCGTTTACATATGTGACCCGATAGAAGGTTGTCTGTTCTTTTTCTACTCTGTCAATGCTCGTGAGGTTACCGCGAGCGAACTTTCCGGTACCTGAAAGAAAAAGGAGACCAACGTGGCAACTTGTGCGATTTCTGCGACAGAAGCAAATGTCATCCCCACGACCAGCGTCAAAGGCCGCGATGATTCCCAGATTAATCTGGTAAAGCGCGCGCAAGCAGGCGATGAACAAGCCTTTGCAACCTTGTTCCAGCAGCACAAAAATCGAGTTTATTCCGTGTGCTTGCTCATGACAAAGGATGTCGCTGAAGCCGAGGACCTGACTCAAGAGGCTTTTCTGCAGGTTTTCCGCACGGTCAGTTCGTTTCGTGGAGACGCCGCGTTCTCAACCTGGCTTTACCGCGTGGCTGTCAATACGGTGCTCATGAAGCTTCGCCGGCGCAAATCTCCTCCGACCGTTTCTCTTGATGAGCCGGTCAATCCTGAATCTCCTTCATTGCATCGCGATTTCGGCAAGAGCGATCCGGATTTGTCCGGTGTCGTCGATCGCATCGCGCTGCGCCGCGCGCTGCAGGAGCTTCCTGAGGGCTGCAGAACGATTTTTGCCTTGCACGAGGTGGAAGGGTACCAACATCACGAAATCGCTCAGCTGCTCGACTGCTCGATCGGCAATTCGAAGTCGCAGCTCCACAAAGCGAAACTGAAAATGCGCGCTCTGCTGTTCCCCAAGACGAAAATACGGCGTCGCTCCGCGAAGAACACGGGAATGCTGAGCCTGGCCAGGTAATCAATCGGAGAGATCGGCGTTTCGAAAACACGGAAACGCCGTTTTCACTTGGGTTCGCGTTTCGCAACAGGAATGACTTTAGAGGACAGACAATGCTAAACCATCGTCCTGTGCTTGTTATGGAGATGCCAGAAGAAGTCAACTCAACGGAGGCTCCGATTTTCTTGCAGGAGTTGGAACCGCTGCTCGATTCTCCCAGTGCGCGGATCATATTCGATTGTTCCGCGGTGCGTCACATTGACAGGGCGGGCGTCGCCATGATGCTGCATTGTCTGGAAAAGGCGATGAAAGGCGACGGAGATCTGAGGTTAGCGGCTTTGTCGGTGGAATCAGACGCCGTCGCGGAACTGAGAGCATTTGAAGCATTTACGACCTGCAATGAGGCCGTGAGCAGTTTCAATGACTTCCGGCCTGGGCCATATGCTCCATCCTACGCCAACGATTTTAGGCATAAGGGTACCCTTAAAAAGGCGAGCTAACCCCTCAGAACACGCGCACGTATTCTGTCTGCGTTCGACACGGTGCGCCCGAGAATACGCGCACTGTGCCAGCCTGCTTGTGAAAGAAACAGATAATTTAGATGGAGAATCTACCAGCGCAAGAGGCGGGACCGTGCTGTTTCCGAGACGCCGTTTACGCGGTTTCAGAGGCGGTAGCGGGGTAGTTGGTAGGGAGGGGCTGAGGGGCGGGGGAAATTTTAGGTGGGGTGGAGTAAGCGAGGCCGAGGGCGTGCTGGAAACCGTTCAGGGGGAGTTGGTGGAAGCTGGAAACTGCGTCGGCGATATTGTCGAAAGATTCGAACAGACGGTGGACGCCGGTGAGTTCCAAGGTGGCAGCGGCGCGAGCGGGAAGGGCGGCGAGCTTGACGTCACCGTTGCGCTTCATGGCCTCTTCCAGGCAGCGCAGCATCACATGGATGCCCGCGCTATCGAGGTGTTGCAACTGCGAACAATCGAGCACCATGCGCGGCCGGTCGGAATTTAAACAAGATTCCAGTTCGCGAAAAAATGCGCGACCTTGTGCCACGCTGAGTTTTTCCGGCAACTGCTTTACCGTTACGGGTCTCGCCACCGTCGTCATAATTTCCCAAGTCCCCAAAATGCTTTTTTTGACTTTACGCGGGACGAATGGTTTCCCGTCCCTGTAGAGAATGTAGAGCGGGAGGGACAGGGCGGTGTATCCGGGCCAACCTGTAGAGCGGAAAAGGCTTTTCAGTAGACGGGGCTGGAGGGAGCGCTGTGCCGCAGAGAGGGATGCAGGGCGCGATGGGAGCAGCCTTGCAGCAGCAGAAGAAATTAACGGAAAAATAGACCAGAAACATGCCGTCATCATGAGAGAGAAAAGCGATGCTGATGGGACGCGAGTAGTCCCAATGCGGGTTGTATAGGCCCACGGCTACGCGACCCGCAGCGATTCCCGGCTTCCGCGACGGTCCGCCGTCACGCCGGCGGAGTTCAACTGCGACGCATATTGGGAAGCGTAATGTACTTCGCTGATGATGGAGAGCGGACGCTGGCGCACTTCGTCATATACCCGGCCCAGGTATTCGCCGAGCACCCCCAGGCACAGCAGCAGCAAGCTGCCCATCATAAAAATCGCAGACGCCAGGCCAAAGCCCAGCGGCTTCAGCGGACTGCTTGAGAGCAGCGCGCAGATCGCCATCACCACCGCGGCAAACAACGCCAGTCCCGACAACGCAAAACTCATCCGCAGCGGCTTGTAGCTGAAACTGGTAATCGCATCCATCGCGTACTTGATCCGGCTGACGAAGGTGAGTTTGCCTTCACCGCCCAGGCGATCCTGGCGATCATAGAGCACCACGCCGGTCTTGTAGCCGACCCAGGCGCGCAGTCCCGGTAAGTAGCGATTGCCTTCGCGCAGAGCATTGATCGAGTCCACCGCGCGCCGGTCGAGCAGGCCAAAAATGCCGGCGTTCAAGGGAATCGGATAGTCCGACAGCGCGCCCAGCACGCGATAGAACAGCGGAAACAATAGAGCCAGAACTTTGCGCCCTTCCTGCCGGCTGCGGCGCACCGCCGTGACTACTTCAGCGCCACCGCGCCACGCGGCAATCAGTTCCGGCACCACGTCCGGAGGATCCTGGAAGTCGCCATCCATCAGCACCACGGCATCGCCCGCCGCGGTTTGCAAACCTGCCGTAATCGCGCCCATGTGTCCCCAGTTGCGCGACAGATCCACCACCACCACGTGCGGATCTTCTGTCTGAAGTTCCTTCAACAATTGCAGAGACGAATCCCGCGAGCCGTCGTTCACGTAGACTACTTCCCAGTCCTCGCCCGTGTCCTGCATGGCCCCCGCCAGAGCGGCGTGAAACGCGGTCAGTATCTCCTCTTCGTTATAAATCGGAACTACGACGGAAATCATGGAAGCTTCTCCTTGGATTCGACCCAAACTGATTCCACCAAAAAAGATGGTCACGAACAGCGCCACCTCTTTGTTGCAGGGAGCGGCTGGACTGTTGTGCCGCACTTTGTGAGATGCTGATTGGCTATCTCTTATTGACTATCTTAGGGCTGCGCGGTACGGCGGCGATGTACAGCTTTGTACTGAGTGTGCGTGCCATTCTCATGCAGGCCGCTCATGCATGCTTAGGCATGAGACGGGCCCATCATTATTGCCAGCACGTCATTTTATTTATTACGAGACTATTATTATTACGAGCCCGTCATTGCGGCTCGGCCTGGAACACGCGTACTTTCCAGCGCACTTCGGTGGGAGTCAGAACGGCGACGTAACGGGCGCGCACCGGTTGCGTACCGATCACCTTGCCGTGATCGACAATCTCGACTTCGTACTCGACGGTGTCCAGCAGTTGCAGCGACATTCCTTCCGGCGAATAAAACGTGAGGCGCAGATCGTGCGCGGTGTCGCGATAGCGCGTTTGCATTCCCAGCCGGGCCTGCTCGTGAATGGTGTCGGTGAGTTTCTGTTTGGCCGCGCCCACAAAATCGGCGTCCAGCAGCTGGGGGCGATTCTCCTCGAGCGCCGCGCTCATACTGCGCCAGGCTTCCAGATAATCGCGCACCACCGCGGTTTCGGTCTGCTTCTCCAGCGTTCGCGGGCCCACCGACGTGGTCGGCTCAACCCGCACTGCTGCCTTGTTAGCCTCAGGCTCGTCTGCAGCAAACACAAAGATCGCGGCGAAGATTGAGCAGAAGATCAGCGAGCTGACCATCAACAGACGCTTCCCCGTTGCTGGTTTCTTATTCATACTACTTCCACCGAATCTCATTGCCCATCACCACACCGGTCGCAACCGAGATGGTCGCTCCGGGATACGCCGGCATCTCCGTGCGGGCCACGCCGCGTTTCACCGGCACATCGACGGTGGCTTCGCCGTCCTTATAAATCTCCTTGAAAGTCACAATCGTGCCGTCGGGCACGGCATTGCCGCCGCAGTCCCGCACCGGTTCGGTCTCCAGCGTCAGCCTCTGTTGTGCCGGCCTGTGATCTGTCAGCTTCTGGTTCGCCAGCTTTGGGTCGCCCAGTTTCTGATTCGACAAGCGCGCGTTCATGCGCAAGCGGCAGGGATCGCCGGGGACCTGCTGGATTACGCGCGTAGCGCTGATTCCTCCGTCGCGCGCGATGAACTGCGCCGCGCCTTCCTTGGTCGCCGAATTTAATTTCGTCCAGGCCACGCCGTCGCGCGTCGTCACGGTCCGCGCCTGGCCTGCGCCCGCCACTCCTGAAAGTTGAAACGTAACTTCGCTCGGTGCAATCACCAGGTTGCGAAACGTATCAAACACATACACCACACCGCTGATGCCGTTCTGCAGGTCCACCGGCAGCCGCGATGGTTTCGCCAGAAAACTCAAGCTTGCCGGATGCGATGCCACCACATCGAAGGCGCCGTTTTCGGTCCCCGAACCGCCCACCAGCAGCGCCAGGTAGTGGCCCGCATTGTGCAGATCGCCGGCGGCAAACGAAACAGTCTCACCCAACTTCACCTCGCGCCGCAGAACCTGCGCGGGCCCCACGATGTAAAGCACCGCCTTGCCGCTGCCCGACGTCGGAATCGAAAACGCGCTCCCCGCTTCCACCGTTCGCGGTACATTCAGCATGCCGGTCTGCGCGACTGCCAGCGGCATCGCGGCCAATAGCAATCCGCCCAGCAGAACATTGAATCGTAACTTCATAATGCGGGGTTTCATCATTCCGAATTTCATTGGAACTGGCCAGAAGTGTAAGTTGTCGTCACCGCACGCTGGCTGCTCACTTTGCGCGCCAGATCCGCAGGAAGCGGAATGGCAAACGACTCTGGAATCTGCGGCAACAGTGCGCGATCGATGTACTGATCCGCGACCCACACCAGTTGCCCGCTGCTGTCGTAGAACGTGCCCAGCACGTGAACTACGTTGACCACCTGCCCGCTCTGATTCACCAGTTTGCCGGTGAAAGTCGCTCCCGGCGGCGGATTCAGCTTCTGATCTTCGATCTCGATCACCGGATCAGCTGAGGCCGCGATCAGTGTCGACGAGGGCTCCATCTTCACGCTGTCGACCTGCGACAGCTCCACTTTGCGAAACGCAATCAGAAACGGCGTGACCTGCTTGGGCAGCAGCACGTGCGAGATTTTGTCGAAGCTGTCTTCGGTGGCGATCGCCGCGCCGTTTTTCCCCAGCAGTGTCGCCTTCACGTTCACATACGCCGGCACTACGTCTTCGTTCAGCACTTCGCCCAGCAGCACCACACCTTCGGCGCGCTCCACCGGATGCATGTCCACGATGCGCACATGCGGAGCTTCCACGTCCTGCGCTCCCCAATCGTCCTCCGGTCCGCGATAAATCACGTCCCAGCGCAAGTAGTTCACCGCAATCACCTGCGGCGGCACCCGCGGTTCCTTCACCAGCGGCCATACCACCTGCCAGCGGCCGCCGGTGTTCACCACCCGTAGCTGGCGCGTGTCGGCAAACGTGCCCAGCACCGTCGACCAGCGCAGCCGCAGTTGCATCTGTGCTTCGTTGTCGGTGGCGTGCAGCGGCCGCACCTCGAAGGTATCGAGCGTGGCATAGGTGCGCAGGCTGGAATATCCGCCCGTCAGGTCGTGCACGAAATCCGGTTCGCTGAACTCATTCTTGTTGGCCAGGTTGGAATAGGCCCGCTCCCAGGCGTTCTGGGCGATCTCGTGCGCCAGATTGTTCACCGCCGCTTCCGGCGTCGACGAAGCGCGCAGCAAGTCCGCTCCCGCTCCTGCCATGGCCACGGCCGAGGGTCCCGGCCAGATCGTTCCAATCACAATCAACACCAACGTTGCCACCGCCAGCACGAAGGCCAGCAAACTTCCTCCGGCATGCACGCGGCCGCGATTCATGCGAGCAGTATTTTCTGCGTCACGATTCTCAAGATCACGATTCACAAGATCACCCGCTCTGTTTGCGGCGCCATCACCGGATCTTGCTGCCGGTCGGATTCCGTCACTTCTCGCCCTCGCCACCGCCGCTCCGGAATCAGCACCACTAACAACGCCAGAAGGCTGCTTCCTATGGGAAAGATGCCCCACATCAATCCTTGCCACGCCGGCGGGATCTGCGGCGCATTCACCGGCACCGCCGGCGGTACCGCCTCTTTGCTCCACACGCTGATCGTCTTGTCTTCCAGATCATCCACCTTACGCCAGCCGGCAAACACCAGCAGCGGGTCGTAGTAGGGATCGCGCACAAACACCCACTTCAGTCCATAACGATCCGCGTGATGCAGCATCGCGTTCAACGCGTCCAGCCCCGGCTTGCCAAAATACTTCGAACTGGTCAGCTGCGCCGCTCCGTTCTCGGTCAACTCCGGCAGCATGCGCCCCGAGTTCCACTCCCCATCCACGCTGCTGGCATCGGTCAGCACCGCCAGGCGAGAAATCTTGTTGCCAAACCCGAGCGTGATATAGCGATAGCGATCGTGCCCATCCCGATTCAGCCATGCCGCCACCGGATCGACCTTAAAACCCGCCGCATCGGCCGGATGGTAGGTCGACCATGCCACCGCCAATCCGCAGGTCAGCGCCGCCGCCGCCATCAATCCCACCGCCGCGCGCATGCGATAGCGCTCGATCAGTTCGCTGGCCAGCAGTCCCACAAACGGCAGCGCCAGCAACGTCGCCCAGTAAGTGAAGCGCTCCATGGTCAGCACTTCAAAAGCTCGGCCCAACAAAATCCGCCCCACCGGCGTCGTTCCTCCTAGTCCTACCAGAAACGCCACCCAGAAACCGAACAGCAGTGGACGCAGCCGCCGCACCGTTGATCCCCGCCACAGGATGTAGGGCAGCGCCAGAATCAGCGCTCCGTAAGGCACCACGAAATAGTTCAGTCCCCACTGCGGACTCAAAATATAATTCGCCCGGCTGGGATGCGGAATCGGCGCCTGCGTCACCGGATAGTGAATCAGCGCAATCCAGAAGGGCAACAACACCACCACGACGCCAATCCCGACTACCACGGCCAGCGTCACCGTACGCATCACAAACGCGGGAATCGAAAACTTTCCTTCTTCCCCCGTTCCCTCCCGTTCCGTGGCGTACCGGGCGCTCCTCTGTCCGTCCAACACCACCAGCGCCAGCACCGGCAGCGCGAAAAATAACGACCCAAACAAAAGCGTGGCATGATGCGCCGCTGCCGCCGCCACCGACAGCGCCGCACCTTTCACAAACGAGCGCCCCTTGCCGTAGCGCACCCACTCAAACAAATACGGCAGCGCATTCAAATACAGCGGCGCCGCGCACGTGGTCGACAACTGTCCCGCCGAATAAACCAGAAACGATTCCGAACCCAAAAACACGCTAGCCAAAGCCGCCAGCGACGCCGCCCGGCGGTCCACCCACAACAGCGAAAAGCGATACACCCCCAGAGCCAGCAGTAAAATTCCCGCAAACTGCACCGCCATGTACGCCATGTCCAATCCCATGACGTTTGACACCACTGCCAGCCACTGCTGCGGCAGCGGCGGATACGTGGTCTGCGAAAACCCCGCGTACCACTTCGGATTCCAGGGATTAAACCAGTGATGCAGATAGTGTGACGCGAAAAAAATATGAAAGTTCGTGTCGTACGTCTTCAGCGGCAGCTCCATCAACAACAGCGGCAAATGCACCGCCACCACCGCCAGCAAAACCAAACTCAGCGGAATCGCACGGACTTCTGACGGAATCACTCGTGTTACGGGCGCGGCGGACGCGTTTCTTTCCACAACTCTCCCTCGATCAGGTTTCCCCTCGACCGTTCTTTGGTGCCCCAAACACCCGCTAGGTTGCTTCCTAAACGCCGCCATTCGTTCGCTGAGACCTTCCGTTGCCCCGCTGCGTTGGAACGTGCTTCAATGCTAATTCCAAGCAATCCTGGGGAACGCCAACCAAGACCTCCGTTCTGACATCTTAAGTTGCGGGCTGTTCTCATTGCAAAGCTGAATGGAGTTCCAACCGATGCAGTATGTGCGCGACTCGTCTAAAAACCTTCGGCTCTTGTCTGAACTTCTGCTGAATACCCCCGTTTCGGTGCCGTCCGCTACCGAAAAACAGGCAAGTCCCAGCCTCAAAAACTACTCCAACCAAGTCGTTCAACTGGCTGCGGCTTTGGGCCCAAATGACTTCGAGAGTCTCAAGGCCCTGGCGAACACTAATCATGTCATCATGCGCGCATTTCCTCCCCTCCAGGAGATTTTCGAATCACAAGGAAGACCAGACGCAGCCGAGTGGGCCGAGGGCGCAATTCAGGAAGAAACTGCACGCATCAACCAAGCTTTACCCTTTCTCGCCAGGATTTGTGCAAAACTGGAAGAGGGCGGATGCCCGGTCATTGTAATCAAGTCTTTGGATCATTGGCCGGATCTTGGCAGTGACTTGGATCTTTACACCGACGGTGATCCCGCCCGAGTTATCGAACTCATGGGTAGGCACTTCGATGCCAAGCCGCATGACCGTAGTTGGGGCGATCGTCTGGCCAACAAGTGGAATTTCGTGGTTCCAGGACTGCCTGAACTCATTGAGGTCCACGTCCAGCGCCTCGGGCAGACCGGAGAACAAACTGCCGTAACCCGCTCTCTCTCCACTCGAGCTCGCATGGCCGAGATGCACGGCCATCTTTTTCGCGTTGCCGCTCCCGAAGACCGTTTTGTGATCAGCACGCTGCAACGCATGTATCGGCACTTCTACATTCGCGTGTGCGATATCGTAGACAATGCCCGGCTGTTGGACTTGCAGCTGATCGATTTTGAATATTTGCATTCCTTGGGCTCGGCGGCCGGGTTGTGGGAAGGCATCGCCACTTATATGAAGATTATTTCGGAGTACGTCGAGTCCTATCGGGGGAGTGGTGTCCCCCTTCCTTCATTGGTGACGGGGTCGGCGAAGTTCGGCACCGATCAGGTTCGTTTCCGGCGCGATTTTCTGCGCGTCTCGATACTGCCTCACTCCATGAATCTGTACGCATCCGAACTGATGAAACTGCTCTTGAAAGGGGAAGTTCGAAATAGCCTGCGCCTAAGTCTGCTGCCAGGCCTGGCCACCGCCGCCGCCCTGGGGCAAAAGATCACAGGAAGTGACAAGGGAATTTGGTAGCGGCGGTAACCGAGGAAGGTAAGAATCAGATAAGAAACCTACAGCCTTCGCCGGATTGCAGCAGAGGCGTGCTATCTCTAGGTTAACTATAGTGATAACCCGTGAGGTCAGGCGAAGCCAGGAAAAATTCATTTCGGGGGAGCAGCCGTCCGGGAACAGCGTGAATACGAACTGATCCAGGAAAGTGCTCAGCGCTCCGGGCGCTATGGACGGGCAAAAAAGAAGTCTCGGCGCGCATGGTGGCGAAACAGCACAAAGAAAAACGCAGTCCGGGGAAATAAAATCACGATTCCGTTGAAGGTGTTTTCCCGCGAAAGCCCTTTTGTTCTAACGACGGAATTCGCTCTCAGCTGACGAAAGGCTTTCGCATGGTCCGCATTCTGTTGGTCGACGATAATCCCGCGGTGCGGCGCTACCTGCGCGCCATTCTCGAGCAGCAGGAATCTTGGCATGTGTGCGGCGAGGCGCGAACCGGCGCCGAAGCCCTCCACCAAGTTCTGGAGGCGCCCCCGGATCTGATTCTGCTCGACTATCAAATGCCCGATCTGAATGGCGTGGACGTCGCCAAACAAATTTCCGAGCTCTTCCCTAAGATTCCCATTCTAATGGTGACCTTACATCTTTCGAATCAGCTGGCAGAAGCAGCTCGCCAGGCCGGAGTTCGCGGGGCCTGTGCGAAGCAGGATATTGGGTCAGTCGTCGAAGCAGTCGACGTTTTATTGCACGACAAAACCTACTTCCCCGGCATTGCCACGAGCCACAACGTTTAGAGCGGCCCGTTTTGGTCCTACAGCCTCGAAATACAGGATTCCCTGTATTGGACCCTCTCCTATGGAACGTTAGCCTCAGTGGGTTAAGGGGCCCTCCCCCGATTTTGTGGTGTTCAATTAAAAATGATTTTGGTCAGGCTTGTCACAAACGAAAGACACAAATGTGGCGAATCGTCTGGTCTCCCCAAAAGGACTGAAATCGAATGACAATTCGCATACTGCTGGTTGACGACCACCCAATTGTGAGGCAGGGCTTGAAAACGCTTTTGGAAGGGCATTCAGGGTGGGAAGTCATTGGAGAAGCGTCAGACGGGGCTGAAGCGGTGGAGAAGGCCAAGGATCTGAACCCAGACGTCATGGTGCTCGACGTCACCATGCCGAGGATGAATGGCTTGGAGGCCTGCCGTCTGCTGCGGCAGGAATGTCCCGGGCTCGAAATATTGTTCGTTACGCAGCACGATTCTCCACAAATGATGCGGGAAGCCCTGGAAGCTGGGGCTAGGGGATATGTCGTAAAGTCCAACGCCGCACGCGATCTGTTAGCGGCCGTCGATGCGGTAAGCCAGCATCGGGTCTTTACTGCGTTGAATGGCCGGAACGTTGCCGAGTTACGCTAAAGCGCCGAGTTTCTGCTGAAAGATGACTCTTTAGCTCCATTCGGGTCTGGAAAGAGGGGAATTATGAAGCTGAGGATCTTGTTGGCCGATGACCATGAAATCGTGCGCCGCGGGTTGCGCGCGCTTCTGGAAAAGCACGAAGGCTGGGAAGTCTGCGGCGAAGCCAGCGATGGCCGCGAGGCCGTGGAAAAGGCGTTGCAGTTGAATCCCGACGTCGTCATCGTCGATATCGGAATGCCCAACCTGAACGGCTTGGACACCACCCGCCAGCTCCTGCAGCACGACCCCCATTTCAAGGTAATCGTCCTCACGATCACAGATTCGGATCAGGTCATTCGCGAGGCGCTCGACGCTGGCGCTCGTGGCTTCGTTTTGAAGTCCGATGCTGCGCGCGACTTGGTGTCTGCCGTCGAAGCGCTGCAGAACAAACGCATGTTTTTCACGCCTCGAGTTAACGATCTAGTGTTGGCCGGCTTCCTGGAAAAGGGCCAGACCGTTTCCAGAAACGAGGCGCCCAAGCTGCCGACTCTGACGGCGCGGGAACGCGAGATTACTCAGTTGCTGGCGGAAGGCAACAGCTCCAAGGAAGTCGCCTCTCTTTTGAACTTGAGTACCAAGACGGTGGAAACACACCGGAGCAATATCATGCGGAAACTGAGCTTCCATTCCATTCGGGATCTGGTTGTTTATGCCATCAAGAACAACCTTATCCAGATTGAACTACCGCCACCGCCGCCAAAAACGCCTACGGGTCCAGGGCCTACAGCGGCGTGAGCCGTCGGGCACGACCACGATTAGATTTATCCAATTAAAAACGGTTTTGCTTAACGAACGCCTTCCCCGGGATAGTATCCGCTTTGCGTGCGGACGATAAGCCGGGTGCGATCCGGCCCCTTTGCCTCAACCCGAAGAGCTTGGTATCCGCTCTTTCCTGCCCCTGGTTTAAATGCTAGCGTGTACTGGCTGCGGATGTCGCGCGCGACAGTACGCGTAATTTCGTTCACTTCATCAAGACTCTGGGGAAAGAATGCTACTCCGCCCGTGCTAGTTGCCAGATTCTGAAGTGCATCGCGGCCGGTCCGCGTCATCCCTTCATCCGTGAGCCCGATGGCATACACCATGGTTCCCTTTTTCGGTTGCAACCTGCGAATGGCATCCTGCAATGTCTCCTGACTCATGTTGTCCTGGCCGTCCGTAATCACCAGAAGCACCTTCTTGGGGAGCCTCGGATTGTTCTGCAGGTGCACTGCAGAGGCCACAACTGCGTCGTAAAGCGCCGTGCTGCCCCGACTGGAGACTTGGTGCAAGGCAGTCTGCAGCAAATTCACGTCGGAAGTGAAGTCCTGGTCAAGATAAGGAGTTTGGTTGAAATTGACGACGAAAACTTCATCCTGAGGATTGCTTGCGCGAATCAGATTAACCACGGCCTGGTTCACCTTTTCGCGCTTGTCACGCATGGACCCCGAATTATCGATGACAATTCCCAAAGCAACAGGAACGTCCTCGCGGCGAAAGGATGTAATCGGTTCGGGCACATTGTTTACATAAATAGAGAACGCCCTCCGATCCAGTGACGTTACTAGACGCCCCGTCTCGTCCGCGACTGTGGCATGCAAGACCACCTCTTGCACCTGCTTTTTGAAAACAAACCGGCCGGAGTCATCCGATTTATCTGCGGTAATCGGCGACTGTTGATCCTGTCCAGATGGCGCCTGGTCACTGGGTTGCTCGCTGGATGTTTCCGGAACCGTCGACGGCATTGCCGTGCGAGGGGGGCCATAGTCTGGATCCCATGCGGCCGGCGGGGGCGTCGGAGGACTGCTTTGAGCTGGCGCAGAATTCTGCGCATAGGCAATCCCGCACAAGACAACTACAAGGCCTGCCATTCTCAGTGGTGAGCGGAGAACTATAATGGTACCAAAGTGCATTAGACGAGCCTCCGTGCATGTTTTTAGATGCTATTTCCAGTAATGCTGCACAGCTTTTTGTTTTGGTTACACTGCCCCTCTCGTGTCCAAGGCCGCATCCCGCCTTGACCCTTCGTGGTTAGGGAAAACACTGTATTGCTGGAGAAATTTCTCGTTCACACCATAGTTCTAACAATTTGACGAATTTCTGGCTCTCCGGAAAAACTTACACCAATCTCAAATTGTTCAGTTCGCGAAGCGGCGTAGATGCAACGAATACGTGTTTGGCAGGCTTTGTGCTTTGAAACACCAAGGCAGACATCTTTCGCATTCGCTGGGATTGCACGCCCGCGTACCGTTCAGTTTGCCGGGTCCGACATTGCAACCGCTCAACGTACCGGGAGGTGGAGAATGCTTCGAATTCTGATCGCAGACGATCATGAAGTGGCGCGGCAGGGCATTCGCGCGCTGTTGGAAGCGCATACGGGTTGGGAAGTCTGTGCCGAAGCTAGAGACGGGCGCGAGGCTGTGGAACTTGCCGGGAGCGTGAACCCGCATCTGATTTTGCTCGACATCGGCATGCCAAACTTGAATGGGCTGGAGGCGGCGCGCCAGATTTTAGCCTCCTCGCCTGAGATGCCTATCTTGATTCTGACCATGCACGACTCCGATCAGGTAGTTCGCGAAGTTCTTCGCGCCGGAGCGCGCGGCTTTCTTCTCAAATCGGACGCAGGGCGCGACTTGGTCGCAGCCGTCGAGGCTTTACAACTGCACAGAACATTCTTCACCACCAGGGTTAGTCAGATGGTATTGGATGGGTTTCTTGATCGGGAGATTTCCGACGGTCGAACTGCCCGAACGGAGAAAAGAGAGGAAGAGACTGCCGCGGTTCTTACCGGCCGGGAGCGCGAGGTGATTCAATTGCTGGCGGAAGGAAAGACCAGCAAAGAAGTAGCTGTGGCGCTCCATCTCAGCGTCAAGACCGCGGAAACGCATCGCACCAATCTCATGCGCAAGCTCGGCCTCCATTCCGTTGCCGACCTCACCCGCTACGCCGTGCGGAACGGGATCGTCCAGGTCTTCTAATTCCGTTTGACACGAATTAAGTTTTCTGAATCCGGGTCGCGGTCCAGCCATTTCAGAACATATAATTCGCGACCGCGTAAAGCGTCGTCTCCCCGAAAATTACCTGCTTTACCGGATACACCTTGTTTTCCTTTATGCATAGCCTCAGTTCACTAGGTTCAGACGCAAGTGCTCGTGCACGGAAAGATGGTTCTCAAATGCTATTCACGATTGCTGCCCTATTGCTGATTCTGTGGTTACTTGGGATGGTCAGCTCCTACACGCTGGGCGGGTTCATCCACATCCTGCTGATTCTAGCGATTATTGCCGTCCTCGTGCGCATTATCCAAGGGCGAAGCCCAGTTTAAACGGCACCCTTATGTACTGAGCAAGTTTCCAGAGTCGCGGTGATTCGTTTGCCCGCGAATCGGTGAACCTATTTCCGAACATCCTGTAAGAAACCCACCAAACATTCTCTCCTCTCCGACATCTGATTGATTGGCAGGATTGATTGGCAGGAGATTGCACAGTTCCAGCGACGAGCTGAGGAGGTCACAATGAGTGAACATTCCAAGGGTGAACAGACCTGTGAGGTTTGCGAGCAGGCCTTCGATTCGGAGCAAGAACTGCAGACTCACCAGAATAATTCTCATGGACAAAATGAGTCAGGAGAAAGGCAATCCAATTACGACGTAGAAACCGATCGGCCGAACCGACGAAAAATCGCTTAAGCCGCATTTCGCTTCGGCCTTGCCTGGAACCGTGTTGGTCAAAATAAATTTCAAAAGGAGACGATAAAATGAATAAGGATCGAATTGAAGGGAAAGTAAAGGACGTAGCAGGACGCGTTGAGCGCCAAGCGGGGGAATGGACCGACGATCCCAAAATGCAGGTCAAAGGCGCCGCCAAACAGGCCGAAGGCAAAGTTCAAAATACCTGGGGAAAAGCCAAAGACGCTGCCAAAGATACCGCTGACGAGGCCAAGGCCAGCTCCAAGCCGCCGCAACGTGAAAAGGACGCTGAGAAAGCGGATGCCAAAGAAGTTCGTCGTCGGAGCTAATTCCGAAGTCAGCTTACTTTAGCGGGGGATGCAGCATGTCGGTATTGCCCGCCCTCCCCGTTTCGGCGTGAGAACTCACAACATAGAGCGCACTGCCCAACGCAGGGTGCCAGCGGCGAGAAGCTGCCCACCCTGCATTTTATTGTCCCGAAACAGTTAAGCTCAAAAAATAACCGACCTTTCGCAAAGGAGGCCACCTGTAAAATCAGTGCACCGAATCAGTGCATCACTGTATGGGATCCTGCCGGGTATTCGTTTTAGATGGTGGAGTGGGTTACGAGTAGTTATGAAACATTGAGGAGGGGTCCATGTTACGACCGTTTGGCGCTTTCCTCGTAGTCTTCTCGGTACTTAGTCTGCTTGTGCAAATGAACGTTTTAGGCAGCGTGTTTGGGATTGCCGCCCTCTCCCTGTTTGCCGCTGATGAAGCAGTATTACAGCTGGCGAAAAATCCCCGCTCTTCCCGGCTGCCAGGGGAACCTCTTCTCTAGCACCCTGGCGGTCCCCCAAGGGCACTTTTCTTCACGCTGCCGATGCGCCTAAGTGTGACTTTCCCTCGCTCTTTTCGGCATCATCGAGACGCAACTCACAGAGCTCGGTGATCAGGCTTCCAGCCCACTGATAAATATTGTGTTCACGAATTGCGCGGCGCATATGTTGCATGCGCGATTGTTTTTCGTCCGGATCCATTTCCAGGGCAGTCCTGATGGCTTCGGCGGTCTGGTCAACATCGTACGGATTCACTTGCAGTGCGTCGCGTAATTCCCGCGCAGCCCCGGTAAAAATACTCAGAATCAGCACGCCATTTTCGTCATTGCGGGCGGCCACAAACTCTTTGGCTACTAGATTCATGCCATCGTGCAACGCAGTTACTAAACATAAATCCGCCGCTTTGTAGTAGGGCTCAATCTCTTTGTGACTGTGCTGCCGGTTGAGCAAAACAATCGGCTTCCATTTATCCTTTTGAAAACGCCAATTAATTCGCCCTGCCTCCGCCTCGATTTCCGCTTCAAGGTCGTGATATCGCTTGAGATGGCTACGGCTGGGGGCCCCGATTTGCACGAATGTAAATTGCCCCTGATACCTCGGGTATTTTTCAAAAAACCGTTCAACCGCCGAGAATCGCTCCAGAATCCCCTTCGTGTAATCCAGTCGATCCACGCCCACTCCCAGAAAAAGCGCCTCCACGTCCAGATTCTTCAGCAGCGCTGAGCGTCCTTCATACACAGACTCAGACGAAGGTTCGGAGGACTGATCAGCGACATCCACACTGATGGGGAACGGGTGCACCGTTGTCCTGTGACCCAGGCGTTGCACCGTGAAATGTTCCCAATCGATTCTCGACTCCAGCACCCGATCCGCGGTCTGAAGAAAGTTGTTACAGTGCGATTGGATGTGGAACCCGACCATGTCGGCTCCTAGCAACCCTTCCACCAACTCTCGTTGCCAGGGGCAAATTCCAAATCCTTCCGGATTGGGCCATGGAATGTGCCAGAAAATCGCTACCCGCGCGTCTGGCCTCTTCTGCTTGATCATCCTGGGCAGCAGCGCGAAGTGGTAATCCTGCACCAGAACCACAGGCTTGTCGCTATCTTTCATTTCTTCCAGCAGAGCATCGGCGAATTTTCGGTTGACGGCTTGATATTGCTTCCAGTCAGCTGCTCGAAAAATCGGACGGGTATGTGCAATGTGGCAGAGCGGCCAGAGTCCTTCATTGGCAAAGCCGTAGTAGTAGCCTTCTTCCTCTTCCTTCGTCAGCCAAACCCGTCGCAAGGTGTATCGCGGATCGTCCGGAGGCACCGGTAGCCGGTCATGCCGGTCCACGTTGTCGCGGTCGGCGGTGCCATTCCCGTGAGCCAGCCATGTTCCCGCGCAAGCGCACAGCACAGGCTCCAGAGCTGTTACCAGGCCACTCGGCGGCACGCTCACCTCTACTGACTTTCCACGCCGCATGTGAATATAGGGTTCGCGGTTCGAAACCACAAAGAGACGGCTCTCTCCCAGACGAGTGCGAAGATCCGCCGTGAGCCTTTCCGCCGTCCACTGCGATTGGCCTTCCGCCCGCAACCTCGCTTCCCGCTCCGCGGCCGTACGCGCGGAATTGAGACTCTGCGCAAGCGTCGCCACTTCCTTGGCTAGCGGCGGATACAGTTCTGCATCCGGTACTCCGATCCTCGAAGAAGGCATGCGCCCGGTCCTTAGGGCTCTCATCCAATGCGCCGTGCGCGCAATGGGGCCCTCAATACTCCAGCGCACAATCAGCAGGGTAATTAGAGCAATCAGAATCACCTGTGCCAGGCCGCTGAAGAAGGTGTCGCGCCAGATGCGCATACTTTGGTCGCGAATGTATCCCGCGTCGTGAACGACAGCCAGGGCGCCCAAAAACTTGTCTAAGCTGTAAAGCGGAATGACGGCGATGTGGACTGGTTCATCCGCCAACCTTTGAAAGGCGTCCGACGCGCCGTTTTCTCTTAGCGTATCGAGAACAATCGGCGGCACTTGCGCCATCTTCGGCGCCAAATCGTTCGTGATGGCGATAATATGACCCTGAGGGTCATACACTGCCATTCCCATCAAGTTTTCCCGATTAGCGAAGTGCTGAACGGTTTTCCGCAGTGTCTGAAGATTGCCCTTTTCGATGTCCCGCTCGACGCTTCCGGCCAGGCTTTCCGCCAGCACCGCCGAGCGCCGTTGCAAATCCCGTCTCAGACTCCGCTTTACCGCCCACACTTCGTAGCCGGACGAGCACAGTGAAACCAACATCACGCCGACGATCAGGGAGACGATGAGCCGGACGCTAAGCAGTCGCATACGTTAACCTCAGAGGATGGCCTGGCCCGTTTCTCTTACCCCGCGGACTCGTGCAGCCACGGTTCCACACGCCCTAGGAAGAATCCCGCCGGCAGACGTTTCCCTGTAAGTTCTTGCTAATGCATCAGTCGAGCCCTACTTCGATGCCACATTCATTTGTTTTGCTGCTCCCTTCGTCGAAATCCCGAAGGTCCTGCTTTCCTGAACTCCAAATGAAGGCTTGCGTTTCCCGCTAAGGAGGGCGTTTCGCCCACATCCACTACAGGGAACCCTCTATGGACCAGGCAATAGCAGCGGGCGTAAAAGTGCTATACAAAGGTGTAGAAGCTGCACGCGTAGTCCGCCACTGGATCAGGAAGAGATGTGCAATCAACCGTCTGTGATGGCAAAGGAATTGCGCATTGATCACCAGCCTGCTTCGTCTTTCGGAAGAGGTACATTTATGAAGCGAACGACGAGTTTGTTTGCCGCCTTTGTAGTAGCAGCAACTCCTTTGGCATTTTCGCAGGAACCCCAGGAGCCTTCTCAATCCCCTGAGGATGCTTTCGTGACTCAACAATTGGTCGCATGGACCAGGGTGCAAAAGCCGCAACCGGCGCCTCAGCCATTGCCGCCCCGGGACCAGCCAGTTCCTCAACCTGACCAGCAGGACCAGCAAGGGAAGCAACCAGCGGAGCCTCCGACTCCATCGCAGCAGACTCCCACTACCCAATCCTTCACCGGAAAGATCTTGAAGGATGGAAGCAAGTTCGTTTTGAAAGTGGCCAGTAATACGACTTACGAATTGCAGGATGCCGGCGACGTAGGACAATACGAGAACCAAACCGTAAAAGTGATTGGAAGCCTTGACAGCGGCAGCAACACGATTCGAGTCGTCAAGATTGAATTGCTCTCCTAGCGCCATCTAAGTCAATGCGTCTGAGCCTCCCCAGGCTCTCACCCTAACGGCGTTCTTCGGCCATTAAGCAGGCCCTACCACGTCCAGCTCTAAGTTCTACTCCTAACATTACCGTCCTGTCGCCGTCGAACCAAAGGCAGGTGCCCCGGCATAGGTCCGTTCCAGCACAATGGAACCATAAAAAAAACCACCGAACATTAAAAAGACCCGCTGCGATTTCTCACAGCGGGCCAGTGTGTCCCGTTCCTTTATGGGTTTAATACTTGCTCTCGGAGGGAGTGATGTCGACAACGTGGAGCTTGTTGGTAGCGGAGTCCATCGTCGCCATAACTTTCACGCTCTTACCCTCGAACTGCTTCGCCTTGTCTTGGTCGTCGAGCTTGTAGGAAGTCTGAGTGGCGCTTTCCTGTAGCACGAATTCGTCACCGGACTTCTGGATCTTGCCTTCGAAGGCCCGAGCCGACTGTTGCGAAGTGCTGGCATCGGTCTGCGATTGCGGCATCGAGCTATTGGGGCTGGCGGCGGACGGAGACTGCGCTGATGGCGAGGCCTGCGAGTCAGACGTGGATGGAGTCTGCGACGGTGTTTGCGATGGGGTCTGGGCCGCCAGGTTGATTCCAAGTCCCGACAGGCCTACGAGTGCAACGATCGGTAGAAGTCTCTTCATGATTTTTTCCTCCGAAATTTGACAATTTGTGAGTCGCGAATGTGTTTGGGATCTCACACTCACACTGTTTGCAAACACGTCGCCAAATTGCAAAAAGGCCTTAATGCACGACTTATCCCTAAGCTGGAGCGCTCTATCATCTATTCACAGTGAAATGCTTCCCCATCGTCCCGAATTTTTGTCCTAATGGCATTCAGCGGCTGTTATACGGCGAAACCCGTACCCGTGAGCTGTTCATTTTCGCGTCCGGCGACTACCACCGGATGTGGGAAACGCGCGAATTTCTACAGAATTTACCCTAGTGCATCGGAAGCACACTTTTTGTACGGTCAGCTATCAACCCTTGTTCGTGGTGGCGTAAGCACCTTTACCTTTCCTCGGCAATTCCGGCTCGGAGACAGAACATGAGCGTAAACAGAACCGCTGCCTACGGAATGTACCCTCGCAACGTTGCTTTGCCGGAGGTCGTCTCTGCCTTGAACCAGGCTGGATTTCAAAACCAGGATATCTGCATGGTATTGTCTCCCGCTCATCCGGTGGCGACCGGTGTGGGGGACGCCAGAATCGGTGGCTTTGCGCAGGAAGAAAGCGCCAGCAGTGCCCGCATGATCGGGTGGTTTTCAGAGTTTGGCGCCGTCGTAATTCCCACAGTCGGCTTTTTCATTCGTTCCCAGGCGTTTTTCCAGGCGCTGCTCGCGGAACAGAATTTTCCCGCACTTTCTCGAGGGGCGCGCACCCTGCTCGGTCTGGGCTTTTCTACCGACGAAGCAAAAAGGCTAGGTCACCAGCTCTGCGATGTCGGAGCGCTGGTATACGTTTCATGCAAGGAAGGCACTAAAGCTGACTGGGCGATCGAATTACTACGTCGGGCAGGAGCCAAAGAAGCCTCCAGTCTTGGAATGGCGCAGGCCACACAGGCAGCTGCCGCCTAGATGCTCCGGCGCGTTCTCCCTCCCCGCAGTGCGAGGAATCTGGGATTGTCGGTCCGGCGCGAGAGATCTTCGCCTCCTCGCGCCACTCACGACGACAAAAACTTTCCGAACACAAAATCGGACACTCTGTCTAACTTCATCCTTCGTGAAAATGTTCCATAGTTACGTTGGCATGTCCGTCTTCAGATTTCTCTTTGACTCCCTCCTCTCAGCAACTTAGGTCTCTGTTGCGCTCGCCTGCGTTACTGGCCCCTTAGTTGCAAGTCCATAAGCCAACTCTTCGTGAGTGCGAAGCATCCCTTTACAGCCACGGAGAGCATGGCTTGGTTCACGAGGTTTGGCTTCATCAATAATAATGCTTGGCTCCTCTATGAAAACGAACCGCATCTGGATTGAGATCGTGTTAATCGGCACAGCAATCGCCTGCGCGCTCGCACTCTTCATTGCAACTCTAGGGGCAGCCGCCGGAGCGGCGGCGGGCGAAGCTGCGGCGCAGGAAACGCAATCGCCGGGTGTGCAGACCTACGCAGGCATGGTGACCTGTTCCCGTTGCAGTGCCAGGCATTCTGCCGCGCTCGGCCAGACTGCCGCCGACTGCGCCCGCATTTGTGTGCGCGGGGGAGCAAGCTTTGTCCTGGTCGACGGCCATGGAACCTACCTTCTCGATGGCGACATAAGTGTCCTGGGCCGGCTGGCTGGCCAGCGAGCCCGCGTCGTCGGTGAGTTGAACGGAAAGACAATCAAGATTTCTTCCGTCGCTGCGGAAAGCTAGCTGGCTATGCGGCTTCGCAGAACTCCCATTTCGTTCGGAGGTCGTTTCGGTGAAAAACTTACTGATCCGCTTCATGCTGGCGGCTGCTTTAACCCTGGTTGCCTTTGCGCGGGTATCGTCCGCGCAGGCGCAACAAGCTGACGAAGATCGGGCTCCCGCTACTCCGCGCCAGCAGCAACCCGCCGAAACAAAATCGCCCGGACAGCCACAGGTTCCCGCGCCCTCGGGCTATGCCCATACGAATGATGCGCAAACTCGCCAGGCCCTCGCCTTTACCGGACGCATCGCCAATGAAAAGGGCAAGCTGGTGTTAAAGGACCCGGTAACCAAAATGAGCTACCAGCTGAACGACCAGTCGAAAGCCAAACCTTACGTCGGCAAACAGGTCAAGGTCGTAGGTAAGCTTGAAATGAACAGCAATACGATACATATCGATACCATTGAACCGATATAAACCGCGCGTTCTTTTGCTTGCGGCATTCGATGTGGCCTTACAAGTTCATCATGATTCAATCCCGGGCTCGGAGTGCCTGGTTCGCTAAGAGTTTTATTGTTTGCTCCGCAGGCGTAGCACGGCCCAATGCACTGGTTTCTTTATATCTGCAATGCCTTAGACCGCAAGATATTAATGCCAATATCTAAGGCATACGCTGGATACTCTCAGCAATACTCGCCCGGTCATACTGATGGGGAGATAGAACGATTCTCGAGCCAGAGAGCCGTCAGAAAATGGCGGCGCTAGTAGCTGGAATAAATTGCCTGGAGGTCTTGAAATGTCGTCACGGAAACTTACATTGCTTTCAGTTGTATTGTGTTGCGCCGGTTGGGCTGTGGCCCAGGCTGCGCCCGGCGGAGCAGCGCCGGCTGGTGGATCGAGCAGCGCGGGACAGAGTTCAGCTCCCGGTTCGACGGCGACCCCGCCGACCGGCAGCGTAAACCCGCCCACCGGTACCGCACCCCAAACCGCACCCGGCCAGACTGCGCCCCAGACTACCCCTGGACAGACCACTCCGGGGCAAACTCCTCCGGGATCAACTTCGCCCAACGGAACTCCGAATACAAACGCACCAGGGTCCAACTCCCCTAACTCCGCTACCCCTGGAACCACGCAGCCCTCGACGGTTAATCCCAACACGACGAACACTCCTGGCACCACGCCGAGCGGGTCGCCTTGTGGAACGTTGCCAGGCTCAGCAAATGGAGCGTCAGGTTCTACCCCGAACACGTCGAGCCCCAATCCGCCGACTCCAGGAAGTCAGGGCAACACGAGTTCGTCGCCGGGCATGACCCCGTCACCGGGCACGCCTTGCCCTCCCAGTACCAGCGGGAATACCACCTCGCCCCATGCCTAGACTTTTGTCATTTCTGTATTAACAATTCGGTGATCTCCCCCTTCGCGGGCCTTCGGGCCCGCCTTTTTTTCTCCACACTGATACTAACGTCGAGGGAGTCGATGACGGCAGCGCCCTCATCAAAAACCGTGGCTTCCGTTCCCTGCCTTCCAGCATCAGAATGTCATGCGCCCGAATCCTAACTCTTCCGAATACCAGTTCCGCATTCCTAGCGAGCCGGAGCCCTTTCCGATTCACGAACCTCCCGATTCTCCCGAGAACCCCGACGTTCCCGTGCGCGAGCCCGATCCGGAAGATCCCGGCCAGATCTGAGGGAATTGGTTCTCGTAATCAACGATTAGCACCGACGAACAACGAGTCCTACAGGGAACGGCGGATGGTTTCTTCCCTCCTCTAATTTCATACTTAGGCTCAAATGTTTTTCCAACGGTGTTGGGCTACGCTCATGCCGCTATTCTTAAATCAATCGGCAAAACCAGGAGGCAAAAATGGCACACTACGGGACACTCAAAGATGCGCGCGTCACCGACGCCGCTGACGATATTCGCGGTTCTCATCTGTATGGCTTGAACGACGAGAAGTTAGGCAAGATCGACGATGTCATTTTCGACCATTCCACCGGAAACATTCGTTATGTCGTAGTGGAAACCGGCGGCTGGCTCTCCACCAAGAAGTTCCTCGTCCCGGCCGAAGGCCTGCGTGCCTCGGCCAAGCATGAAAATGACTTCGAAGCCAATCTGGACAAGCGCCAGGTTGAAAGCTTTCCGCCCTACAATGAATCCGACTTGGAGTCCGAAAGCCAGTGGGCTGGCTACGAAGGGCGCTACCGTTCGAAGTGGGTGGCCGATCCCGTAATGCATCGCGCGGAAACCGACCGCAACATTACACCCACCACCCAACAAACCTCGGGCAATCCAGTATCGGAGCAGGGAGCGGCCCAAGCTCACGGATGGACTACGGATACTAAACCGGCGGCCGGTAGCGTAGCCAGCCCAGCTGACCTGGAGTCAGCGTCTTCCACCACCGACCGCGCAGTTCCCGCAGGAACCGATTCAGTCGTGATCAGCAACAGCGCAGTAGGAATCGGCGGGCGCTGGGACACTTTCCAAAGCCGCCTGCGCGAACGCCGCAAACAGGCCGTTTCGGGATGCAATACCTGCTCTGGCGAGTCCGCAGTGAAGCGCGGCTCCGAAAGCGTTGACACATTGCGCAAGGCTGTCTAAGAGGGTAACAGACAAACCTCTTTGCCCTTGTCGGAAGAGTGACAGACAAACCTCTTTGCCCTTGTCGGAAGAGTGGAAAAAGAAAAGAGGCACCCAAGGGATTTGATCGATAGGGTGCCTCAATTTCTTGGGGGCTAAACCAATCTTAGCGCAGGAAAAGTTGGTATCGAAAGCGAGCAAACCGGCATCTCAACTCCGTCATGATCGCCGGCAATCCAAAATCGTGTAGAACGGCGGCAGCCTGTGCAGTGGTTCTTGTCGTCCTGATCCTGGTAAGCACGGTTTTCGTTGCCGCGCGTAAGCGAAGCGCCCCGGTTAGAGTTATGCCCTTGCGCCCCTCGATCTTGATCCTTCGATCTTTATCTTCATCTTCGACGGCCCACTGAACTCAACGGCTAGGAGAGACCTTCCACAGCTGAGCCAATGCTTTGGCTGCGTCGGTTAAAGCGCGCTTCTCCGCATCCACGGGCGATGCGGCGATTCCGGTTCCTGCCCGCTGCACAATCGGAGTGCGGTATTGGGAGACTTTGCCTGTTAAACCGACCTGATAAATGTCACGTACCGCACATTCGAAAGCGCGTTTTAAGTGTTTGGCGGGGGCCTGGGCAATGCCTTTGTTCATCATTGAAACTACTCACTTTCTACCCTTCTCAGCAATGTAAGACGAACCCCCGCGAGCGACAATACAGCGTTGCACGCAACTGTTACCACTGGCTTTCTTAGCTATTAGGAGAAGTCTATCTAAGGTGGCAATCGTTCCAGACGTTTATCAATTGGGATAAATACCTACGGAGGCAGGGTCGTGGAAGGCGAAATGACAGGACGAAAGCAGCCTTAGGCGGCGGCCACGTCGGAATGTGCGCAGCTTCGGAGCGCCCGCAAGGCGTATAACGCATCATCCAAGACGACGTCTTCTTCAATATGATCCGTGGTCGTAACAAACAACTCGCGAATACGGGAGACAATAGCTTTCTCCGCTTCCTCAATCCGCAGCGGCACCTTACTCCGGTCATTTTCGAACAGCGCAGCATGATAAAGCGCTTGCCAAGCGTGGCGAGGGGAATTGCTGGACATTCCAGTACTCAGAGACATAATCCTTGAAGTGAAGATGGCTCTTCTACGTAAGCGGTTTTTGGCGTCCGTCCGAATGTCGGCGCCGAGTGGAAACACTACTTTACGGGGACCGCCAGGAAACATCGGGTAAATCCCGTAGTTTGCACAAGCGAAAGGAAAAGCTGTGGAAGGGCGCTAAGAAGCTAACACCCTCCCACTTAAAACTAGGCTGCCCGTCGGGATCTCGACTTCGAGGGCTGCTTTCCGGTCTCGCGCCCCTCTGTCTCCGCTTCCTCGCCTTCTCCCGCCTGCGAGTTGATCTGCTCGGCTAGCTGAGTCAGCTTTTCGTCAGTCTCCTTCTCCTCTTCCAGAGTCTGATCGAGAAGGGAAACATGTTCATTCTCGCCCAGCAGTTCCGCGAAAGCTCTTACCGTTCCGTAACCGGCGATCTCATAATGCTCCACTCGTTGAGCGGCACCGATGATTGCGGCGTCCATCAGTGCGTCCTCATAGTCCTCGGAGATCGTCTCAGCCCCTTCCTTCACCAAGCCTTCCATCCCTACACACTTCTTGCCCGTAGGCTTCTCGCCCAACGTCTCGAAGATCTGTTCCAGCCGCGAAACGTGTTCCGACGTCTGGCGCAGGTGCTCCTCGAAACCCTGCCGCAACTCGGCATTGGACGAGGCTTTTGCCATCTTAGGAAGCGCCTTCACCAGCTGAGTTTCGGCGCTATAGAGATCCTTCAATTCATTGACGTACAACTCCCGTAATGATTCCTTTGGCATTATTTTCCCTCCTATTGAGTTCCAGCGATGGGGCGGAGTGTCATGCACTGGTTTCTTTCCGAAAAGTATGTCTCGCGTCCATGCCGATCAATACCTCAGATGCTGTATAAATTCCTTGCAGTTTGGACTCGATATGCCTTGTGGGCTAAGAGAGAGCCGCGTTAGCGTTCTGAAACGGCAGATTGCGCAACAGGTCGCCGTGTTTTGCCATGGCGCGGTTTTTAGGCGCCGCAAGCCGTGCAAACCGAATGACCGCCGTAGCCGCTAAGCTTGGTATTGACTCGCGAGAGGGATTCTCCCCAATGTGCCACTGCCCTGCACTAAAGGTCAAATGAATGCCGGCTTTTGAGCCGCTGAGGGAACTCTCATACTGCCCGCCTTTCAGGGTTTGTTACCGAGTCGCAGCCGCCCTGCCGTTCTCAATCAAATGATCTTCCTTTAAATGCTGGTCTTTGGAATGGAAGTCGAGCCCGAAGCGCGGAGCTTCTCGGGTCCCGCTGACAGTGAAAGGAATTTCGGCGCCGGCTCCGTCCTTGTGAAAAAACGGATCGACCGGCTTCAGCAGAATCGACTTCCATCCAGTCGTCATCTGCGAGAGCTTCGCGTTCAATCTCAGCAAGCCGTGAAAATCGAACGTATCCCCGTCCAGGCTGTACTTCCCCGACATGTCCGCGTGCGTCCCCGGAACTAGAAAATGCAGGTAGGAAAAGAAAAGCACTCCATGACTCAGAATAAATGTACCCTTTAAGTCGGACGTCACAGCCTGCTCGGCCTGTCCCGGCGCCACGCCGCTCGTTCCGAGACTGCGCATGCTTAGCCCATCGATCCGTCCCTGAACTTTGTCACTGGTGAAATGAGCCGCGGGCAAATGAAAGTTGCCTTCGAGTTCGAGGCGTTTCCCAATGTCCTCCCCGCCGGCGGGCAGACTCAGCTTGGTCCGCATCTCAATCACCCCGGTCATGATTGGCGGGTCGGTCTTGATCCCCAGCTTCAACAGCTCCTCGACGCGCGCCTGGCCCAGCAGAACTTCAAGTTCCACGTCGTGTCCTCGCGGATTTTTGACGCGCACAATCTTGCCCCGGGCGGTAAAAGAAGAATGCAACACCGTCGCCTTCACGGGATCAAGATAAGTATCGCCGTCCGTCCCGTCCACAATCGCGTGAAAGTCGGTGTGCAGCGGAACGCGATGGCCGCTAACCGCAATCTGAAAGTCGGGCGTATCGGTCTCGCCGTCCACTTCAATGTGTCCAAGCTTTCCGCTGTATTTTCCTGTGGACGACAGAATTCCTCCGATGCCGGGAAGCGTCCCCAAATCGGCGTGAGTAAAGGAATAGTCCCCCTCGACTGCGGACTCCCGCGGGCTGGTTTCGTTCAGAGGTCCGAACCGGCCAGTCGAATGGATTGCCCCTACCGGCCTCGGATTCACCAGCGTGGCGTCGAAGCGGAGTGGCAGGCCGGGTCCAATCTCTTTCAGTCGCAAATCGCTGATGTCGAATTCCAGGGGCGGCTTGCCGGGTCTCGACGTATTTATAATCAGTTTCGTGTTTGCGCAGACGAAGCGGTCTACGGCGATGCTTATCTTCATTTTCTGGCCGCGTTGACGCAGGTCCCTGATCTCCTGGCGACGGTTCGTCGACGGGACATTCACAACGAGGCCATTCACATAAATGATGTCAACATGCATGGGATCGCGAAACAGCCTGCGCAGCGAGGTTTGAAAACGGAATCCTCCAATCTCGATCAACGGCTGCATGCCGGGCTGCCACGGATTCGGATCGGTCGTCCCGAAAATCCTCAGGCCCTTTCCCTCGACGTGCAGGCCATCCGCGACCCAAACATTCAGGTCAGCAAGTTCCACCCGGCTTTTGAACCGAGCCGAGAGCGTCTCAATGACACGGGCGCGCAAAATGGGTTGCGCTCGCACAATCGTTAAACGAACGCAAACGGCCGCAGCAGCGATGAAGATAAGGAGAATTCCGGCGATCCACCGCCATTTGCGTGATCGCCGTTCTGGCTCCATAGGAAGGGACCGGTCGGCGCGATGAACACACGCCAGCCCACTCTATTTTATTAAATATGGAAATAAGGAATGGAATCAGGGTTTTCCTGCAGTGGACCGACTTTCACCCCAGTGGGACTTGTGCCAGATTCACTACGCTCCAAAGCACGTAAGCTGCCATCATCCCTACGACACATGCCATGACAAGAGTCCGGTAGCGTGTCTTCAGAAGATCAGCCAACACGCCCGAGACGAAGATGAACAGAAACGGAACGGCCGCAAGCAAGAATCCAGCGCCCGCGACATGCGGATGCGCCATTCCGAGCAGCAGGAAAAGCAGAGCCACCAGCAAAGGCGCGGTGTTGCCGAAGTAGCGGGTGCGCGGCCACGCGGCGTAAGTCACGACCGCGACGGGAAGCCCCACGGCAAGCGCAGGGCAGGCGCGCCCAATCTGCACGGCGACCTGCTTATAAACTCCGAAGATCGCGAACCCACGCCAGGTCGCGCCCCAGAATGCAGCGCGCCTCAGGCTTTCCTGAAACGCGTACCCATGAAAGAAATACACCGCGAACAACAGAATAAATCCCACAACGCACGCTGCGACCCAAATGACAATGCCCGCCTGCCTTCGCACCGGCGCAACGTAGAGCAGAAAGCCCAGCGCCATTGGCAGCAGCACGATCAGCGAGAACTGCGACCCCACCGCGATCGCGAGCGCTACGCCCAGCAGTACAATGCGGCGCCAGTTCCACAGCACCACTTCGCGCGGTGCGTAGAGCGTGTGCGCGACCGCAATGGCAGTGAAAATAACCCCAAAAGCTCCCCAGACCGCGACAATCTCGGGTTCCGTATGCCACACCGCGCTCGCCTGAATAAGCGAAGGCGAGAAGCAATACAGAGTGAGTGCGATGAACCCTCCGGTATTTCCGCAGAGCCGGCGCGCAACATACCACAACGACGCGCCCAGAAAGAGTCCGCAGGCGAGGAAGGGAATCCGCGGAAGCCATCGCCAGTACACCGCCGAATCGCTGCCAAAGTCCCGGGGCCAGGCCAGCAAGGGCGCAGCTGAAGCAACG
>Ga0185299_10002371_pt1 | contig 29435 bp, 32 predicted proteins | sample PaiPotPPA55metaG_FD_128002 | JGI IMG/M metagenome (GOLD analysis project Ga0185299, IMG submission 128002) | Iron sulfur acid spring bacterial and archeal communities from Banff, Canada, to study Microbial Dark Matter (Phase II) - Paint Pots PPA... ...
ACAGCGCGTGGAGAGCGCTTTGGAATGGGGCCGAGCACTTCCGCTCGCAATTCTTCCCGGAAATTAGGTTCACGCCAGCGTCGCGAGCAGTTTCGGGATAGAGGTATTCTGCCACGGGCTGCTAGCGGTGTCTACAACACCCGGAACTAGCTTCGCCAAATCGAGCGGATTACGGCCATTCACCTCGATATTCTCCATTTGTTTCGAAATTAGCGCCTCGGAACGTTCCGCGCTTTCAGTCTGGAGCAAGGCCACTTGGGCGCTGACCTCGACCGATTCGGATACGGCGCCAACCTGCAACGGCACGGCGCCCAGGTCAAGCTTGTCGTTCGCGTCCAGCGGAATGCCAAGCTTTTCAAGCTTTTTGAAACCCGCGGCCTCCACCGTCAGCGTGTAGTTGCCAGGCTGGAGACCCGGAAAAACGAACTCACCCGCGTCGTTGGTTTTCGTGGTGACGCTTATCTTCTTGTTGGGTTCGGCTGTGGTGACCGAGGCGCCTGGAACCGCGGCGCCCTGCTGGTCAACGATGCGGCCAGCCATCGAACCACTGATGTTCTGCGCGTATCCCGAAGACGCGAGAACGAAAACTGAGGCAAATATCAGCCTGGATATTTTGCTCATGTCGAGCTCCTTTTCAGTCAATCGTAGACTTTACCGATAAAGCAGCAATTCAGACCAGCATACTCCAACTCCGGTAAAACGACAAGAGCTTTTGGCTTGCTCCGGCGACATGTAGGCGGCCGTGTCCAGGATGGCACCGGCGCGCGTGGTACCTAGGGTCAATCTGGGCTACTTGGCGCGATCGTCACTGGCAGATCCCGATGAATCACGGCGGACAGTCATGCCTACTGGTAGCGCAGCGCAACCATCGGGTCGACCTGGGTTGCCCGATAGGCCGGGAAGCAACATGCCGCGACGCCCACCACGGTTACCACTGCTACAACAGTGCCAAGAGTCGCTGGGTCGCGAGGCGATACGCCCCAAAGCTGACTCGCGAGCACGCGCGTAACAGCTAAGCTGGCCAGCAGCCCGGCCGCGAGACCAAGCGCGATCAGGCGAAGGCCCATCCGCAGCACGAGGCCCAGCACATCGGCACGGTCCGCCCCGAGCGCCATGCGGATGCCGATTTCGTGAGTCTGGCGCGACACCGTGTATGCGATCACACTATAGACGCCGAGCACCACCAACACCAAGCCCACGCTGGCAAAGATACCGAGCAGAATCAGACTGAAGCGTGGTCCTGCGTACGAAAACTTCTGAAGATACTCCTCCAGGCTGCCCGTCAGTGTGAGCGCTACGTTCCGGTCGACAGCCCAGATTTCGCGCCGGACCGCATTCAACATCAACTTGGGATCTTGCGCTGTTCGCGCCAGGATGCCGCGCTCGAAAGCACCGGTGATCGTGTAAGGAATAAACATCTCCGGATCGGGCGGATCCTGGATACCGCGGTTCTTCGCGTCCGCGACAACGCCGACGATCTCGAAGACTGGGTCCGTGACCGGGCTATCCGGGCGTTTCTCAAGCATGTCGATTTTGATTCTTTGCCCGATCGGGTTTTCCTGGCCGAAGTAGCGATTAACGAGCGTCTGATTTACAACCATTACTTTTCGCGCGTCATTGACGTCCACATCCGATAGCAGCCGCCCGCGTTTCAGGGCAATCTGGAGAGTTGGAAAATATCCCTCGCTGCACAACTGGAACATGGCAGTCCAGCGCTCATTGTGAGTTTTACCGGGAATATCGATGTCGCTGCCAATTCCGCCATAGGGCGGTAGAGTGCTGGTTTCGGTGGCTGCTACCACACCGGGGATTGCCGCGAGTCGCGGGAGCAACTGGCGGAAGAAACGCTGCTTTGCGGTCGCTGTTTTGTACTGCCCTTTGGGGAGGGGCAGGCGCGCGACCAGAATATTGTGCGGGTTAAGGCCCAGATCGACTTGCTGAAGACTCACAAAGCTGCGCATGAGCAGTCCGGCTCCGGCGAGCAGCACCAGCGACAACGCCACTTCAACCACCACCAGCGTGGCACGGAGCTTACCGTGCCGGAATCCACCACTTACGCCCTTACCTGAGTCCTTGAGAGGTTCAACGATGTCCCGCTTGGCCATCTGGATAGCCGGGGCGAGGCCGAACAGTAGCGCCGTGAACGCTGCCAATCCCAAGCTGAATAGCAGCACTGGAATGTTCAACCGGATCACGGCTTCGTGCGGAATGGCGCCCTCGGGAATGGCAGCCACCAGGCCCTTCAGTCCGACATAGGCGAACAGGCAGCCGATCAACGAACCGCCGAGAGCCAGCAGGAGGCTTTCGATCAGAAGTTGGCGGATCAAGCGCCATCGGGGTGCACCCAGGGAAGCGCGCACTGCGAATTCCTTCTCGCGCGCCGTGGCTCGGGCAAGCAACATATTGGCAACGTTGCTGCAGGCAATCAAGAGCAAGAGGCCCACCGCCGCCCCGAGAGTGTAGAGGGTCTTGCGAAATTGCCCTACCAGGCTATCGAGCCAAGTCACGATCTGGACGCTGAACCGCTTGGGATAATTGTTGGGATAAACGGCAGCGAGCCGGCGCGCAATTACCTCGATGTCGGACTGGGCCTGCTCCACGGTCACGCCGGGCTTCAGTCGCGCTTGGAACATGAAATAGCGCTCTTTGTTCTCCGGGTCGCTGCGAACCAGGTTCACGGCGCGCCACAGGTCCGAACCCAGCTTCGTGAAACGCTGAGGCATGATCCCTACTAACGTAGTGGGAATGCCGTTCAAGACGAATGCTCGCCCTAAGATACCGGGGTCTCGATTGAAGCGGGTAGACCACATCTTGTAGCTCATCACGCATACCGGCGGCGCGCCGGGCTTGGCATCGTCGGGCGCAAGAACGCGGCCGAAGAGCGCCGGGACGCCGAGAAAACGGAAGGTGTTGGGCGTGACTGTGCCACCATCGAACTGTTCAGTACCTTCCCCGTTGGTCATGAGGATATCTTCACCGCCGCCACCGATCACCTCGTCAAAAACATGGTTTTGCTCCTGGTAGTCGAGGAACTCTGGCAACTGGAAAGCCGTGCGGCCGCCGGGACGGCTGTTGGTCACGTCATGAATCATGATGGCCACCACCCGCTCTGCATTCGTGTACGGAAACGGATCGAGCAGGACGTTTTGAATCACACTGAAAATGGTCGTGGCTGCGCCGGAACCGAGCGCTAGCGCCAGCGCGGCCAAGGCCGTAAAGGATAGATTGTTCCGCAGGCCGCGCAGTCCGTAACGGAAGTCCTGCCAGACTGAATGCATGACCATTTAGACGATCAAAATCGCTCTTTGTTCCCCCGAGTTTCTAGGCTCATCTGGGCTCACGAAGAAAACAGTTCTTTCACCGCTTTGCCCTTTCCGTCTTTGGTGACGTACACAGGCCTCTTCTCCACAACGAACGATTGGGTCGGAGGAATACCAAGCGCATGATAGATCGTGGCATGCAAATCTTCGACCGGGACGGGATTCTCGATTGTAGTGCAGGGTCGTTCGTCCGCGGTCTTTCCATATACAATGCCCCTCTTGATGCCGCCACCAAACATCAGCACGGAGCCCGCAGCGGTGAAGTGCCGATGCATCCCATAGTGCTTCGGCTGCTGCATCAAGTCGGGCGTGTTGGCTTGATCCTTGACCTCTTTGCCAACCTTCCCCTCGGTGATTGCATCACGCCCAAATTCGCTTGCTAGCACCACCAGCGTATGGTTCAGGAGTCCTCGCAGTTCCAGATCCAGGATGAGCTGCGCGACTGGGGCGTCGATCTGCTGCTTCATGCCGACTGCGCGATCGTGGCCGTTTTCATGCGTGTCCCAGAAACGGAACGGAATATACTCCGTCGTGACCTCGACATAGCGGGCGCCGGCCTCGATCAGGCGTCGCGCTAGAAGGCAGCCTTGGCCGAAACGTCCAGTATTGTAGATATCGAAGCTCTGGCGGGGCTCGAGAGATAAATCGAAGGCTTTGGCCGAAGGCGATGTCAGTAGCCGGTCGGCCGCGTCCAAAGACCGAACCAGCGATTCGCGCTGAAAGTCTCCAGCATACTGATACACAGGCTCCTCGGAGAGCAATTGCTGGTAGAGACGCCAACGGCTCCCGAAGCGTCTAGCACCGAGTTCCACAGGCGGCCGGACGGCGGACGCCGCGTCCTGCGGATCGGTAATCAAGAATGGCCCATACTCAGACCCCAGGAATCCAGCAGTGTGGAACGCTTTGACGGCTGGACTTTCAGCTCCGATTTCCAAGTCCTGACCGATAGCCACGAACGCCGGAACAGTAGAATTCTTTGGGCCGAGCGTCTTCGCAATCACCGCCCCCAAATGCGGCATGGCAACCGTTTGGGGCGGCACGTAGCCAGTGTGCCAATGATATTGATGCCTGGAATGCAAAATGAAGCCCAGATCCGCGCCTTGAAACGTGCGGATTATCGCGCCTCGATCGATGACGCTGCCAATGCGCTCCAAGCCTTGAGAGAACTTGATGTTGTCGACCGCGGTGTCAATGCTTGGGAACGTGCTCAATACCTTCTCGGTGCGGACGCCGGGTTCGAAGGGTGTATACCTTTTGGGATCGAAGGTTTCGGTCTGCGCCATTCCGCCCGCCATCCAGAGAACGATTACTGCGTCGGCAGTTGCCTCTGATCCGGCGGCATGCAGTAGCTCTGGTTCGCGGCCGATCAGGGCAGCCAGAGCGGCGCTCGCGGTTGTGCCCATAAAACCACGGCGGCTCACGCGGGAGCTGACTAATTTTTCTTCGGTGGTCATAAGCTCGGCGGTCATAAGGAATGTCTAATAAATCAGTTGAAACTCGGGCTTCATCAGAACAGCCCACAGCAGATCCGCAAGCCCCTCCGCCGATGGACGGCCCGCATGGGCAGGGTCCTCGACCGCACTCTCGGCAGCACGCCGTTCGTCCGCCGAAGGAGCGCGGCCCAATGCGTACCAGAAAACCCGGCCCACGGCCTCCGGCACGGTTTTCAATGCTGGCTCCGCTGGAAGAGGAGTTTCTGCCGCTACAGGCGTGAGCCGCTCCATGTTGGGCTCCTGCTCGAAGACGAAAAATCGAATCTGCGGATTGATATCGCTCGTAATTTCACGATTTTCGATCCCCAGCGTTCCCCGGAAACGGGTGATGCCCTTTCCGGTGAGATCGTAAACCAGACGTGAGGGCGTCTTCACTCGAACACCGTGACTTCTTGAGCCATTCAACTCAATCGCGCCGGCGGCGGCGCGAAGCCCGGACTCATCCAGCGGCTTCAGCGAGTCGAGCGGCATTGCTCCATTGGGTCCGACAAGCTCGGCGTTTGCCCAAACGGCTTCGACTTTTTCGGGCGAATAGGATCCGGTGTCTTGCACGATGAGCCAGAGCTTGGTCGACTTCGAAACATCGATATCGAAGGAGGCAAGGGCGCTGCGTCCCGTAATCGCTTTGTCCAGCACGCTTACCGGCTCAGGCGGGAGTTCGCCCAGCATCCTTCGGGCTCCCCGCAAGAGCCAGTGTGTCAGAACCTCACCGTTTACGAGCTCCAGAGCTTGTAGGGTTGTGGCTTGACTATCCCGGGTCGAGATGACTTGGTCCCGGATGGGACGGCCCAACGAACGTGTGAGCGAGCTAGCGGCAACACGCCATTCGCGCGTGTAAACTCCGGGAGGCGGAGCGGCCCCTTCAGTCACCTTGGTGATCGTGGGGTGATATACATGCCAGTCGCCGGTGATAGATCCGATCGCATCGGCGAACTGCTCCGCCGTCATACGGCGAATCTCGGGCCCGTGGAATACGTACTCGTGTGGCTGGTCGCTCTTTCGCGCTAGCGCGGGCATTTGATATGCGCGTGAAGAAACTATGGTTGCGATGAGGCGCTTCAGGTCGTAGCCATGTTCGACAAAATCGCCGGCGATCCAATCGAGCAGCTCCGCATTCCAGGGCTCACCATCCATTTCATCGGAATTCTCGACCAGGCCGCGCCCGAGCAGCCTCTCCCAAAATCGGTTCACCACGGTTCGAGACAGTCTTCCGTTGCGGGGATCGGTAAATATGGACGCTGCGGTGGCCCGGCGAGCAGCTAGCGAGTTAGTAGGCGGAGTGCGATTCAACTCCGGAAAGAGGAATGCAGGTTCGGCAAACTCCTGTTGGGCTATATCACAGCGGTACAGTTGCAACTTATTATCGGTCGAAAAGTAAGTCGCCAGCGCATAGGCATCCTTCAGCTTCCACTTGCTGATGAAGCTGTCGTGGCAGGAGTTGCACTTGAGATTTAGTCCCAGAAAAATCTGTGCCGTGTTCTGGGCAGCCTGCATCGCGGGTGTCTGGCTCGCGCTGACCGTGCCCCGCCAGTTCACACCAACAAGAAAACCGTCAGGATCTTCCGATGAAGACGGATTGAGCAGCTTCGAAACGACCTGGTCATATGGAAGATTGGACTCGAGAGCAGCAAGCAGCCAATTTGTAATACTCTTGCGCGATGCCGTTTCGGAATAATAATTGACACCCTCGTCATTGCGCAGCAGATCGTTCCAGAACGAGATCCAGTTTTCGGCGTACTTTTGGTTGTCGGCGAGAAGCTTCTCAACGAGTCTTTCCCTTTTCTGGTGATTCGGATCATTCACAAATGTCCGAAGCTCGTCAGGTGCGGGAAGGAGTCCCCAGATATCGAGGTACGCGCGCCTGATAAACGCTGCATCCGAAACGGGCGGTGGCTTGGCGACACCATGCTTCACGAGATAAGCGGATACGAAACGGTCGAGTGGCTCCGCCCAGTCATTCCAGACAGACTCCGGAACCGGTGGACGTTTCAGCGCCAGCGGCGCCTCCCACTTGGGTTGGGCCGGCGCAGCAGTGGGATTGATCCGGGCGCCTTGATCGATCCATGACCGGATGGTTGCAATCTCCGTCGCGGAGAGCGGTTGTCCACCAAGAGGCATACGCGGCTGCATCTCTCCGGTAATGCGCCGGACCATCAGACTGGCCCCGCTGTCGCCGGGCTTGACGGCGGCGCCACTGCGGCCGCCATTCAGAGCATCGCTGTAGGCGCCAAGCGAAAGGCCGCCGGACCGCTTCTCCTGGCTGTGACACGAGAAACATCTTGCGGCCAGAATCGGATGCACTTGCCGGTCGTAGTCAACCATAGCAGGCGGAATTTGGGAAAACAGGCCGACTGCCATCAGAGCGAGGCAAATCCGAAGCTTCCAACTTCGAAGCAACATCTGTCTTATTTCAACACGTTTTACGGATGCATCGATTCTGAGAACACCACTAAGTCGGCCGCTGAAGGCTCCGGCGAGCAAGGGCCCGCGCAAGGTCGCCAGCATCAACCAGCACAAGCCGCTGATGCGGTATGTCGCACGTCGTGGAACATTTGGTTCGGCAGAGCCTCGTTCCTCGACGATGGCTTCCCCTCCGCGGCGCAGGTTCGAGGCGTGCCCGATCGCGCGTTTAAGTTTGTATCCCATTCTGTCGATTGAGAGTAAGGGCAATGACTCACATCGATCCTCGCACCCTGAACTCTCTGGACGGAGGCCCGCAATGAGACGCGGGCTTTTCCACGGCTTGCGGTTTCAGCGACGCATCCGCGTGCTACCGGGCGTGCACGTCAATCTCAGCCTGAGCGGTATCGGCGTGTCCGTGGGTCCGCGTGGCATGCATGCCGGCGTGACTGCACGAGGGCAGCGATACGTGAGCGCGGGCGTGCCCGGCACAGGTTTGAGCGTGCGGCGATACAGCCCGGCGAATGGTTCTCCGAGGCTTAGCTTTTGGCCGCTCGCAATTGCGGCCGCGATTCTAGCCGTGCTGTTGGCCGTGGCTGGGCGGTAGACGATTCAGCGGCCGACTGGGATACCTAGTGATTCGCGCGACGTACGCTTATCACGGGATTCCGTGCTCCCGGATTGCACGGATGCAGTACCATAACGTTGATGCAGATCGACCTTGCTTTCGGGACTGCTGGCATAAAGGCGAACCTGCCGGCTGGATTTCGATATCGCGTTCTGGAGGCGCGTTCCGCCAAGCCGCTGGCGGACTGGCAATCCGCGCTCGAATCAGCGCTCGACCGGCCAATTGACGCGTCACCGCTCAGCGAAATGGCGCGTGGCAAGCGGAGTGCTGCGATTTCGGTTTGCGATATCACCAGGCCGGCGCCCAATCGCAAGACACTCCCGCCAGTGCTACGCCGGCTGGAGCAAGCGGGCATCCCACGAGAAAACATCACGATTCTGATCGCCACCGGGCTGCACCGGCAGGCCACCGAGGCCGAAATGCGCGAAATCTGCGGCGATGAAATCGCCTCGGCCTATCGGGTACAGAACCACGATGCGCGGAATCTCGCGTCGCATCGTCATCTCGGATCCACTGCCTCAGGTACATTGGTTTACATCGACGAACGCTTCGTTGCAGCTGACCTTCACATCACCCTCGGCTTCATCGAGCCCCATCTCATGCTCGGATTTTCAGGCGGGCGCAAGCTGGTAGCTCCCGGGCTGGCGGCTCAAGAAACCATCAAAGTGCTCCACAGTTCCAAGTTCATGCGAGACGCGAGGGCGGTGGAGGGCTCCGTCGAGGACAACCCACTACACCGCGAATTGTTGGAAATTGCCCGCATAGCCCGGCACGATTTCATTCTCGATGTTGCGTTGGCGCGCGATCGCTCGATTGCCGGTGTATTCGCGGGAGACGCGGAAAAGGCGCATCGGCGCGGAGTCGAGTTTGTCTCCGAAGTGCTGCTCGAGACCATCGACGAACCAGTCGACGCCGTGATCACCACGTCCGCCGGCTACCCGCTTGATCTTACGTTCTACCAGGCCATCAAAGGAGTGACGGCCGCCTCCCACATAGTGAAACCAGGCGGGCGCATCTTGCTGGTCGCTGCCTGTCCAGAGGGTGCCGGCGCTCCGGAGTTCCGGCGAATGCTGCTCGAAAACGGATCGGATGCCGGGTTCCTGAAACAAATCGAAGGCCAACCGGTAACTGTGGATCAGTGGCAACTTGAGAAACTGGCTCTGGTCACTACCGAGCGGCGACTCTTGTGCTACGTGCCGGGGCTTCCAGCAGAATACCACGCGAATCTGTGGGGCCGCGCTTATCCTGAGTTGGACGCGGCGATCGCGGCGCTGATCGATGGCCTGCCCACGAATGCCAACATCGCGGTAATCCCAGAAGGTCCTTATGTGCTCGCCAAGGCGCGCGCACATGCTCTTGCTTAAGAGCTATTCAGCGGAAAGGCGTGGATCGGGAACCGGATAACCGATCGCGAAATGATACACCACTTGTCTCGTCCCCGATGTCAGGTTGAGATAGCGGTGCACCTCGTCGTCATAGAATGCTCCGATGCCGGTCGCTCCCAGCCCGAGGGCTTCGGCGGCGAGATAGAGGCGGTGGCCGATCGCGCCCGCTTCGAAATGCGCGTATCGATAACCACGGTCGCCGTGTAAGCCTGCAGCGCGCTCGAGGTCGCCGATCATCGAGAACGCGACGCAGGCATTGCCCGCAAGATCCTGTCCGAGACTGAGGCCCGCCGCTGCAACACGCTGGTCTCCGGACCGGATCTGCTCCAGCTCTAACCGATGGTGCCGCGGCCAGTATCGATAAACGCCAGGCTGCAAGTCGTCTACGCGATGGGCATAGATATAAAGCTGAACGAAATGTGAGCTCGCAAAGTCCGCCGTAAGCGGTTGGGTCGCGGCGGCCAGGATAGCTGAAAGCTGTGGCAGCCACATCGATTCGGCTCCGCCCCGGAAGTCGAGCGCCGAACGTCGCAGCCGGGCGACTTCCCCGAAGGCTCGCCTGGATGAGGCTGGAGCAGGCAACGTGATTTCGCCGGATCCCTCGTCCGCGCACAGGCCTCCCGGCTCAGAGACCGAGATGGACTTCGTAACCGCATGCATAGCGTCGATCAACGGATAGCTTACCTGGCGATCTGAAAGCTGGTTCGCGCGTCCGCCGTGCCAGATGGTCTCGCCGGCATCCGGATCGCCAAGCGGGATCGACCGGCCGCGAATTTCAACGACCAGCATCGGCCATTCGTCTTCACTCAACCGATATAACCGGGCGATTTCATCGTCCGGGAACCGGCCAGTCGCGAAGCTATCACATCCGGCGGCTCGTGCAGCCAGCGCGAGCGCTTGCCAGGCGTGTCCCATGTCGTGCAGGCAGTATCGATAAGCCCGATCACGATATTTCCACGCTTCACGCCAGGCAATGCTGGTCAGGATAAATGTGATGGGAGCAGAGTCGCCACCGAGCTTCATCTCGAAATCGCCGGTCGCGCGCTGTTCCACCATGTGTGACGACGGACGGTAATGATACAACCCATCCTGCCACCCCTTCAGCCCCCGCGTCACAAAATGAAATTCCGTCGGATGCAGATTGCCGGAAGACGGATTTACCCGCAGCGCGTACCGTTCTCCGGTGGATGGAACCCGCTTCGACGCGCTGATTGCGGCGGAATGAAACAGCAACTCGGAGAGGAAGCCTGGGCCATCCGCGGCGCAGGTAGTGCCATAAGCCCCCTGAAGCAATTCGAGCGCGGGGACTACAGGGCCGGGTGGGTCCGCGGGAAGATCGAGCAGCGGCGCGCCTTCGTAATGCCGGAACGGATCCGGCATGTTCTTCCAATCCAGGAAGTGCTGCGATCGCCGCAGTGACTGAACGGTGTGCTTAGTGGATTCGTGATATTCGCGCCAGGTCATCGCCGATGGATGCCAAGGGCGCTCCGAGCTTAAGCGGTCCCGCCGACGGGAGCTTGCCAACGAAACAGGAAAAAGTGGCGGCCGCACAGAGCGCACCGGTAAGGCAAAAGAATCCAGTGGATCGCCTTCTCGATGGCGTTCCGGACGCCTACACCTCTAAACTCGATCGATCTGCAATGCGGACATTGTTTAGAGAACATGCTCGTTCCAGTCTCATCAACCCAAATCTCAATGCTGCTGCGGACCTCGCCAGGCAGCACCCGAATTCTCGGTCGCCGGACGGCGCGGTGCTTTTCGTTTGTGAGCGGCTCCCTCTTTAGCAGCGGCGCGCTCATCCGCGCAAGTGCGCATCTGCTCCTCGCTAAAGATTATCGCGCGAGTCTCGACGTCGTCACCCCGTTCCAGCAGACCCCGGCACATTAACGGCAGCTCTTGCAGCCGAATTCCGTATCTTCGAATCAGAGCGAGATCAGCCCTGACGGTCCATCTGGTCCGTGTTCGATCCTCAGCCATTCGTTCAAACGCAAAGACTCGGAATCCCAGCTCTTGCGTGAACCCGGTCAGAATGAACTGCATCTTCATGCTCCTTGCGGGATTTTCCATGGTTTCCTCCCCGGCGCGGGTCCCGGCCGTCACGGGTGGACCGCCGTAGACCGGTTACAAACCGGCTCGTATTCCAGCACCAGGCGGTCCTGGCGGGCCGATCGACGCGCTTCGTCACAAATCTCGAAGACAAATCCCGTTGGCTGTCGTTTCATGAGCGACGCACCGAGATCCTGCAAATGGTGAAAGAGCGCCCCCTGTATGTTGTCGGTCTCGCCGATGTAAATCCATTCACGCGCATTCGAGATTCCGTAAACGCCTGACGCAACCGGCGCGTGTGTCTGGACAGCCCTCGCTACAAACGGCGCCGGAATAAACTGATCAAAGGGCATTCTGCATCCTTCCTGTGGCGGTGGCGAGCGATGTCTCAAGCGGTAGCACCGTTTTTCCTTGGAAACGTCGATTTCTTGCCGGGGTCTACCTTTAACCGCAACCGTTCCACGAGTTTTTTCCCGAGGCTCACGTCCTCCGGGTTCGATCGATAACCCGGCATTTTCGGATCGATGAACTCCCTGCGGAATAATTGATCCGATGCCAAAGATGTCAACAGCGCAAGTTCTCGGGTCGTGAGTTTTACGGTAATGAGTGTCATTCTGCTGTACCCGCATGGTTGCCAAAAAGCAAGCCATTTTGAATATGACGCGAGTGGGCCGAGAGGCTTATGTACGGAAACCCCAAGAACGAATGCGTTCGGATGGCATCGATCTCCAGACAATTACAATTTTGCAGCTTTACGATCGCGATCATTCGTTTCAGCGCCGCTTGGATCATCCGGGGCCTCTCAAAACCGAAGGCGCTGGTCTTGATCTTACCAGCCATGTAGAAGAACACCCATCCCGCGGCTGCGAGTTTCGTCTCGAGTTGCTGGCGGTTCGGATTGCTCGTGACCCTCGCCCAGCCACTCTCGGTTATGCCGCTTTCGAGGCCTAACGGCGCCGGGAGAAACGTGTTCCGTTCGACCAGTATGGAGCCGGCGCTGATGGTCTGATCGGTTTCTGGTTTTGAGTTCATTGGCGATCTGTTCTGATCTGCTTTAAGGACGAAAGTTCGGCTTATTCGCGGTCCGCGCCTTCTCCAGAGCCAGTCGGTCATCGTCATCGCGCTTCTTCTGTTTGTCGATTTCTCGCTGTGGCGCCTCCTGTGTCTCCAGCCGGACCGCCTCCACGATTGCCGCCTGAGCCGCAGCGTCCGCCCGCTTGGAATACAGGATCATGGCATAGCTGGACCGGTTTCCCGTCTGAACAAGGTTGTACGAGTATTCCGGGTCTTCCCACCGCGCTATAACTTGCGCGGCTTCGCCATAGGTGGAGTGGTATTCCACCTCGGCCGCGGGCTTGGTGGCGGTTCCATACGTCCGCGAGATGGCGTCGATCACGTCGTCCGCGCTCATCCCTTCCATTCGGTAGCGGTCATAGCTGACAACGATTCGATAGAGTTCCCCGTTATAAAAGGACAGCAGTCCGTCCTCTACCGGATCCGCCTGTGCCTGTTTCGCCTGTACCGGCCAGCGCGGACGCCAGTCCAATTGTTGGATCAGGGCCGGGTGCTGGTGCAGAACGATCGCCTCAGACGGGTTCATGCCCGCCTGCTTGGCCGCCGAGGACAGATCCATGCCGAATTGGAACCCGCGGTAACTGGAGAAATCTCCAGCGCGGAGCATCGACGTCCCCAATACGCCGCATAGCATTCCGAGGGCTACTGCTCGCGCGCGGGTCATTTCGTTCTCGCTTCCGGAATCGCGCTCGCGTTCTGAATCTCGATGGAAGGCATCGAGAGTTGCGATGACTTCTTCCAATTCATCCAAGCCAACCCGACGCATAGCGCGCTACCCACGATGGCCAGGGAAACAGAAACATATCCATAACGGCCGTAGAACATCAATGCGGCGGGAATGAAGATGAAGGCTACAACCAGGAAGGCGACCGTCGTGGTGTATCCGGTCCCAGTGGACTTCTGCTGTGTGGCGAACATAGCAACTCCTTCGTTTACAGAGGATGGCCTAAGGAGAAGAGAATCAGATCGCCTGACTTAGTTCAGATGACCTGCGAGTGGGCAGAAATGCTCAGACATTTACTATTATCAGTTAATTTATATTGCTTGTCAAGACGATGTTGTGGCACAATTGACTTGTCGATTGACTGTAGTTGGTTAAAATGGACGTTCCTCTAGTTATCAAAGAGCGTTTGGGCGCCCTTGGCCTAGATCAACGCGATCTGGCCGCTGCTGTCCAAGTAACCGACTCTTATATCTCCCAACTTCTGACGCGCAAAAAGGCTCCTCCGGCGCCCGGACGCACGGACATCTACGATCGGATCGGCGAATTCTTGAGGCTCCCGGCCGGCGAGCTTTCGAAATTAGCGGAGGCTCAGCGTCAGGAGGAGTTGAAAAAACGAGTGGCGGCGCCACCTAGGCCCCTCTTCAAAGAGTTCCGGGAGGTGGTTCTCCGCAAATGCGATCCGGAGAGCCAGAAAGAAGTACGCCGTATTTTTGAGAAAGAGCCCTTCGGCGAACTCGAACGCCTGGTGACACAGAAGCTCCTCGACGTCGCCCAGGGTGTTGCCAAAGAGGAATTGCGAAGCGAGGAGTGGCTGCGCTTAATGGCTCAACTAAGCAGCCGGAGCTTCGAGCAAATGCGGGTCGCGATCCTTGACTTCCTCGACACCGACGTGTTCAACGTGTCGATTGAGAATTGCGTATCGTTTCTCGATCCGATGATCGACTCCTGGGATATCGACCTAAAGACTTTTGGTATGGAAGTGGCGTTGAACCCGCGCCTGGCGCCGGGCAGCCTGAAACGATTTGAGTTCGTAGAACTGGAGCCGCAACCGCCCTTCACTCTCGAACCGGGCTTCGAACAGTTCCTCAACGACAAGACTCTGAGCGGCGACGCTACCGAGGAAGAGATCGAATTCCTGAAGACCTTGAACTTCAAGGGCAGGCGGCCCGCGGCCATGTATTACTATCGGGAGCTGCAAAGCCTCCGGGATCGTCTGCATTTCCCCGCCACGTTGTAGAATGATCCGATACGGAGCCGCGCGACCGACACTGAGCCGCGCGCGTGAGCAAGCGGTTTCATTCAAGGAGTGCGGAAACAATGGCAACAGGCGAAATTAACCGGCGCGATTTCGTGAAGACAACAGCGGCTGCGTGTGCAGTGTACGCCGCAGCGAATGGCACACCCGCGCTTGCGGCGGGCACGGGTGATTTGGCGAAGTTGACGATTAGCGAGGCGTCCCGGCGGCTGCGTGCGCGGGAAATCACCTCGGCTCAGCTTACCGAGGCCTGCTTGGAACGAATCAAAACATACAATCCGAAGGTCAATGCCTACATAACCGTCATGCAAGAGGAGGCTCTGGCGGAGGCCGCACAGTTGGACGGCGAAGCGAAAGCCGGAAAATTCCGCAGTGCTCTGCATGGCATCCCGATCGCGCTCAAAGACAATATCGACACCGCCGGAACGCGCACAACTGGTGGCAGCGCGGTATTCGACGACCGTTTTCCCGACGCGGATGCGGATGTCGTGCGCCGTCTGCGAGAAGCCGGAGCCGTGATCATCGGCAAGACGAACCTGCAGGAGTTCGCCATGGGCAGCAGCTCGGTGTCGACCTATTTTCTGCCGGTGCGAAACCCCTGGGCGCTGGACCGAATATCTGCCGGATCATCCGGAGGCTCGGCCGCGGCCGTGATTGCCGACATGGCCGTGGGCGCGCTGGGCACCGACACCGGCGGTTCCGTGCGCATGCCCGCGGCCTATTGCAGTATTGTGGGACTCAAGCCGACCTACGGCCTGGTGTCGATCCGCGGAATCATTCCGCGCACCTACTCGCTCGATCATTGCGGGCCCATGACCAAGACCGCCGAGGACGCAGCCATCCTGCTGAACGCAATGGTGGGTTACGACAAGCTCGATGTCGCCAGCGTGGAGCATCCTCGGGAAGATTACGTTGCGGCACTCAAGCAGCCGGTCTCAGCCCTGCGTCTGGGAATCCCGCGAGCGCCTTTTTTCGATCGCTTGGATGATGAGACCTCCAAAGCCGTCGAAGACGCGATCGCCGTACTCAGCAAGCTCACAAAAAGTACGAAGGACATGCATCTGCCAAGCCCGGGAACTTACTCCAGGACATTTCTGGATGGAGAAGTCGAGGCCTTTCATTGGGAATGGATGAAGCGCAGTGCGGGCCGGTACTCGATGAATCAACGGCGCGCGCTCGAGGCCATTCACAGGAGACTGAACGACACTGCGAGTGAAACCTGCTCGGCCAGAGTTGTCGACTATGTTCTGGCCAACTGGGAACTGATCCGTTTGCGTAAGACCATCGACGACGCCTTCACAGATTTCGATTTGGTAGTGTTGCCCACCATGCGCGTCGTGCCGCCGACCATAAACGATGAGCTGAGCCGCGAAGAAGAACCCAAGCCCCGCGAACCGGAAGAGACTTCGAACTGTCCGGCTTTCAATACGTTTGGAATTCCCGCAGTCTCGATTCCCTGCGGATTCTCCGCCAGCGGCCTGCCGATCGGCTTGATGATCGCCGGCCCACGTTTTTCAGAAGGCCGTGTACTGGCGCTCGCCCAGGCCTACGAAAAAGCTACCCAGTGGCACACCATGAGGCCGAAACTCAGTCCCGATATGCGCGTGCCGGCGGTGAAGCGCAATTCCTAAGTGGGGCAGGTCTCCGACCTTCCAATAAACTGGTATTCTAAGCCGAACTATGTCGATGTCTTTTCGCATTGCTGCACTTCTTTCCGTCGCACTCATCTCGCTTCACGCCCAGGGCCCAGGCATGGGCCGCAACTACGGCCGGTCGATGGTCATCAGCCAGCAAGGCATCGTCGCCACCAGCCAGGTTCTCGCTTCACAGGCCGGCGCGCAAATTCTCGCACGAGGCGGATCGGCCGTCGACGCGGCCATCGCTGCCAATGCCGTCCTGGCTGTAACGGAACCGTTGATGGACGGTCTCGGCGGTGATATGTTCGCGATTTATTGGGACGCCAGGACCGGGCAATTGACCGGCTTGAACGGTTCCGGTTACGCGCCGCACGGGCTCTCGCCCGCCTTCTTAGCTAAGCACGACATTAAGAAGATGCCCGGCGAAGGCATCCACAGCGTGACGGTTCCAGGCGCGGTCGACGGCTGGTTCAAAATGCACGAGCGATTCGGCAAGCTTCCTTGGAAGGAACTGTTCGGCGCAGCCATCGGATATGCCGAGCAAGGCTTCCCGGTTCCGGAGGGGATGTACGAGATTTGGGCCACGCAGCAGACCATCAAAGAATTGAAGACCAATGATGAGTCGGCGCGTGTCTTCTTGCCCGGCGGTAAGCCTCCGCAACTGGGCGAGGTGTTCCACAATCCCGACATGGGGCATGCTTTCCGGCTGATCGCGGAAAAAGGGCCCGAAGCTTACTACAAAGGTGAGATCGCCGCGGCCATACTGAAGACCTCGCAAAAGCTCGGCGGAACGATGACTGCGCAAGACCTCACTACTTTCTCCTCGGAATGGGTGACGCCGATTTCCATCGATTATCGCGGCTGGCACGTCTATGAACTTCCTCCCAACGGCGATGGAATGGCCGCTCTCGAAATGCTGAACATCATGGAGATGGCGCCGCCGGCCGTGGAAGGAGCCTACAGCGCTCCCGAATGGCACGAGCGCATCGAGGCCATGAAGTTGGCCTATTCCGATCTTCGCCGCTATGATGCCGATCCTCGCACGTATGACGTGCCGCTCGGCCGGTTGCTCTCGAAAGACTATGCTCGCTCACGCGCGGCCTTGATCAATCCCAACAAAGCCAACTGCATGGTCGAGCCGGGTGAGCCGCCTACCGGCAGCACTACGTACCTGACCGTGGTGGATAAAGACGGAAACGTCGTCAGTTGGATTCAGAGCATCTTCGCCCACTGGGGCTCCAAGGTCACGGTGGACGGCATGGGATTCATTCTGCAAAATCGCGGCGCCGGTTTCTCGCTTGATCCTAAACAGCCGAACGTCCTGGCCCCTGGCAAGCGCCCGGTGCATACGATCATTCCGGCTTTCATGGAACGCGGCGATATGCACATCGGCTTCGGCATCATGGGCGGCGCCGTCCAACCGCTGGCGCACGCACAGTTCGTGTCCAACATGGTCGACTTCGGCATGAACGTGCAGGCCGCGATGGAAGCCCCGCGCTTCGCCAAGAACAACGCCGACGGATGCAATGTTGCGCTCGAATTCCGGCTGCCGCCGGCGACATTGCAACAACTTTCCGAGTTGGGGCATGAGCTTCAACTTCGGAAAGAATACAACCAGAGCTTTGGCCGCGGGCAGGCGATTCTTCATAACTCTAAAACCGGAACGAACTACGCTGCGTCTGATCCCAGGGCGGACGGAGCGGCAGTGCCGGAGCCCATCCGGCCTTAGTGCTCAAACCCAACACTGTATAACAAGACCGCTAGAACAATGGATGTAATCACGACGTAAGTACGGTCGCGCTCCAAAGCGAATCCCACCAGCGAAAACGCTACACGAGCGATGGGCGTTGCGATAAGCAGCAGGAGTCCGAATTGAATAGTCGCCCGGCAGTCCGACGGGCCCATCGCGTGAAGGATGGCGCGCACGCTTCGATATTTGTTTGGCGCGCCTTGGAAGACGTGGTAATTCGCGACTTCATTCCCGTGGCGGACCATGTAACAAATGCCTGCCAAGAATACTATTGCCGCCGATAGCATCACTCCGGTTCTCAGCACTATGCTGATAATCCGCTCCAGTCGCTCGTCGTTCCAGGTATTCATTCAGCGTCCCCTCACTCCAGTGACGATCATCTCGATCGCCATCACCGCCACCACGATCGCAAAGGTCCACCGCAGCACCCGAACGCGCGCGCCAATCAGTTGCCGCGCTCCCAGCATGGAACCAGCCAGCACGCCCAACATCACCGGCATTGCAATCCCTGGTTCGACATAACCGCGGCTCAGGTAGATGCCGGCGCTGGCCGCCGCAGTAACACCGATCATGAAATTGCTGGTCGTGGTCGACACCTTGAAGGGAATGTGCATCGCTTGATCCATCGCGATCACCTTGAGCGCCCCCGAGCCGATGCCGAGCAGCCCCGATATCGCGCCTGCGCCGAACATCAGGCCGAAGCCGGTCTTCAGGTTGCTCACGTTATATTGCTCGGGACCTTCCTCGCCTGGATAACTGCCGTTCAGTTTGAGACGCGTCGCCAGCGGATCGGGCCTCGCGTTCGCCAAGCTCCCCGAATGCCCGCGACTTGACTGCCACGCCGAGTGGAGCAGCACGACTCCAAAGATGATGGCCAAAATCGACGTCGGCGTGCGCGAGGAAAGAAACGCGCCCAATAGCGCACCGAGCGTGGTTGCAATCTCCAGAAACATTCCGATGCGGATGTTGGAATATCCTTCTCGAACATACGCGGCCGCAGCGCCGGAAGAGGTAGCGATCACCGACACCAGGCTCGCACCGATCGCGTACCGGATATCGACGCCCAGCAGCAAGGTAAGTGCGGGCGTCACCACCACGCCTCCTCCGAGCCCGGTCAGCGCGCCCAGATAGCCCGCGATCGCCGAGATCAGAAAGACCAATGGAGTAAATTCGAGGTTCGTCATCAGGATCTTGTCTTTATCGAGGCGCTATGTTGGTTCCATGATAACCGTCCGGTTCGCCGGCACGGCCGACGCGGGCGCAATCTGGGAAATCATCGAACCCGCCATCCGTGCCGGTGAAACTTATACCTTACCCCGCGATATGACGCAGAAAGAGGCCATCGCCTACTGGTTCACCCCGGGCCACGAAGTATTCGTTGCGGAAGAAATCGGGAAGGTGGTTGGCACCTATTTCCTGCACGCCAATCAAAAAGGCGGAGGCGCGCACGTGGCCAATTGCGGCTACATAACCGCGGTGGGCGCCACCGGCCGTGGTGTGGCTCGCGCCATGTGCGGGCATTCGCTCGAATACGCGAAAAATCGAGGCTTCCGCGCCATGCAGTTCAACTTTGTGGTCAGCACCAACCAGCGGGCCGTCGGGCTGTGGCAAAGCTTCGGGTTCGAAATCGTGGGCCGCCTGCCGGGAGCTTTCCTGCATCCCACCGCCGGTTACGTCGATGCGTTCGTCATGTATCGCGAGGCTTTGTAAAGAGTTGTTAAGTGAGCGAAAATTTAACAACAGCCGTGAACATTGGCTCGTCATACCTTGCGTCAGTGATTAAACGAATATTAATCGCATAACAAGGAGATACACTCAAATGCAAACGATTCATCCTGTCAAAACGGATAACGCCAGCGTCGCAACTAAGCGGCTACTCGATGCTGCGAACGATGAACGCGGCGTTCTTTCCAACATGATAAAGACCATGGCGCAGTCCCCTCGCGCACTCGAAGGATACGTCCAGTTTAGGAAGGCCTTGAGGGGCAGTACACTATCACCGGCGCTCGCCGAGCAGATCGCGCTGGTGGTTGCGCAAACGAATCTCTCCGAGTACTCGCTGGCGGAGCACGCCCATCTCGGGACTCAGCTCGGCTTGAAAAAAGAGGAGATTCAAGCGAGCCGCGAAGCCCGGGCGATGGACAAAAAAGTTGATGCCATCTTGAGATTCGCCCGTGACCTGGCTGCCCGCAAGGGCGAAGGCTCGATGGCCGAGTTGCGAGACCGAGGCTGCAGCGATGCGGACATTATCGAAGTCATTGCCTATGTGGCACTCAACGTCTTCGAAAATTACCTCAACGATGTTGCGCAGACCGAGCTTGATTTCCCGAAGGTACAACGCGTTTCTGTGAAGGCTGCGTGACAGAACCCGGATACTGATCCGTTTCGACATCCCTGCGAGTGGCCCCCTCGCAGGGACCGCCTGGTTTAGCTGCAAACGCTCTTGGTTGACTGTTTCTCAGAAGAGAATTACTCTTATCTACGTGGGATCGTCGTCGCGACCGGAAATCCTCGCCGCTTTCCGCGACCGTAAGGTTCGTTGCACTCCGCAGCGTTACACCATCCTGGACTATCTCAATCGTAACCCCAAGCATCCCACCGCCGAAGAAATCTATAAAGCTATCAATCGTACCGACCCGCGGGCCTCGCTCGCAACGGTTTATAAGAGCCTGCACGCCATGGCGTCGGCCGGTTTGATTCGCGAGGTGACAGTGGAAGGTAACGCTGCACGCTTTGAATCCAATATTGAAAAGCACCATCATTTTGTTTGTGAACGGTGCGGGAAGGTGGAGGACATCCACTGGTTCGACGTCCCTGCCCTCGCGCGCCGCAATCGTTTGGGCCACCGGACCATGCATCAGTACGAAGTGGTAATCCGGGGCCTGTGTAGTTCTTGTAACTAGAAACCAAAACTGAAAGGGAGAGAAAAATGGGCAAAGTAGCCAGACAAGTTGTCGAACAAGCAGGTGTAGACGTTAACGTTCTTCTGGACAAGCTGATTCGCGCCGCAGGCGCGGAGTTCACCACGTTTTACTACTACACTATCCTGCGCGTGAACTCGATTGGGTTCGATGGCGAAGGACTGAAAGAGATCATCGAAGACGCCCGCATCGAGGATCGCAATCACTTCGAGGTGCTGACGCCTCGCATTTACGAACTCGGCGGCGCATTGCCACGCGACATCCGCCAGTTCGCCGACATCGCCGGGTGTCCGGATGCATTTCTGCCGGCGAAGCCAACCGACATGAAGGCCATGTTGGCCGTGTTGGTGGAGGCCGAGCGCTGCGCCATCCGCACTTACACAGAGATCTGCAACATGACCTTCGGCAAGGACCATCGCACTTACGACATGGCCCTCGCGATTCTGCACGAAGAGGTGGAGCACGAGGCTTGGTTCTCCGAATACCTGAGCGAAGGGCCGTCCGGCCACTTCCGCCGCGGGAAACCAGGAGCCTCACCCTACGCGCGCCGCTTCATGACGGCGGACTTCGATTAGGCAGTGGCATTTGCACGACTCGCCCGGGCGGAGGATGTCCCGCCCGGGCAAACTAAGTTCTATAGGCTCGACTCCGGGCCGGTTTTATTGGCGAACTACGAAGGAAAGATATACGCAGTTTCGGGAATCTGCCCGCACCAACTGAACCCACTCGAGGGCGCGACCATGTGGGGCCCGCTGGTGGATTGTCCGTGGCACCATTTTCAATTTGACTGCCGCACCGGCGCGAATCACTTTCCCGCCAACGTCTATCCTAAAGATCTGCAGCACCTTAGAAAGCAAGTAGCGCCGCTGAAGCGCTATGCTGTCGAAATAAGAGACGGTGAAGTCTGGGTGGATATACAATGACCAAGCTGGCCGAACAACACTGCGTGCCGTGCCGGGGCGGCGTACCGCCTTTGAAAGGCACGGAACTGATGCGCTACGCCGAGCAGTTGCCTGACTGGAAAATCGTCGAAGAGCACCACGTCGCCAAGAGTTTCCTGTTTGCTGATTTTAAGACTGCACTCGATTTCGTGAACCGGGTCGGAGCCGTGGCGGAGCAGGAAGGCCACCATCCGGATCTTTGCCTGGCTTGGGGCAAAGTGGATGTGCAAATCTACACTCACAAGATCCGCGGCTTGACCGAAAGCGATTTTGTGATGGCGGCCAAGATCGATCAAGTGTACTTTGCGGGTCTTGGCTAACCACCAGCATCATTTCTGCGCGGGAGATTCGCCGGCAGGAAGCTCTTCGCCCTGCCCCGGCCGTAGACGCTGCAGATCGCGCCACTGCTGATCGGTAAGCACGGTGCGCAACTTGAGGCTCATTTGCGACAACGTGCGCGTAAGATCGGCGCGGGCAGCAATCAGGCGCTCGATGGACTGGTTGGCCTTAGTTTGATCGACTGGATCGTGATCGAATTGAGCTTCCAGATCGATCTCCGCTTTATTGACTTCAGCGCGGATGTCGATCAGATGCGGCCGGAACTGTAGTACCGTGGCGCGGATCTGCTGCCGCTGAACGTTGGTCAGATTCAATTGCCTGGCGATAACTGGCTTGCTCCACCACGCGTAGAGACTCTTCGGCATTTGCCCAAAGACAGAGCCACTCAGTAACAGACCTAGGAGAATGTAGCGGCGCATGGCTATTGCTCGAAGAGCTTATGCATCGGCGCGATCGCTTTAGGCTCGGCGCTCTGCTCCATGGCCGTGAGATCGGAAAATAGCTGTTCGTCGCTGATATTGGGAACCGATCGGCGGCCTCGCTGCAGCGTCAAACCGAAAACCATCACCAGCACCATGGCAACCGGCAGCGCCCAACGCAGCGCCAGCCAATTGTGCCGCGGTTCATGCAACCGGCGATAGATGCTACGACGCTGCGCGGCCAGGAAATCCTGCGACATTTCTGGTTGCTCCGTGATTCGCGCGCGCACCATCCGCAGCCGCTCCATCTCACCGCGGCACTCCAGACACTCCTCCAGGTGATGGTCCTCATCCCTCAGACCATACAGCCACTGTTTGAAATCGTTTTCGTTCCAGTGTTTCATTTTCTTCGTCTTCCTCAAGCGCGAAAGTACAAGTCGTGCAGCTCCTCCCGAAGCTTTGCGATGGCACGAAACAAATGTGCTTTCACCGTCCCAATATCCAGGTCCAGAATCTCGGCGATCTCCGCCAGGCTCCGGTCTTCATAATGCCTCAAGGTGAAGGCCGCTCGCTGGCGGAGACTCAGTTTTTGAAGCGCACTTTCCAATCGCCGGCTAATTTCGGTGGCAAAGACGCGATCTTCGGCGTTCGGACCGGCCGTAGCCGCCAGTTCCAGAATCGCCTGCTCGTCCTGCTGGTTGGGCCGTTTTCGCCAGAATTGCCAGCGCCGCGAACGAAGCCGGTCCAGGCAGGTGTTCACGGCAATCCGGGTCAGCCACCGGCCGGCGTCTTCCAACTCTTGTAATTCAGGACGGTTAAGAGCCTGCCAAGCCTTGAGAAAGGCATCCTGTGTGGCTGAATCGGCCTCTTCAGAATCGTCCAGCATTCGCCGGCACAATAAGAAGATACGCTTCTGTTCCGAGGCCATCCACGAACCGAATTCGCGCGTGCTGGTCTGTGTGTCCAGACTGGCTCCCAGCCGGTCGGCCATGACGCCCATCATATCTTCTGGACGAAATCCGGCGGATTCAGTTGACACGGCTCCGCGATTAACTCACAACCTTTCGAATTACTTAGACTTACAACCTTGCGAAAAGGCAGGGCCAGCATCTGGAGCACGTTTAGTCCCTGCCCGCCGGCCAGATCCTGGAGGCCCATTCGCATATTGGCGTAGCCAGCGGCTGGTGCCGGAAGGTATGTGCCAAAGATCCGGTCCCACCACGAGAACACTGTTCCGAAGTTCCGGTTCAGGTCGGAAAGACCTTCGGAATGATGAATATGGTGGACGTCGGGCGTAATAAAGATTCGCCGCATTAGCCCATCGACCCTGAAAGGAATCGCGACATTGGCGTGCTCAAAGATGTTTTGCGCGATGCTGACGACTTCCAGGCAAAGGACGGCGAGAGGCGGAGGCGCCAGAAGGGCGATTACGCCCAGGTAGGTTAGTTGACTCAGCAGCATCTCACCGGGGTGAAAGAGTAGGCCGGTCGACCAATCGCAATCAGGATCGGAATGATGGAGCCGATGGATGCGCCAGAGCCCCGGTATCGCGTGATACAAGCGATGCTGCCCGTAACGCAGCAGATCTAACAAAACGAAGCCAACGACAAAACGAAGCCAGAAGGGCAGGCCCCGGTTCAGCAGTCCGTAACTGCTTGTGCGGACGGCGGAAGCCAACACTACTGCGGTCGCCGGATAGATCCAGCCCTGGGGTGAATTTATAAGGAAAGCCAGCAGCGCGGCTTGAAGCCAGCGGCGGCCAACCGGAGCGATCAAACGGCGGCGCGGCCGGAACGTCTCCAATACGGCGAATATTCCAAACGCCGAGAACAAGACGTATGTCGACAGCACTGGAGCTTACTTCTTCGAACGTCTATGGCGGTGATAAAGAACCAGGGCGCCGATGCCTCCGCCGATCAGCAGAACAGTTCCCGGTTCGGGCACTGCTGGCGGCGCAAGGCTAGCCAGCGCGGGCGAAACAACGGACAGGAGCAAAACCACAACCAATAACGCGAAAGAAGCAAAGTTTGTCATGCCGCCAAGAATATCACAGCAATGGCGAATTTCAGCGCGGTTTTGGCTGAGATCTGTACCAGGACTGCTATGGGGAAGTTCTAGAAATCAACCGGCTTGGGCGTCATTCATCATTTCAGCGAACTCGGGAACAACGCTGGTGACCGGCGCCTGGCCGAGCATGCGCGACACGGCGGCTTTCTTTTCATCGCTCAGAGATTTGGTGGTGAACACCGAACAGCCCTTGGCGATGCGTTGGACGTCGCCCGATTCTTCTTCGACCGTCATCTCGTGCTCAACCCAGTTCGAGAGCGGGATATTGCGGAAATACAGCCGTTCCTGCAGAACCATCGACTTCCTCCGGGCGGCCAGGGACTTGTTCTCGCGGAAGTAGTGACGCTCCTCGACGCGGAAATCCTGCATGAAATCATCCAGCGCCCGGCGGCGCGCTTCCTGCTCGGTGGCCTTAACGCGCTCTTCCATGGTGTTCTTCTGGGTGCGGACTTCTGCGCGAGTTTCGGCCAGCACCTCCCGCTCCTTAGCGACGGCCACGTCCATGCGGGCCTGCATAATGTAATACGAAAGCAGGGCCGAGCCAGCAGCAATGAACAGCGGAAGAAGAATCCACAATAAGGCGTCTATCTGCATACCGTTTGTAATATCGGCAGTAGCCTGGAGGAACCTTAGGTACTAACGCTGGCGCTTTGCAGGTACCCCAAGTCTTTGAATTTACAGAATTTCCGATTGGGAACCGTCGATCTTGCTGCCCGAGATCAGAGCCGCAAAGAGGCCTAAGCGCATGGTGAAAAGGGCCTTTAGAACAGACTTAGCTCGAAAAACGAAGCCATTCACTACGCCATAATGTTTGCCGAAATAGACAGCCGCGCCATGAACGCGGTCCGCTTCGAAGATCGTATTTGAGGCCTCGGAATATGGGGAGCCGGGAGTATACAGGGCGGTTACCCGTGGCAGTGCGAGAGTTTTGCGGGACGACCGGCGAATCTGATAACACAGCTCGGCATCGGACCACGATTCGCCATATCGCTCGTCGAGGTAATTGATGCCTTTGAAGAAGTACTTACGAACAAAAAACGCCTGGAAGGTCGCATATTCCACTTCAACAGCGTCAGCCGCGGGATCAATTTTCACGGGAGCGACGTCCAGGCCCGTGGCAGGCGTAGGGAGCCGGAAGAACTGCTGCGTTGGGTGGGCCTCGGTGTCGACCAGCAAGGGACATACGGCCATCGCCTCCGGCTCCGACTCGATTCGCGCTAGCAGCGCTGGAATGGTAGTGGGCAAGACTTCCACCTCGGGCGTAAGAAAGAAAAGATATTCGCCCGTGGCGGTGCGAGTGCCGATGTTCAGGGCCTTGGTGCGCCCGAAATAACGGGGCAGCCGCAGGATGGTCACTTCCGGGAATTCGGTATCGAGTTGCGGGCTTTCGTCATGGGATCCGCAATCCACTACCAGGATCTCAATCAGGGCGCGGTCGTTGGAACCCTCGAGCGCCCCGAGGCATCGCCGCAGCGCGGGGGCGCTGTCGTAGGAGAAGATCAACGCGGTGACCTTCGGCGCCGGCGCCGGTTCTACTTCTAGTGGCTTGGGCTCTGGTTCTGCCTCGACGATGGGCGACAACTTTTTCGCCTCGGCCTTTCGTTTGGTTGCAATGGGCATGGATCAGGAAGAAGAAACCTGCAGAGTGGTCATTTCCAAGTCGTGATCAAAGAGTCGTTCGCGAGCAACGCCACCTTGGTGGGGGGCGCCTTCAAAGGGATCGAAAATGGAACCGCATCGGTTCCTGTCGACAGCCAATATAGTGCTCTTTGCCGTCCGGTCTGGACCTCCAGCGGCACCAGCGCAGTGAAGTCGTCGTCCACGCCACGTTGTGCGACGGTTCCCGAGAGCTTCAAACCGCGCACTGAGTACGTCAGCTTCACCGACGGAATTCCGGTTCCATAAACCCAGTTTTCGAAAAAAGTCTTAAGAGCCGGATCCTGAGACTTCGGCGCCGTGTATCCGGCGGCCAGTTCCCGAAACTGCTCGGTGCTGATGGGAGCGAAGCGATATCGGGTGGCGACTTCGCGCAGCAGGGCCATGAACCGCTGATCGCCCAGCCGGCGGCGGATCATATGAATGATCCAAGTCCCTTTTTCGTAGGTGACCGGACGCCAGGCGTTGGGGGCGAGCGAGGATTGCAAACGGTAGCCCCAGGTGATCGGCCCGGAGGATTCGAGCGTTTTGCCAACCTCGGACTTGGTCAAGAGATGACTCTTATAGCTTTCCAGCACGACATCCACGGCCTTGGGTCCTTTTTTCTTTTCGAGCATCAGCAGTGCGGAGTAGTTGGCGAGCGATTCCATGAGCCACTCGTCAGAGTAGCCAGCGGAAACGACCATATTTCCCCACCACTGATGCGCGACTTCGTGATTCTCCAAGATCTCGGAATAAAAGGTCTGCTCCACTTCTTGACGGAGACTTTGCGGCCGCTGGCCAGGATCGAGATAGGCAACCGTCGATAGATAAACCAGGCCCGGAAAGCCCTGGCCAAATCCGCCGGGGATGGGGGTGACGGCGAGATGGCGGATTGGAGCCGGGCCGAACTGAGCGGTCATGAAATCGAGCGCATCGGCCACGCCTTTGGCCAACTGATCGAGCCGCGCGGCAGGATCGGGAGGCGGCTGCAACGGCGTAGTCGCCTCAGACAGGAGGCCCTCCGGAGCACGGCGCGGCCGCTGTATTGGAAAGGTATTGGTGGGCTGGATGCTGTTCAGGACAGTCTTGGGCTGCAGCGCGCGTTCCAGGTGGCGGTTGGCGTAGACGTCGATCTTGTAGCCATTCTGCGCGATCGAATTAAGTTGAAAGTTTCCCAGGTTGAAGCCCGCCAACCGGATGGGGGAATCGGTCTTGCGGCGAGTGATGCGCCAATCGCCTTCCGTGCGGTCCTCGACGGGTGTGCCGGTGGCCACCAAGGTCAGGTTCTTGGGATAGCGGAAGGTCATATCGTAATTGGCGAACTCCATGCCGAGCCGCGGATACCAGGTGCCGCGCGAAGTTACGTAGAAGACGTCGTCGCCGGCTTTCTGAATCACCTCGCCTTCGTGATGAATTTCTATTTCATGGGCTCGCGAGGGATCCAGCGGCGCGGCTGCGACCAGGAGGAACTGATCATTGTCGCTACTGGCAATAAGGTTCGACCGAAGGGATTCGCGCTCGAAGATCTCGACCGGTTCTCCATCGATGCGCGCCTCCGTCACGCGCATGTTGCGCGAGATGTTGAAAGGGATGGCGGGGCCGAGGGTCTGGTTGGGCATCAGCGTAGCGCGCGTGACGGCTTTCAAGACCAGGCCGGAATCTATGGTGGAGTCGATGCGGAAATTATCGAGGGAAAAGCGCGTAGCGCGCGGGGGTTCGCCGTTCCGCACTGACCGGGAGGGAAAGCTGGCCCAGGTATCAAAATAAGTACGATTATTGCGATAGACGAGCTTACCCGCGAAGATCTGTTCACGCGTTAGCGGATCGTGGAGCATATCGAAACTACCGAGCTTGTTGCCCGAGACGGCAATGTAGAAGAAACCGGTCTTTCGGTCGCCAGTCAGCAGATCGTACACCATCCTGGTCTCGAAGCTCTCGAATAGGTTGTGGAGGGTGGGGCCGGACTGCTCGAGTATAAGATGCCCCGCTTCGGGGCTTTTCTTGGCTGCCGGATTGGCTTGGATTTGCGCCAGAAGGTCATCGCCGGTTCCGTCGGTGAAGAGGAAGGCCGCAGTGCTGAGATGCTCTTCCAGGTTAGGCGCATCGGTGAAAGTGGCGAGCGATCGCCGTTCACTCCGGACGGGAGGCAGCAGGAGCACTTCGGCGTCTCCGGCCTCCGCGGTGGCAGCGAACACGGCGCCCGGGCGAATGCCGTTGATGGGCTTGGTGAAGATGATGTAGCCAGAAGTGAGATAGATCTTGATGTCTTCTTTGGCGAAGTTCAACTCGGTGACGCGGTAGCATTGGTCGGGGTCGAGGGTGATCTGCTTGAGCTGGCGGGCGAGATCGGCTGCGCCGGCGGCGGAGGCGAAGCGGGCGATCAGGAGGAGGAGGGGGAGACAACGGACCACATAATCAGTTTAGCGGGAACGGCCGGATGGGAGTACGCTTAGCGTGCCTTACAACCGGGTTCACGAGCTAGTGGAAGTGCGGTCAACGCCTCTGGAATGGACGCCATCGCGGATGGTGCACTGGGCGCAGACCATCGGTCCGATGAAGCTAGCCGGCCCGCTGGCTGCTCGCTCGCCGGGGCTTCGGCTTACTCTTGCCCTTGAGATTGAGCGCCACTGCTGCGCGGATGAGATCCTTCAAGGCCGCCTCATCGACCTTGTCGCCTTCGTGGATGTCGATGGCGCGCCTGACATTCCCATCGAGGCTGGAGTTGAATAGACCTGAAGGGTCCCTCAACGCAGCTCCCTTCGCAAATGTCATCTTGACGGCCTTCTTGTACGTCTCTCCGGTGCAGACGATGCCGCCGTGGGACCAGACGGGAGTCCCCATCCACTTCCACTCTTCGACGATCTCAGGGTCGGCCTGGTGTATGATGTCGCGCACCTTCGCGAGCATCTTCCCGCGCCAGTCCCCAAGTTCCCTGATCTTCTGGTCGATGAATGCAGAGGCAGATTCCCCCGCGACGGGCTTTTTCATGTCTAGCTCCAATTCTCACTTATTTTAGCTGCGCTCGGCGTAACCTGCACCCTCCGCAAGTGCATGGAGTCGTGCACGAACTCACCACGAAGCCTTTTCCGGCATCTACCCCGCTGTATGGCTTGTGGCCATGAAGTTGTCTCCGGGTAAAACCAGCCGCTCCCGCCTCAGAATCATCACCAGCACAGTTACTCGTAGCGACCCATGGTGTAATCTCCCACAACGCCGTTTGGGGGTAAGGCAAATAGAGTAAAGTACGGATGAGCCACTTAGGGAGGACAAAATGGAATCTCTACGACGACGGGACTTTATTAGGGGCATGTCTTTCCTCGGCGTTGCCGCCGGAGTCAAAGCGGCTGCGGCGTCCTACAATCCCGCTGCGAAATTCGGCGTTAAAGTCAGCGAAGTCG
>Ga0185299_10002372_pt1 | contig 29424 bp, 32 predicted proteins | sample PaiPotPPA55metaG_FD_128002 | JGI IMG/M metagenome (GOLD analysis project Ga0185299, IMG submission 128002) | Iron sulfur acid spring bacterial and archeal communities from Banff, Canada, to study Microbial Dark Matter (Phase II) - Paint Pots PPA... ...
CAAACCATAAGGCAATGGCCAGCAGCAGGGAAAGGATCTTTAACCCCAGATTGTGCGCCAGGTAACGGCGGATGAAATCTTTTGCACTCATCTTTCACCTCCGGGTTTGAGGTGAGAGTCGGAAGATCCCATCGGCATTTCAGTTTCGGACTCGTCCATCCCTCGTCCATCCGCGATGGCCGTCGGCATAGGCGTTGGGGGGACATAGCGGCGCAGAAGTTTCCCCATACGTTCGCGGAGTCGCTCGACCGTCAGATCGCGTTCGATGGTCCCGGCGACCGCTAGGCTGATGCCGCCAGTTTCTTCGGAGACGATGATGGAGATCGCGTCAGTCTCTTCGGTGATACCGATTCCCGCGCGGTGCCGGGTTCCTAACTGGGTGGAGAGGACCGGGTTCATGGAAAGCGGGAGGAAGCAGGCAGCGGCCACGATCCGGTCGCCGTGGACGATTACCGCTCCATCGTGCAGCGGCGCGCTGGGGCGAAAAATAGTGGCCAGCAGATCGTAAGAAAGGTGCGCTTCCAGGGAGACGCCACTCTCGACGTACGTCCGCAGGCCGATCTCACGCTCGATCACGATCAGAGCTCCGGTCTGGTTCTGCGAGAACAAACTCGCTGCCATCACGATGTCGTCGTAGGCTTCGGCTTCTGCGCCGGAAGAACTCGCCAGAGTGAGGCGGCGGCCGAGGCGGGCGAGCGCCTCGCGGATTTCCGGCGCGAAAATCACAATCACGATGAATGCCGCGTATGGGAAAACCCTCGCGATGAGCCAGTTCAGGGTGGTGAAACCAAAAACCCGCGAAAAATAAAAGACCAGTCCCGCTACCGAAGCGCCTACTAGAATCAGCGCTGCACGGGTACCGCGAATCTGCGCCAGGAATTCGTACATGATGAACGCAACGACCAGGATGTCGAGGACGGAGACTACGGTCAGATGTGGCCACACGCCGGCAGCGTGCATCGCGATCACCGCTCCTTTTTAGAGACTGGGAACCCTACGCGCAGCTCTCTGCAATTGTAATGCAGGGATTAGGGATGATGAGATGAAAGCGCAGCGCAGGGCCAGTTGTACCGCTGTCCTCGCCAATTTACCGGGGCGGCCTGGGGATGTAGCGCTGCGGGCCGGTTCTCGGTTGATCGGGTTGCTGCCCATTCCGAGCGGGGGCGAGCGGCAACTGCGCGGCATTGTCGAGGACTTGCCGTTCCTGCGGCGAGAACTGGCTGAAACGTCCGGACTCGATCTCCCGCTGACGCACTTGCGGCGGCATAGCGCGCAGGGTCTCAATGGCGTTTCTTACGGCCTGGCGCCGGTCCGGTGGCAAGCTCCTGAACTGAGAGTCGATGGCCCGGAACTGATTTTTCTGTTGCGGCGTCAGATGCTCCCAGGTCTCCATTCGCCGCAGCACCTGCTGCTGGCGATCGGAGGGCATGTTGTCGAAGCGCTGTAGCCTCTGCTCGAATTTCTGCTGCCGGTCGGGCGGAAGGCGCCTAAAATCCCGGTCGTTCTGGAGTGCCTGTCGTTGCTGCTCAAGCGGCTGATCGCGGTGCTGGTTCAACCACTGACCGGAATGATGGCCTTCGCTGGGTGGTTGATAGGGTCTGTACTGAGGTCCTCGTGACTCGGCCGGGGGACGAGATTGAAACTGCGGACGAGCCTGGGGTTGAGGACGCGATGATTGAGGACGCGGCTGCGGCCGGGACTCGGTTCGTTCCTGTCGATTCGGACGCGGCACATCGTTCCGGTGATTTTGAGCGAGCAACGGCAGGGCCGCCAGCGCCAGCATTACGCCGGCGGAAGCGATCCATTTTCCGATCTGTGCTGTTGCTCTCATTGCCTCCTTCCCCGAAATCGCTTGCCAGCTTACGGATTCGCGCTTACATCCGACTGCACCTGCAAGTCGTCGAGCAGGCTGCCCTCGGTATCTGGATCGGAATCGGTAAACACATCATGGTTCTTGTCGAGCGCCTGCAAATCGCCGACCGCGGTTCCGGGTTGGATACTGGCATCGATGATGGGAAGGGGATTCGGCCCCTTAACTGGCTTTTGCTCGATCCGATATATGCTCACTCCCGCCACCATCACCACCGCCAGCGAAACTGCTAGTGCTGGATGCCGCGCCCATGCCCACCAGCCGGCCGGTTGCTTGGCTGCTTCCTCGCGCAACCGCGCCCGCAGTCGAGTGTCAAAATACGGCGAAGGCTCCGGTGCCTGCCATTCATCGAGCAGCGCCATAGTCTTGCGGAACTCCGCCAGCGTCTCGGCACAAGCGGCGCAAGAGCGCAGATGATCGTTGACCTCCGGCGTGGCTGAAGCCAGTCCGGCGGCCAGGTCCGGAAGCAGTTCGTTAATTTTGTTGCACTTCATATTCATTTCCTTCACTCGACTGTGTGGCACCGATTGTGTGGCGCGAACACTCTTGTCCGCGAGATTTATACAAACTCTTTCAGCTCGTTCCTCAGCGTTTCATAGGCGCGAAACAGTAACGACTTAGTCGCTGATTCACTCAGCTGCAAAACTTCGGCAATCTGCCGATAATCCATCTCCTGATACTTGTGCATCAGCACCGCCAACTTTTGCCTCTCGGGCAGGGCTTCAACTTTTTGCCGTATTGCCGCAAGGCGCTCGCGGCGCAAAATTCCTTCTTCAACGTTCGGTTCTCTGTCCGCCAAATCCGGAGTCGATCCCGTCTCCGAATCCGGTTCGTCCAAATTCAGCGTATTTTCCGGACGCTCATGCCGCGTATCGCGGGCATGATTTACGCCCAGGTTAGTCGCGATCCGATACAGCCAGGTGCTGAACTTGGCGCTGGCCTCGTAATTCGCCCGCGACCGATAGACTCGCAAAAAGACTTCTTGCGCCAAGTCTTCCGCCGCCGCGGTATTTCGCGCCATCCGATACATGAACCCAATCATCGGACGGCGATATTTTTGCACTAAATAATCGAAAGCGGAATCGTCGCCCGCCTTCACCCGCAACATCATTTCCGCGTCGGAAAGCCCGTTGGCGGCCTCCGCCGCCCCCTGCGGCGGATGCACGCCCACGGCGAGCAATCCCCGATCTAAGGCCAGGCTGCTCACCTCAGAGTTAACCCCGTCAGGGTCAGAAAGTTGCGCGTCTTCGGGGTCGGATGCAGCTCCGGAAGTGCCCTCTTTGGAAGGGCTTACAGGCGCAGCGACCGTCTTTGGCTTCTTCCACATACGGGGTTTTGCGGAGGACGCCTCAGGAGCTGTAATCGTGAGATCCCCAGCGGCCCAAGTCAGGCTAACACGATGGGCAGAACCCGAGATGATGAAAATATCCAGCCCGCTGGCGAGAGGAAGCTAACAGTTGCTGTGTGGCTTCGACGGCGTTTGCGAGAAATTTGGTTTCCCACAGCCGGTTGACACTCGGCGCTGAGACTATCTAGACTTGCGGCCCAAATGGCAAGTGTCAGCACTCGCGGGGTGCCGGTTTCCTTCGGAAGTCCGAAATTTGACACCATCGCGTGCGATCCATTCCTGGTGACCAACGCCGTATTCCCGGCAGAGCACAGGATCGGAAAGCACTTTCACGATCGCACGGTGTTGGGTATCACCGTGGCAGGTGAATGGGATTCCATTGTCGGCGCGACCCGATTGGCGAATTCTCGGGCGATGTTACACGTCGAACCGGCGGGCGATTGCCACGTGAACCAGTTTGGCGTCCAAGGCGCTGAGGTTGTGGTTATTCAACCAGACCAAACCAATACTCTCCTTGAACCGTTCAAATCGCTTCTCGCCACAGCTTTTCAGATGAGGGTGGGCTTTTCCGGGCTGCACATCGCCGAGCAGTTGCGACGGGAACTCTGCTGTCAGGACGACCTCACCCCACTGGCGGTCGAGACTCTGTGCCTGGAGTTGCTGGTAGCGGCATCGCGCTCGCGGCGAGTCAGCAACGGACCGGCCCCAGTCTGGCTGCTGCGGACAGTGGATTATGCGCATGCGCAATTCCTGGAAAGACTTTCTCTGGCCGAACTGGGGAAGATAGCGGGAGTCAGTCCCGAGCATTTCAACCGGGAGTTTCGCCGCTTGTATCACATGAATGCGGCACAATACATCCGCCGCTTACGTTTGGAGTGGGCGGCCGAACGTCTGCGTAAGCGGGAAGAATCTCTCGCGCAAATTGCTTCCGCCGCCGGATTCGCGGACCAGAGCCATTTCACTAGATGGTTCAAGCGGCAGTTCGGAATGACTCCTGCGGCCTTTCGCGCGGCATCTCGAACCCTATCCTAATGAGTGGCTGCATTGCCGCCTCTAGCCTGTCGGTCAGCGCAACCGCGAGATGCGGAGCCAAGCCGAAAGAGTGTCGCAGAACTCTGCACTCCACGAGATGAGACCTCCGCAATGATCGCATCGGCGTCTGCGGTGCCCGAGTAAACGGTAAGGCACATTATCTGGACTGCCGGCAACTCCCGTTGGCCTTGGCCAGCCACACCTGGGGCAAATGATCCATAGTTCGTTTTGGGAGACAGGGCCCGTATGCTCCAAAACACGGAGCTCTGACGACAATCCAGGTTGATAAGACGCCCTGTTCATTGGATCATTTCCCTACCACCAGTCACGGTTTTTTTTTACCGATCCGAGCAAAACGGAAGACCATGTCAGTGTCGTGACCGTCGCGCCGCCAAGTCCAGCGTTCGGTTAAATGGTCATGGTCATCAAAGTCCATCACCAACTTGTATTCGTGACCCACTGCCGGATTTGGCAGGTTTCCCGCATCTTGAAAGGAAAATACGAGCTGCCTGATCTCACTTGTCTGCGGGAGAGCACGCATGCGCGGTTGGTTGTTGGTCGGACAATAGTGAGTCAAAAGAATTGATTCCCCGTCCATGCTGTAAACCGTCAACATCTCTTCCATGCCCGAGGCTGCGAGGGTCTCGAGCACGGCAGTCCCGCCAGCGACTAGCTTGAATTCCGTCTTAGCCGCTTTTCCCTCATCGTCTTTGCCTTCCCAGCGGCCCGCCAAACTCTGCAGCTTCTGGAATCCCGAAGTTGCCGGACTTGCCGCTGAGACAGCCGCGACACAAAAAGCGACGATCAAGAGCTGCCCCAGTGCGTGCTTCAAGACATGCGACATACATCTACCCACCTTCCAGAACCTTATCGTAAACGCGCATGGGCGCAGTTTGAAGACAGCCGGACGCAGCGTCCATGGCATTGCTGAGGACGCCTGCCGCCGCTTACTGCACGGTAATGTTACCGCTGGTCACGGGCCAGGTTCGTGCGTTATCCGGGGCCCATGGGCGCGTCGCACAATAGGCCGCGGAACTGTGGATTGCTCCCTCAAAGCCAACAAACGTTCTCCGGTCCTGCTGGCCCCCCTCCTGACCTGAATCCAAAACGCGGAACCAGATGTCGTGGCCGGGTTGGTAAATCGTGTCCATGAAATCTGGACTGGTTGATCGGTTGGCAGTGATCACGCCTCCGATCCAAGCCCTGCCTAGGTCGTGGTCAACCGCAAGACATGTGACGTCCGCATCGAAATCTACCAAGCCGAGCCCATCGTTGGTGCGATCATGAAATGATCCGGCAACGTGGCCGTCCGTATACTGAACAGCCGAAAAAGCGAACTGAACGTCGAGCGAACCGCCGACCACATAGTGACCTCCACCGGAGGCGCTGTTTTCGACGTTTGACGACGATCCGGGTGCGGCCTTCACCGCCGGGGTCAGCCATATAGTGGTGGCGATCATCCATGTTAGAAGCGGCAGGTAGAGTATTCTCATACACATCCTTTCCCTTGTGTTCTGGTTCCGCAGCCCTGATATACGGTAAGAGCCAGCCGCTTGTATTGAACGTTTTTTCCGTTCTGGAACGAACCTGACGTTCGTCTGTTTGGGTATGTGGGAAGAAATGGGTTCGAGCGGCAAAGGCAGGGGAAAATGAGAACGCGGTGGTGGGCGCTGTAGGATTTGAAAGTACACCTAAACGTAGTTTCAACACTATGCAGGCCAGCGGATGACACCTAAGGCCATGAAAAGCAGTCTTAATCCAACAAACGGAGCGCAGATAGAGCGCAGTCTTCTCAGTCTGTGACTATCCTAAACAGTTACGACTTGCAGGCTGCGGACGGCTGCGCAAGTCCTGGCTGCTACGTGCAAGTCGGAACTACTGTGGGTCGCATCGTGGGTTGCAGAAACAGCGTTCGATTACCACAGGAACACCAAGTCAATGAGTGCTATTGGGATTTTTCGCCAACCATCTTCCTCCGGTCGCCGCCAACTGCATCGCTTTCATTGACTTGCCTTCGTATTCCGGCCTAACATACCGCCACTGCATGATCGGCCAGATCATTTCGCATTACCGCATCGTCGAAAAGTTGGGCGGTGGCGGAATGGGTGTGGTTTATAAGGCCGAGGACGTAAAGCTGGGCCGGTTTGTCGCCCTCAAGTTCCTGCCCGACACCGTAGCCAAAGACCCGCAGGCCCTCAGTCGCTTTGAGCGCGAGGCCAAAGCCGCGTCGGCTCTCAATCACCCGAACATCTGCACGATCCATGAGATTGATGACGACGGTCAGGCGTTCATCGCGATGGAGTTTTTGGACGGAATGACGCTGAAGAATCGGATTGCGGGACGTCCCCTGGAGAACGAACTGCTTCTATCGCTCGCCATTGAGATTGCGGACGCACTCGACGCGGCCCACGCCGAGGGCATCGTCCACCGAGATATTAAGCCAGCCAATATCTTTGTCACCAAAAGCGGGCACGCCAAGATTCTTGATTTTGGGCTGGCCAAGATCACTCCGAAGTTAGAGAACCTTGCCATGAGCGCACCGACCATAGACTCGGAGGAGCACCTCACCAGCCCCGGCTCTACGCTCGGCACCGTTGCCTATATGTCGCCGGAACAGGCCCGAGCGAAGGAACTGGATGCGCGGAGTGATCTGTTCTCGTTTGGCGCTGTGCTCTATGAGATGGCTACCGGCCAACTGCCCTTCCCGGGCGAGAGTAGTGCAGTTATCTTCAAAGCGATACTGGATTTCGATCCTCCGCCCGCCATTCGTTTCAATCGCAATATTCCGCCGAAGCTGGAAGACATCGTTAACAAGGCGCTGGAGAAAGACCGGGACCTGCGCTACCAGCATGCCTCGGAGATGCGCAGCGACCTGAAGCGATTGCAGCGGGACAGCGGTTCCGGCGGCCGCCGTGCTGCACAGACCGGCTCCGCGGGAGGCTCGGCACAGCAGGGTGCATCGTCACAGTCATCGTCATCCAGGGCGGCGGCGCCACTTCCGTCCGCCGCTCAGTCTTCGCCTCCGCAGGCTGTAGCCAGCAGTTCGAGCGTGATTGCGGTGGTCCGTGAACACAAGTTTGGGCTTGCGGCAGTCGCCGCCGTGGCATTGCTCCTGCTGGCCGCTGGCGGTTTCGGTGTCTACTCGCTGCTCACCCGCAGTGGGCCATCTCCATTTCAGAACTTTGCCATCGCGCAGGTCACGACCACAGGCAAGGCGGAAGAAGCTGCGATTTCGCCGGACGGCAAGTACGTTTTGAACGTGCAGAACGATAATGGCTTGCGGAGCCTGTGGCTGCGCAACGTGCCGACCGGCAGCGACACTCAGATTGTCGCTCCAATGGCCGCCGTCTACGCATCGCTGACCTTTTCTCCCGACGGGAATTACGTTTACTTCCGAAAAGCGGCCAACAATATAGGAAGTTTGTGGAATCTTTACCGCACGCCGGTGCTGGGAGGCGCGCCGCAGGTCACTGTCCGAGACGTCGATACCGGCATCACATTTTCACCCGACGGACAGCGCATCTCTTATGCCCGCAGCAACGACCCTGAAGTAGGGAAATATCGACTGCTGTCGTCCAATGCGGACGGCAGCGAAGAGACCATCCTGCGAATTGCACCTACCACTTTGGAAGAGACGCCTCTCTTTATCACCTGGTCACCGGATGGGAAACGGATTGCCTACAGCGCTCCCGGCGACGCGATGGGGGCGATCAAAATGTTCGATATTTCCGGACAGCAAGTCCGGCCCGTTGTTTCCTTAAAGGACGAACTCGTGCATGAAGTCGTGTGGTTGCCGAGTGGTCGATGGCTTCTTGTCGTGTACGAGGCAAAGGGACCGAGTTACGGGCGTGCACAGATTGGCCTGATTTCTCACGCAGGAGGAGAAATCCAGCCCATTACAAGAGATACAAACGAATATTCGACACTCACTATTTCCGCTGACGGCAAGACGGCCGCCACCGTTCAAGTTAGACACACACGCAGTCTGACTCTGCTTCCCGGAGCCGGGATTGCGGGGAACACCCCTGCCGAACCATTGCCTCTGGCCCAAGACGTTGAGGCCGTTGCCTGGGCAGCCGATGGTAAGCTGCTCGTTTCCGACGGGCAAACTGTGCGACGGATGAACACTGATGGTGGCCTGGAAACCACAGTGCTCAGCGATCCCAATGCCTCTGTCATAGATTTGGCGCGCTGCGGAGATCGCTACCTTCTTCTCGCGTGGGCGTTCCATGGTGGCACCGGCCGGACTCGGATCTGGAGAGCCAATTCGGACGGCTCCAATTTGAAACAACTCACCGACGGTCCTCTTGATTATTATCCAGTGTGCTCTCCGAATGGAAAGTGGGTCTACTACTATGCGGAGAGGGGCGGCGGACGAAACGTCTCTCCGATGGAAGTACCACTCGAGAGTGGAAAACCTCAACCTGTGCCGTCGAGCGAGGTGCCCAAGATGTTCGGGATTGGCGCGGGAGAGGCCATTTCGCCAGATGGAAAATGGTTGGCTTTCAGTGCGCAAGTGGCGGGACCCGATGACCCGCTGTTCGTAGTGAGCAAGTTGGCCCTAGTGGGCCTTGACTCGCCATCCACTCCCCGCCTGATCGGGATCGATCCTCGGATCGCCCAGGGAGAGGGAGGCGACTCGGTCAACAGCCTGAGCTTCACTCCGGATGGAGAATCGGTAGCGTATATTATCCGTGATAAGGGCGTCGATAACATCCTTGTACAGCCCCTCGATGGCTCGCCCAGACACCAGATCACGAACTTCAACGCTGACAATATTAGGGAATTTCAATGGTCGCCGGATGGCAAGGCTCTCGCTGTTGTCCGCACCCACAACACCTCCGATGTGGTTCTGCTCCGTGAAAAGTAGCCATCGTGTGGAATTGCTGCGCGGTAGTCGGTTTTAGCAATAACTGTTGATACCATGCGCTTTCACGTTTTGACGGCTCGTCATTGAGCGCAATCGGGATTTAACAACAGTTGACCTTGTTTGCCGCCGCCATCATCCGGTGTTCAAGAACTCACGGGCAAGTACAGCCACAGTATTTCGCACGCCTGCGGTTCGTGCCTTTGTCATAGAGTTGCACACCCTGATATCCGTCGAACGACATGCAGAGTTCAGCATTGGGATACTCGGAAAACCGAAAGCGAAAAGATTGAATGCGCTTTCCGTCTGACGTAAGCACGATGAGGTGAGACTCCTCTAACGTCAACTCCTTCACGCTCACAGGTTTCGTGTGAGGCCAAGGAATCGCTTCCTTCTGGTCAATTTTCAGGAGCAGAGTCGCGGGGTTGTAATCCCCACCGGGACTAAACCTTGTAGGGCGCTCGGAGGAGTTCGGAGCGACACAGATGCTGCCAACTTTCTGTTGTGCTTGAACACTTGAACACACCAGCAACACGACAACGAGCGCGGCGGATTTCATATTTGGCCTTTCCGAATGTTACGACGAACAAACGCTGAGCGGGAGTTGATTGTTGTAACCAGGCGTTTACGCTCAGAACCCCTCAGTGAGCGTACCCGGGATGTTTACGGCAATCATTCGCTACTGACATGGTGGGCGTTTATATTCAGTACTGTATGGTCGTGCGCCGGTATACTCCATAGGCTCGTCTTGCAATCTGTGCGACAGTTGCTCTCTCTTTTCCTTCGAGAATTTCGTGGTGCGGTACAGAACACCGTCGATCTCGATGCCGCATGATTTCACGTCCACGGCGAACGTCGCGACTTTGCTGTAAGGCTCACATCCTCCAGTCGGGAAAATGATGTAATCGCTGTCAAAAGGTCGTAACGCCACGAATAAGTGCCCGTCTCGTCGGAAGAACCGTCCGCGATAGGTAATGAACCCACCGTCGGAAGCAGAGTACTGCTTCCTGCCCTTCACGATTTCCAACGGCACTTTGTCCAAAACTGCCCCGTTGTCGTTGATCAATAGGCTGTTTTCGTGGAACCACTTCTTCCCCGGCTCATAATCCTTGATTTCGTCCATCCCGACAAACTCGCCATTCAGTGCTTTAGTGATCCTGTTCGGCAGCGGCTACGAATCGGCGGTGACGGTCTGCCCAGAGAGACAGCCTTGAAAGAGAATCCAGACGAGGAGGGCGCTGGCAAAGGATTTCATCCAACAAAAACAGTACGCTCTCTTCGACGCATTTTCCAAGGTGTCAGGCGATTACGCTCAGAACCCGGTCAATGCATCATGAAAGAGCGCCCGCTTCCGAAGGTCGAAGCTGGATGGTAGCGCCGCCTCCGCTGCCGCCTCGATTGCTACCGGGTGGAGCGAACCAGTTCCCGGGCGGGAGTTACACCCGCTGAAGTCCAGAGTCTTTCGCGGCGCACTTTAACGCCAACTACGGTACCCGTCATTCTGACGGCCAATCCGGTATTCTGTATCGCGGCGAGGACGTGTGAGCGCAGTTGCAGAAAATGTCGATGAGCTTGTAGACGTATTCGTTTCGTATCTGAATGCAGCGGGGTTCGAGCCGAAGTTCCTAGATGAAGTTCCTGAGGAACTGCGTACTTCAAGGGCAGAGTACGACACGTTCCATTGGCAAATTCGGCCCGCCTCATCGAACCCTTGGGTCGAGACGCTAGTTGAAAAGCTTCCTCAGGGCTGGCCGAAACCTTTCAGGTCACTTATTGACCGATACCGCTTTTTGAGTTTCGAGATCGGCCCTCTGATGTTGTTTGCAAATAGCGGGCATGAGCTTTTTTACGAGTTGGCGGACAGAATCTTTAAGGACAAGGGGATATTTCCCACGCTCCACAAGAATGGCTTTCTTCAATGCGGCCTTCCTCATGAAACCAATTATGACCCGGTGTGCTTCGACATGAAACGCCGGAGCCGTGCCGATGCCCCGATTGTTCAACTAGATCATGAACAACTACTGCAATGGAGCCGCATTCGCGTCGTTCGGGAAATTGCACCATCATTCGCGCAATTCATGCAGACTGCATTGGCTGAACGGTTCCCTGTCGCCTAACTGGCGTGAACAGGCGAAAGCGCTCATTGATCTCTGCTATGATTCCGGCGGCTTCAGACCTGGATCGACTTTACGCAGCCTGACCTGTGCTTGATGGTTGGGCTTCGCGTAGAAGGGACTCAATATACTTCCCTAACGCCATTTCCATTTCGGATTTTGCATGTTCAAAGCTGCCCGCTTGAACAGTGATGGAGGGTTGCTCGCAGCTGCCGTTCCAGCCGTCATCCGTGAGCCAGAACTTGCATTCAATACGTAGAAACGGCGTCACCCGAAGCGTTACGGAGTGATTTCCCATGGGCCCTCCCCCATACTGTCTTAGCAAGACGCCATGATAAACCGGTTTGAGTTCAGGGCACAGAGCCATCAGACCGGGGAAAGTTTGTGCTTTCTTGCAAGGAAATCCGGTGGATGAGTGATATGGGGATTTATCAACAGTCAGTGCTTTTTCGCAGCCCTGAACTTCGCCCATCTTGCTTTTTGAGCGGCTACGATCCGACGCCGAGCGGCTCAGAGGTGGAGTGCGCTGGCAGACGCTTGAGACACGTCATATTTAGAAATGTGCTGAGTTTGTGCTTGCCGCGAACACTGTCAGGAGCGAGGTCATCTAGTACAGCGTTCAACTGGGTATCGGTAATTCCAATGTCCACGCTAGATTGAATGTCTGCTCGGCAAATCTTGTCGGCAAATACGCCGCCATCGGCCCGCCCATTCTCAGCCTCATCTGCCATGTCTACATCCTCATGCAGGGATACGCAATGAACTTGCCCCCATGGCCAAGTAATCATGGCCGAGTAATTCAGTTCGAAACAACGGCGACATACGCCACAAGTTTGGGCACGGTAACCTGCACCTGACCTCCAGAGTAGGTAAATGTCACCGGCGCATCCGCTCCGTAATCGGGCGAGACAAGCGTCACACTCCTGGGAGCCTTGGCAACGGGAAAGCTAACACTCACTCCATCCTGCTCCTGAAACCCGTGTGAATAGTTGTGATTGATCAGGTGCGCCACCGTGCGCCCATCGCTCAACTGCGTCAGGTTGGTGCCGAGATTCGCTACGGATGCCGTCACCCTCCCCGGCAGGTCTGTGGTGTGGTGGTAGAGAGCGGCATGAGCCGGCATCTTGTAGAAGGCCGCCGTCTTGTCGAAGAGCGGCATCAACCCCAGTTGCGTTGCCGTCGGGTCGCCCATCGTATCAGCCAGATGCATATTCAGATACACAGTCGCCGCCAGGGCCTCCGGCACATACATCCGCCAGTAGTCCGATTTCTCCGAAGCAGGCAGCGATAGATAGTCGGTCATCACATCGGTCGGCCAATCGATGAAAGCAGCCACCGGAACCACGCGTCCGTCGATCCTCGCGGATCGGTGCTTCATCGCCATAAATGCCGCCAGCAACGACTGCGTCCCATCCAGATGACCGTCAGCCGTGAGCGGACAATAATTCACTGAAGACCCGCCCGGCCCATCGGGATTGCCGCCCCAAAGACCAATCATCTGGAAGTCGACGAATGGAAACACGCCGTTGGCGGTAATGTAGATCTCCTTGTTGTACTTTTGCCGCGCATAGTTACGCAGCGTTAGCACAATATCCTGCCAATAGACCAGGCTGGTGTAGGTTCCGGTGAATGTTCCGTTCTGTGGCTCCGGATGGCCTTCCTGTATCGTTCCCCACTCTGCTGCCAGCGGATTCGATCTATTGAGAGGCGATGCCTGCCATCCGTTGCGCGCCAGGTAACCGCGATAGTTGAACGTTCGGCCCCGCGTGGCGGTAGACTTCGAACAATTGAGATTGTCGGCCGTCGTTATGCCATATTTCGACTGCCAGTCAGCCGGGCTGTAGTTGGGATACTTCCCGCACAAAAATCCGCCGAAATCGGCAATATTTGCGTCGTCAAATCCTTCGTCTCCATTCCCGGGTCCATTCCCGGAAGTCGTGCCCACATAGCTAAAATCGGGCTCATCAAAGAACAGCCCGTCCACGCCGCCGTCGATCTGAATCTCCCCGATGCCGATAATGTATTGCCGGTAAGCCGGGGATGCCAGGCTACCGCGGTAGAATTTCATCGGAGCATGAAACACCGGCTGGCCCGTCGCATCGCATGAGACTACTGCATTGAATGTCGACGCTGCCGGAAACTCGTCTCTGAAGAGAGCAGTAGCTGTTGTTCCTCCTATGAACGTGATGCCGGCCGCTCGCGCCTGCACGGGATAGTCGAAGTTGTAATTGGATGGCTGAACTCCGCCTCGATCCCACCGCTGCCACGCGCGCGAGACGATATTGGGCGACATCGCAAGAACCTGCGGATCGGCGGGGAGATTCTGGTCTTCCTGGCTGAAGCCAAAAACCGTAAGTCCGGAAGGATCGTGCTTCCCATAGACTCCCGGATCGATCGCGATCTGCGTGTAAATCCCTCCGCCTCCAACAGGATTGTTCGCCGCCGGCGTAGCGCACGTAGACTGGGTCGCAGGAGGCGGAGAAGGCGTCGGCAAATTGGTCGGCGTCTGACCCGAGAGTCCGCCGCATCTGGCAATCGCAACCGCCAGAAGAAGCAAGCAAGCGCGTCCAAAGACTCGATTGCCGCCCGACCGGCAAATTAAATTCAGCTGGCATGACGGCTCCGCGGCGATGTCCTTCAACACCAGCTTCTCCAGGCTCAGTTCACTCACTAGCCGCTTCAACTTCGCGTTCTTCTGCCCCAGTTTTTTGAGCCGCCGCGATAACAGGCGATAGCGCTCAAAACCCTCCAAGGCGGGCGTCTGGCATCAATGCTTGCATAGCCCAGGCGGTCTGTCGTAGTTCCAATCCTACGGCATGAGGAGGCCGTCGCCATGGGCAAGCAGAAGGTTAAGCCGAATTACCGTCGTCGGTCGCTTCGACTGCCGGATCTAGATCATTGTAAGAGGGCCGTGCTCAACAGCCTGGGCTCGCCAGCCTCGCGTCGTGTGTACGAGTACGCCATCGACCAGTTCATCGCCTGGTACTGCTCCGAGCCCCGCCTCGCCTTCAACCGCATCGTGGTTGTCCGCTACCGCATGCACTTGGAATCACGCGGTCTGGCCGCAAAAACCATCAACCAACAACTCGCGGCGGTGCGAAGACTCGCGCACGAAGCTGCTGACGCTGGATTGCTCAGCCCCGAACTGGCTGCTGGGATCAGCCGGGTGAAAGAAGTCAAGCAGCTCGGATTTCGCGCCGGCAATTGGCCGAGCACAGAGCAGAGTTCCGAGGTGCTCAAGCATGCTTGTGGGAGCACCATGCGCGCTAAGCGCGACTACGCCATGCTGGCCATGCTTTTGGGTTGTGGCTTTCGCCGATCGGAGCTGGTGGGCTTGGAGGTGGAGGAAATCCAGATGCGCCAGGGACACTGGGCAGTCGTAGACCTGATCGGCAAGGGCGGCCACATCCGCACGGTGCCGATTCCAGCGTGGGTCAAGACAGCGCTCGATCAGTGGATACTAGCGGTCAGGGTCACGGAGGGAAGGATCTTCCGCGGCGTGGCAAGGACGGGAAAGGTGTGGGGCACTGGCATCTCGCAGAATGTCGTTTGGTACGTGGTCCGGTCCTGTTGCGGGAGAGCGGGCTTGGAGCACATCGCACCCCACGACTTGAGGCGGACCTGTGCGAAGTTGTGTCATGACAGCGGAGGAGCGTTGGAGCAGATTCAGTTCTTGCTGGGGCACGCGTCGGTACAAACGAAGGAGCTATCTCGGCTGCAAGCAAAATCTCGGACATCCTGTAAACGACCTGTTTAACCTCAAAACGGGCGGGAAGCCACCGGAAAACGATGTTGACTCTGTCACAGTGCAAGCTTCCGCGTCGGTAGAAACGCGGATTCCGCTAGGCGTAGAATGCCGCCACGGAGGATCGGAACATGACCGGCGCGTCTGTGAACCAAGACAGCTACCCTTACCAGAACGAACCGACTTGGTCGAGGTCGGAAAAGGTCGTCGCCCGCGCAGCCTTCGACGCTGCTCTGGGTCGCGAGCTGCACGAAGTGATTCAGAAAGCGAAGCAGATGGCCAACGAGATCCAGCAGTCGTCGGATCTGTGGGATTTGGAACATTACCTGACCGAACGCCGTAAAGAGATCGACCGCAAGTACGACTATCGGTATTCGCAACTGACGCACGTGTTTGGGAGACTCTTGTACGAGCGTCGCATCACTGAAGAAGATTTGCGTGGCTTAGGCGAGGACAAGATGAAGCCGATTCGTTCTCTTGCTGAGCTGCTCGCGAAGCACGCGGCCTGAACTGGATTCTGGGCTGTGATCCAAGCTGGCGAAACCCGCCACAGCACTCAAATGAGCGCAATCGCCTGTTAACGTCAGTTATACTCGCATCCGTAGATGGTACGCCAAGTGCGACTTCCCAAGAGGGAGACAAAAGCGCCCGTGCAATGGCATCTGAGAACAGTCCTTTGGGCCATAGTTCTGCCTTGTGTTCTATTGAGCCGAAGTGGCATGCTGGCAACCCCTCCTCAGTCTCCGCGGAACAAACCGGACCTCCAGTTTTTCTTAACCGCATTGGCGAAAGATGGTTCTCCTGCAGCCCTGCAGGAAACGGAGCTGAGTGTACTTGTAGATAAGACACCTGCTCAGGTAACGGCTGTGCGCTCAGCGAAGGAGGAGCCACTGCTGTTTGCTGTTCTGGTGGACGTCAGCAAATCGGACGAAACTGCTGCCTACTTTGTAACGAAAGCTGCGTTTCAACTATTCCAACATCTAGCGACTACTCAAAATGAAGGCTATCTTGTGTTGTTCAATAGCAAGGTTGCAGTGAGTCGAGACCCTATTCCTGTCTCGCAAGCCAAGAAAGCGTTGGACTCCGTACCCTTCGAAGGTGGAACGGCGGTCTACGACGCTATTGAAGAAACATGCAAGCAGGTGTTGAGCCGGTCAGGTAATCCCACCAGAGCAAGGCGCGTAATTCTCCTTATCTCCGACGGAGAGGACAATCAGAGCCATGTCACGCGCGAGAGAGCGGAAGAAGCCGCGTTGGAAGAAGGCGTATCAGTGTTTTCTCTGATGACCAGCGGTCTACGTGACCTACCTCGTGGTGAGAAGTTCATGAGGGAGGTCAGTCAAAGGACGGGAGGAGTCTCAACTGACAAAGACCTCAAGAAGGCCGTTGCCGCTTCCCTAGCAGCCGTTGATGCCCAATGGATGATCACCTTCGCTTCAACACGATCAGCAGATAACCAACTACATTCGATAGAGGTAAATTCCATGCAGAAGGACGTTCATATCTCCGCTCCGGCTGCGGTGCACCTCGAATAGGGCTAGCTGTCAGTTGGCGGTATATCCCCATTTCACTTATTGACGGTGATCCGGTATTTGGCAGGAATCTGAACCCGTTCCGTATGTGATAACCTTCCTCTCCTTTGATCGTCCAATTGGGTATTCCGAAAGGGCCACTACTACCATGCTCTTTACGATGAACACGTTGCGAACATATATGCTCCGAGATTGGACGATTCTCACATTGACTGTTTGCCTGTTGGCCGCGCCGCTTTTTGCCGAGCCCATGACCAAGGAGGACCGCGAACACCTCCTTGTGCATTTCGAAATGACCACGCAAATGGTGGCCGAGCAGGTCCGTGGCTTATCGCCGGCGCAATTGGAGTACAAGGCCGCGCCGGATCGCTGGAGCATCCGCGAAGTCGTTTCACATCTGGCCGTGGCCGAACCGGACTATTGGCGCGACATCCAGAAAGCCCTCAGGGCCGCGCCGGATATGAACACCAAGAAATCGGTGGCCACTGACGCCGACATCCTTTGGTACGGCATCGATCGTGTGGTACATACGAAGACCGGCGGTGGGCACGAAAAAGTCGACACCTACAAGGATCTGGGTCAGGCACTCGGGAAGTTTCAGGCGCTCCGCGCCACGATGATCGAATACATCAAGACCACCAACGACGACATGCGGGCTCACAGCTTCGGAGATCGAGAGGTGATCGATTGCTGGCAGTGGATGTTGGAGATTTCTACGCATGCCGAACGCCACATCCAGCAGATTCGCGAGATCAAAAACGACCCAAACTTTCCGACGAAGTGAATCGCGGCTAGGGCCTGGACATTCTGATCAGCCAAATCGCACCCACGGGGAAGCCAAGCACGTATCCATCCGCGAAACCCTGAAGGTAGGCTGTGCGCTGCACACGGAATTAAGAGCCGTTCTGGGGTGGCCCACGTTCGCGATTCCGACTTTAAGAAATCCGCGACATTCCAAATCGCTGGCGGTGCGAGGAGCGAACAAAAGGCGCAAAGTTGTGACATCGCCTGTTAACGCCACCGGGTGGTGAAAATAGGCTGTTCCGAACCGTAATTCTGCCGTACCATTTCCGAACCAACGAGACCTAATCCGCCGTGACAGCGGTTGAGACCGTGGCATGAACCGCAAAATACTCTGGGGAGTCATCGTATTCGCACAGATTGTGGGGCGCTGGGCTTCGCGACTGGTAGCCCACACGGAAACCCTCTCGGACTCCTGTTTGCATTCATTTTCCTTTTTCCTGGAAGTCTGTTGTGCTGGCCCATACTCGACAAGCTCGCGATACAGACGACAGGCGGCCCGGTCATCATTACCGCTGTTGTTGTCAACGTGGTCTGCTGGCTTGTATTTGCGCTCTCCACAGCAAGGATTCGCGGAAGAAAATCAAACTAATCCAGTACGGAGATGGATGGCCGGGGGTCTGACTGTAATTGCCTGTTCTCGTCAGTTGAGAACGAATCGCCTGATCTTCTTGGCTTAACTCGCAAATTGACTTACGCTTTGGCTATGCAAAAACCGGACACGTGGTACGCATACTTCCACGTCAGAGGATCGTTCGCCCTCGATGATGTCACGCGCAGGGTCGGTGTGACGCCCACGGAGACGGCGAGGGAAGGCGATGCCATTGGCACCACCTCAAAGAGGCCATGCAGCCTCTGGGCACTCCATTCGCGTTTGGGAGAGTCTGCTCCGCTGGAAGAGCACGTAAAGGACGTTCTTGAGCAACTCGATGCAAACAAAGCGGCGTTTGGGGAACTAAGCCGAGAGTTAGGTGGGACGATGCAACTCGTTGGCTATTTCCGTGATGTCAATCCCGGCGTCCACTTCGATCTAGAAATCGTAGGGCGAATAGCAGAGTACGGCCTTTGCATTGATTGTGACTTCTACAACTGTTGATAAATCCCGATATCACTCATCGAGTGCAAAAATAGGGATATATGCATCGCAGGAGCTGGATCGTTGGTGTTATCGCCGCATCATTTGCGACAGCATGTTTTAATAAGCCCTCGACCGAGGTTCGCTCGACACATCCTGACAAGGTCCTGTTCGATCGCGCAATGGACGCTATGCGGCAGAAGCACTTCGATGTGGCGAATCTCGATCTTCAAACGCTTCTCAATACCTATCCAACTTCCGAATATGCGGCGAAGGCGAAGTCACTCTTGCAAGATCCACGAATTGCGAACTGTGGACAATTTACTACGACTCCTGAAAAGTGCGACGGCGTGGCTCAAACGCGCCCATCACGTTGACGTGGGTCGGTTGGCGTTATATCCCAATAACGCTCATTGCCGGGGATTTTGAGCGCTATCGCCTGTGGCTGTTGAAAAAGGCCGTCGTGGAATGGGAAGTTCGGGGGGGGTGAGTATCGCGGCGAGGAAGAGTTTCTTGCGAGGGTGAGAAAACTAATTGGTTACTGGGAGCGGTGGCCTTGGTCCTTGGCTCAGGAAGCGGACGAGCCGTTTGATATTTTGCGCGGCCGCCGCCAGGAAGAACTGCTCCCGAACAAACTTTAGTCTCCGCAGACGCAAACGACGAACTCCGATCTGATTCTTGAGTTCCGCGAACAGCGCTTCCACCTTCTTTCTTTCCCGTTGTGCGTTCGCGAAGCTTGGCGTGTTGGCCAAGTCTCTGGCGCGTTGCCGGGCCGGCTCATGCATGTGGATGGCGAGATACTTCAACGATGAGGTGGTGCATTGCGCTTTTTGTGCACACGCCCCACAACGTTTGCGAGTCCCGATGTAGACATCGGTACGGTTCCGAGTATTGTGTCCGCCGTAGTTGAGTTGCTGGCCTGCGGGACAGAGATAACTGTTGCTTTCGGGAAGAAAAGTGAAACGGTCGGGACCGTAGAGCGGACTGTTCTTCCGCAGAGCACTGTCCCGAGTGCGCATGTAGGGTGTGATCCCCCGCTCCATTAACCACTGCAAGAACTCGCCGTTTCCGTACGTGGCATCGGCCGCCACCGACGCAGGCTCCCGTCCTTGCCATTCGGGCGAAACGAGCGATCATGTCTTGGGCGGCCACGGTCTCCTGGCTCATACGCGCCGCCGTCGCTTGCACTCCCACAATCACACAACTCTGATTGTCGACCAGATAATTGTCGTAGTAGCCAAGTCGAGCCGGAGTTCCCCCTTTGGTCGCATACGTCGCATCGGGATCGGTCGTGGACACCTGCTCCTGCTGGTGCACCGGCTCTTCGGCCGGGTTCTGCTGTTCCAGTTCCACCAGGTACTAGCGCACGGTTTTGTTCACCTGTGCCGCTTCTGCTAACTGCTCGCGCGGGATTCGACTCCCCTTGTTGGCATTGGCTTCGACGAAGCTGCCATCGACGGACAGGTTGTCTCCCTGCACCAGTCCCGCTTCCAGGCAGCGCGCCACAATCTCTTCAAACAACTGCTCGAACACTTTCGACTCCTGGAAACGCCCGTGACGATTCTTGGAAAACGTGGAGTGGTGCGGAATCTCCCGATCGAACCCCAGTCCGGTAAACCAGCGCCACGCCAGATGCATGCGCAGTTCCTCGACCAGCTTGCGCTCACTGGTGATGCCGTACAAATAGCCGATCAACAGGATACGCAACAGAAGCTCAGGATCAATCGACGGCCGGCCCATCTCGCTGTAGCTGTCCTTCAGCTTTTCGCGCACGAAGGCAAAGCTGATGTGCTTTTCAATCAACCGCAGCAGATGATTTTCCGGAACTTGATCTTCCAGGCGGAAGTAGTAGAACAACGCTTCAGCGCGGGCGTGTTGCCCCATCATGATTAGCAGCCCTCCGAGAATGGAAATCCAAAGCATGTGCAGGAACTCTTCCTCCTTTTATCACGCTTCTGCTACCCCTCTGTTGGCTAATCACGTTGACTTTTTCAACACCCACGCCTGTTATCAACAACTGACCCCTGGATCACATCCACGATTGCTCGCTCATGGCGCAGAGCAACATTCTGACCGAGGCCGGGTTAAGATTAGACTACTTGCGCCGAGCTTATGCGCATTCCTCGCCTCAATCCGATCGTTGTATGTGCAGCGCTCTTCGCGGTGTGGTCCTCATTGCCCATTAGCGCTCAGAATTCAGCGGATCACGATACGCCAGTCTTCCGCGCCGAAAGTCGGCAAGTCCTTGTGGATGTCGTAGTTCGGGATCATCACGGACAGTTCATCGCGGGATTGAAGCCGGATGTTTTCACGATTCTCGAAGACGGCAAGCCGCAGAAAATCGTGGCGATGACGATGCACGCGCAGTCAGCAACTCCACCGGCACCCGCTGCGCCATTGAAGCTACCTCCGAATCAGTACACGAACTACACAGTTGCCGATCCAGACCGCCCCCTCACTCTCGTCCTCTTGGATTTACTGAACACGCAGGCAATCGATCAGGCATACGCACGCAAACAGATGATCGAATTTCTTAGAGCGCTCCCGCCCGGGCATAAAGTCGCACTCTTCGTCCTCGGGACCAAGCTCAAAATGCTTCAGGGATTCACCGGTGATTCCGACACTCTAGTTGCTGCCGCCAAGATGCTGCGACCGGAAAATTCGCTATTAATGACCTCGGAGGCAGACCGGCAATTCGCAGAGATCGGCGCTGCAAATCTTGACGCCAATACGAGTGCAGGCGGAGGTTCAAGTCCGGCCCCTTCAATGGCAGATGCGATTAAAAAGGCTTTGGCGGGGGAGCATGACTACCAGGGGATCCAGCGCATGGGTCTCACGCTCGATGCGCTCGCAAGTTTGGCACGGGCGGTGTCTGCCTATCCCGGACGCAAGAACCTGCTGTGGCTATCGGGTGAAATTCCTCTACATTTTGGTCCTGATTTTCAAGTTGTTGAGCAGGCCGGTCAGCAATCTACCGGGATCCATGCCGGAGATCTTCAGGCGCAAACGCCACCAATCCATGAAACCGCGGCACTGTTTACTGCCTCGCAAATCGCGGTATATCCAATCGACATACGCGGTGTCATCAGTATAGGTACGGGAATGAATATTAGTACTCAAACTATTGTTGGCGGGGCAGAAGGAGTCGGCAGTATGTCAGGTCGCTTTGCACGCCGCATGGGTCAGATGCAGTGGAATGACCACGAGGCAATGGACGACATTGCCCGGGAGACCGGTGGCACGGCTTTTTTCGGAACAAACGATCTGAAGGGTGCCCTGGAAACGAGTACGCAGGAAGGCGAGAATTACTACACGATTGCCTATGCTCCCGAGAACCATAAATGGAACGGGAAGTATCGCAAGATTGAACTGAAATACTCGGCAACTGGAGCGAAGCTCATCTATCGGCGCGGGTACTACGCAGTGGCAGATACGTTTGTATCCCAAGACACGAAAGCCGTCGAAGGTCAGGTGGCTCACCTGTTCGCAACAGCCATGCACCCAGAAGCGCCAACCTCAACCGCGGTACTGCTCAAGGTCCAAGTGCTTCCACCGGATACGACCCATAACACGGTGCGTATCGACTATGCCATCAATCCGCACGATGTTGTTTTCGCCGGCACTCCAGAAAATGAGCGGCATCTGACGCTGGACTTAATGGCTGTGGCCTGGGACAAGGAGGGCAAAGATGCAGGCCATTCCTCGGATAGGATTGATTCCTCCGTGCCTACAAAGGCTTACGAGGATGTGATGCGCTCCTACATCCCCGCCCACCAGGAACTGGAACTGCAACCAGGAACCTACACGCTGCGTCTGGGGGTGGTGGATCGAAGTAGCAGAAAGATCGGTACGTTGGACGTGCCATTAACCATTACGGCTCTGCAGAGTTCGACAAATAATCACTGATAATTCTCTCGTCCCGAAAGGCCCTCGCTCTCAATAAATAGTCGTTGGCGTAACATCCCGATTTTACTTATCGACCCCGTTTTTAACCGAAGAAAAGGCGCAAAGTTGTGACATCGCCTGATAGCGACAGTTGAGAACTTCATTATCGGCGCTTCCTTGTCTCAATTTCAGCCGTCATAGCCTCGCGCACAAACGTCTTCCGCGCCGGATTCATGCCGTAGCGGCTGTAGCGATGCCGCTTCCGAGGGCGCGCCAGCGCTGTTCCTGGATGACGATCGTGACCCCGTACACGCCCACGATGACCGCCGGAATGACCACGAACCGATGATGCGGCGCGAGGTACCACGCGGCCGTCACCAGGGTCGTGCGCGCTACGGTGTGAAAGATACCCACCCAGTGCTGGATGATCCAGGAGTGCGGCACCCACATCAGCCCGGCCAGGATCCCGACCGTCAGCGGCAACGACGTGTAGTCGACGCGGAAAAACGGGATGGCGATCGCGTAGACAAGCAGTGCCGTCGAAACGCAGTGGAAGAACAGGCTGTCGAAGACGTTCTTCGGTTTGTTCTTGTCCAGAAAGTTTTCGCCAGTGAAACGTGAGAGCATGATGCCGAGATAGGCAATCAAGCCAGCGCCGATGAATAGCGACCACGCAGCCAGGATGGGTGGCAGGAAGGCTCCCGCGACGCCGATCAGCGTCCACACGGCCAGCCCGGCTAGAGGCATGGCGAGGCCACGGCGGCGGGCATATTCCGCTCGTTGTTCCTCAAGCGAGCGGAGAACCTGCGGCTGAGGGCCAGACATTGGAATCCTCCGGTTCACTGGGATGTCGACAGGGGAGGCTAGCATACAAGCCCGTGTTCAGGGGGTCAACTAGGGGCAGCACTAGGGGCTGCAGCACGCGAGGGCTGCACGCGATTTTCGAGCGAATGCGGTAGGAGGGCCTCAATTGGCGAAACATCCCCATAGCGCTTAATGACCAGCAGTCAAAACGTGTAACCGCCTGTTAACGTCAGTTTAAGATTATCGTCTTGAGCCCCAAGGGCTGTTGTCCAACTCGCTATGAAACCGAAAGTGAAACTCACCGAGAAGATTGAGCGAGTATTTTCCTCGCGCGCGAAGCCTGATCACGTGAGACTTGCCGACGGAGTCCTGCAACTGGATTTTGAGGTCGAAGAGGCTCTATGGTTCTCCGGTCGCGACAGGCATGAACTCACGTGGCAGGACTGGCAACAGCACAACAGTGCCATTTACTTTTTCGACCCAGAGGCCTTTGCCTACTATCTCCCAAGCGTATTGCTTCTCTCAACTCAGAACCCGAGTGAGTCGTTGGACGCAGCGGACTCGCTGATCAACCAACTTGACCTGAGCCCCGATGCGGAGGGATGGCCAGAGGGTTTCGCCCGTCGCTTTCTTGAACTAAGTCCAGCAGAACTAGACGTGTTGAAGGAGTGGCTTCTTCAAGTGTGCGAGTACGTTCCCTACGGAGGATGGGGAATCGCAGCATCCGGCCCAGGAGACACTTTTGGCCGGGCGTTCGACACGGTTGATCTTCTTCAGAAAGAGGCCGAGCGAAGGCGCGCAGGCAGCGCTTGAAGTCTCGCAACGGTTGCAGCGTCATTGTTGGTAAATCGCCATTTCACTCATTGACCCACTGATCCGCGTGCTGAGGGGTGCCGAGTGGTGCGGCGCATAGCCTTAAGACGGACTTAAGTTCTGGTACCTTCTTTCTGCCCTTCGTGCCGTTGACGCCCGATGGCCGCACGACATCGCTCAAGTTTAGACGATTTTGAGACGACAACCGAATGATCTGCGATTCCGTTCGCGATCCGTTTTACAAATTTGCAACAACGCGTAAGAACAAATTGAGGTTTTGACTTCCGCTGGTGCTCTGCCCTATTAAAGGGGTGCTGCAGCCTTTCCATGTAAAGGAACTTCAATCTCGTGAGGCTGGAACAGGTCCGCACAATATCACGCTCTATCTGTGGCAGGACGCATCAAGCAATTAAGCGTACCAAGGAGGCACCCGCATGGACGCCAAACCTGCCCTCGATCCACATCAGGATCACCTCGACAGGTTGCGAGACTTTGGCTACAACGAGCAAGAGGCTCGTTTTCTTTACCTGGCAGCTACACATTCTGGATACTTCACACGCCGCCAATTCCTCGGCTTCACCCACCAAACCAAGGGCTGTCTTGTTCATCGGTTTACGACCAAACTGCTGACTCAGCATCATGCCCAAGCAACCCAGTACGGTCATAAGACCTACGTCTTCAAGCTCACCTCACGCAAGATTTACGATCTGATTGGCAGGCAAGACCTTCGGGATCATCGGTTCCACACCGCCGACTTCATTCGGAACAGGCTGCTGGTTCTCGATTTCGTCCTAGCTCACCCCGGTCTTCAATACCTCGAATCACCGGAGGAAAAACTCAAGTTTTTCCAGGAACAACTAGGCATACCAGCCAGTCTGTTCCTACGGCAAACCGATAGGACGGAGGGTCTGAATCCAAGCTTGAACCGCTTTTTCAAGGACCGATTTCCCCTCTTCCTTTCCGCCAGAAATGGAAGCACGCCAGGATCGGCACTGCCCACTTTTGTTTATTGCGACCCAGCCCATCATGGCATCTTTTGGTTCGCCGGCTACCTGGATCGGCACCAAGTTTTCTTGCGTCGGTTGCCCGCTTTCAATCTCATTTACGCCACCCCGAGCCCCTGGAAACTCGACCGAGCATCCCAGGTTTTCACCTCGATTTTCAGGAATGCGAACCGCCCAGACCCCTCGCATCTGACCCGCTATTTCCAAATCCGACGCCTCTGGGAGACGCGCCAATACGGCTCCCTCACCCGCGCCGACCGGGATCTGCTTCGTGCTGGAGACAAGCAATACAAGGGCGAACCATTCGAGTCCGGCTACCAAAAATGGTTCGCAGCGGGCCTTCTGGAAGTCGATCTGGACACGCTCTTCGGCCCGTCTTTCTTGCGGCAAGAGATAGGCTTTCAGACCCACCTTCTACCCGATACCCATGACTTTTTGTCGTGCCAAAATGCACGTCCCGTTAGACCCTCGCTCCAAAACGCTCGATCCACTTTCCGTTCTGCATCACGTTCTAGGGCGACAGCGCTGCAAGCTATTGCAGCGCCAGAACTCCCAAGCTAGAACCAACAACAATTCCGACGCGGGAAAATCCACACCGTGGCCGGGAGCGACCCCATTTTGTCCCCGTTTTTCGGGGCCAAAACGCCCTACGGGGTTCCGGGTCGCTCCCGGCCACAGTGTTCCACCCCCGCGTCTTCAGTTGGGCTGGCAGGTTGCCATCCGCAATCAGCGGCAACGTCTTGCCACAACCGTCTTGATGATCTCTGCAACCTCTGAGGGACTTCCTGCATTCTTCCTCAATGTTCCTATCCACTCACCCACAGGGATCGAACACGCTGACGCATTCCTTCCTAGCAGCAACGTCGCACCGGGTGCCAAGTCTCGTCAAGGCTCTCGACCGCTTCGCGGCGCACGTTCGTGCGGCCTAGACGAGCCTTGGCACTCGGATGCAAAACACCGTCCGCTAAGAAGGAATGCCTCAGTGTGTTCGATCTCTCAGCCGTCCGATGCGCACCTTCGCGCTCTTCTGTCCGTCAACGCAAAACCTCTACGGGCCCACGGACAACTAGCGGACAGGCCACCGTCGGACTCCAGACCGACACCGCTTCCGCCGATTATGTTGTCTTCGTACTTATGTGACGCTCAGCGTCTGGCGGTGCATAGACAGCGGGTTTCAGCCACGCCGAACGTCACATAAGTTGGTTAGAGTTGAGCGAGGAACGTGAGCAGATCGGGATTGTCCCTCCAGCGTCTTCGATCTCGCGGCAGTTTCGTTTCACACATCCCCAGCGCTTTCGCTTTCATCTCCAGGTCGCTTTCCGCATAGATGTTTGTTGTGTCGATGGAGACGTGCCCCAGCCATGCGCGGATCGTGTTGATATCGACTCCTGCCCGCAACAGGTGGGTCGCGGTGGTGTGCCGGATCGTGTGCGGGCCGACTCGTTTGTGGAGTAATCCTGCCCGGTGACCGCGCGCGATCCTCGCGTAGCGAGTGACGATGTCGTGCACTCCGAAGCGTGTCATCGGCTGGGCAGAGCGCCCCAGAAACACGCGTTCCTTGTCCGCGCGTCCGCTCACCAGTTCCTTCAGAGCAGCAGTCGTAGATGCCCACAACGGACACAACCGGATCTTATTTCCCTTGCCTCGTAGCTGCACGAACGACTGTGATTTGTCCTGTGGCGCATGTAGCCGCAGATCGCCGACAGTTAGCTGAGCCACTTCGTCGGCGCGGGCTCCCGAGTTGTACATGAACAGCAACAGTGTGTGGTCTCTGCATCCGAGTCGTCTGGTGCGGTCAGGGGCAGCGAGCAGAGCATCGATCTCGCTTTTCTCCAAGTATCCGACTGGCCTGTGCCCCGATCTCTTGAACGGTACGGAGCGAAGTTGCGCGCACCACAGCAGATGTTCGGGACTGCGCTCACCGATGAAGGTCGCCAACGTGCGTACCGCTGCCAGTCGTTGATTGCGAGTGGAGACCGAACATTCTCGCGTCTCCTCGATGTGGCGCGTGAACTTTCTCACCAGATTGGCGCTGAGGTCCTCCACTAACAGCTCATCCGGCTTTCTGTGCAGTGTCGTGCTTGCGAAGCTGACCAGCAACCGTAGTGCATCACGGTAGCTGTGTTGTGTGTTTCGAGCGAAGTTGCGTTCTGCGGGAAGGTACTCCAGCAGGAAGTGCTTGATCCAGGGCGCCAGAGCGCGGTTAGTTTTCATCGGCCCCTCCGCACACATACCGTTCGAAGCGACGATTTGCTTGTTCGAGGAGTTCCGGGGTCATCGTCAAGTAGCGCTGGGTTGCACTCAGATCGACATGGCCGAGATAGGTGGACAGAGCAGGGAGCAGACGCTGCACATCCTTATTCTGTCTGTACCATGCCGTCACTCGATGAACCGCGAACGAGTGCCGCAGGTCGTGAAGGCGTGGTTGGTAGGACGATTTATCGTGACGTGCGATGCCCGCGATCCGTCGCAGGCGACAGAAGCTTTTGTCGACCACCTGTAGTCTGATGGGATTGCGGCTTTTCGTCTGGAACAATGGCCGATAGTGCTGATTCTGTCGAGCCGGCATTTCGAGATACTGCTGAAGCAGCTTTCGGACATCCCGCCCGAGCGGCACTAGGCGCGATTTGTAAAACTTCGTGCCTCGTATCGTGACCAAGCCAACACGCAGGTCTACATCCATGAGCCGTAGTCGCAGCGCTTCCCCGAGTCGCATTCCCGTTCCGTAGAGGAACAACAACAGCGTGCGGAATGTGGCTCCAGACATGACGCAAGACGACACTCGCTGACATCGTGGCGCAGCGTTAAGCAGCAGGCGTAAATCGGACCGCGAGTAGATATAAGGAACGAAGGTTTGTCCAGATTTGGGAGCGCGCGGCGGTAGCGGCGGAGAGACCTTCCGCCGACCACGCAGTGCCCAGTAGTCGAAGAACGCTTTCAATGTTCCTCGCTTCTGACACCAAGTGCTAGGTTTCACTCCCGCGCCGTCAATGAAGGAAGTGACCTGCGGTAGTGTGACCAGGTGTAGATCGATATCGCCACAGTGTCGAAGGAACGAACGCAGCTGTTTCGCGGGAGCGTTGAACCGCGCACCGGCATCTTGCTTGCGTCGGACGTAGAGGTTAACCGCCTGGGAGAGCTTCATAGCAGCCCTCCCAGATTGACGTTCGCCACTACGCGCAGCGCTTTGAGGTCGACTTTGGCATAGATTCCTACCGACTCAAGGCCTCTATGCCCGAGCACGTCGCCGATCTCCTTGAACGAAGCGCCTTCTTGCAACAGGCGTGTTGCACACGCGTGCCGCAGACTGTGTGGGCCCGTGTGCCGGCACCGTAGCCCCGCTGCTTTGATTCGCGAGCTCGTTACCAGCCATAAGGTTGATGTTCCAACCGACCGATAAGGAGGATGCAGAGTAACGAACAGGTGTCGGCAGGCACACCTCGGACGAGCTTCTTTGAGGTAATGCAGGATGGCATCGCCGACTTTGCGCTGGAGCGGATAGCGCTGAGAGCCTCCTCTTTTCGAGTGGTTCACAACGAACACCTCTTGACGCCAGTCGAAGTCACTCAGCAGCAGCCGCGACACCTCGCCACTGCGTAGTCCGTAGACTCCGAACAACATCAGAATGGCTCTTGCCCGCAACGTTGCCAGACCGGAACCTTTCGCCGATTGCAGGAGCTGCCGCACCTCTGTCTCGGTCGGGCCTTCGGGCAGGTCCTCATATTGGTAGATTTTTGGTGACTGAATGCCCTTGGCGAAGCCTGCAGCACACCAGCCGAGTGTTTCGGCGTACCGAAAGAAAGCCCGCAGCGCCTGCGCGGCCACAGAAACGGACTTGCGACTCCATCCGGCCGCGCCTTTCATCGCAAGGAACTCGTCCACGTCTTCGACGCTCACCCGCACCAACGACCGATGCCGCTCTCCAAACCAGGCCAGGAACTTCGATGTCTTCCAGCAGTGTGAGCGGACTGAATGTGGCGAGAGTCCCTGCTCCTCGGTCATGTAGCGAGCGAAGTCGCTGAGTTGATCGGCAAACCTCATCTGCGGTGCACTCGGCATTTTCAGGCAGCCGTGGAAGCGAAGCCATTTCTTCGCTGCATAGACAAAGAAGGAAGCAGAGTTGCCGTACGAATGCGCCTTCGGATTCGACCGTTGCTGGCGTGCCCAGCGTTGGGCCGCTCTCTGGACCTCCTCCAGCGCGACATCTCGCATCTCGCCCAGCTTTAGGAGGCGAACTACGTGTAGTAATTCATTGGAGAGGTCTTGCAGAGCGGCACGGCTTGTTCCTTGCCGCTGCAGATGGTGGAGAAAAGTCTCGCGTTCTTTCAGAAGAGGGGCTTCACGGTGACGCTTTAGAAAAAAGGGATGCTCAAGAAGAGTTTCTAGCATTCGGCGGGTCTCCTTAACCCGCTCCGAATGCTAGACCGAACACGGCAACGCTACCGCTTCACTTATGTTGTGTTCAGCACGGCGGAAACCCAGTAAAGACGGATCTTCTAGCCGCCACCACAACATAACTGCGACCACAACATAA
>Ga0185299_10002374_pt1 | contig 29409 bp, 24 predicted proteins | sample PaiPotPPA55metaG_FD_128002 | JGI IMG/M metagenome (GOLD analysis project Ga0185299, IMG submission 128002) | Iron sulfur acid spring bacterial and archeal communities from Banff, Canada, to study Microbial Dark Matter (Phase II) - Paint Pots PPA... ...
CAACGGGATCAAAGCCTACTTCGAACTTCATCTAAAAGAGTGTGAGTGGCGCTACAACAAATCTTTCCCTCAACTGCGTTCAGAACTAATCTCCCTCTGCAAAAAACAAATCTCCTAGTCTTAAGCCTACCGATTACCGATTACTCCCCCCTATGTCCCCCCAAGCATTCAACGCTGCCTCCCTCGAGCCGATCGAGCAGGCTAGCCAAGACGAACTCCGAGCGCTGCAGCTCAAGCGGTTACAATGGTCGTTACAGCATGCCTATGATCGGGTGCGCCACTACCGGGAGCGGTTCGGTGCGCTGGGGCTACGCCCGAGCAACCTGAGTACCCTGGAAGATCTGGCTAAGTTCCCGTTTACGGTAAAAGACGATCTACGACGCAATTATCCTTTTGGGATGTTAGCGGTGGCGCGGGAAGATATTAATCGCATTCACGCCTCGAGCGGGACAACCGGTAAACCGACTATTGCCGGTTACACCCGAAACGATATTGATAACTGGAGCATTTTGATGGCTCGCTCGATTCGAGCGGCCGGAGGCCGGCCCGGTCAGACCGTGTTGGTTTCGTATGGCTATGGATTGTTTACCGGGGGCCTGGGCGCTCATTACGGCGCTGAACGCCTCGGATGTGCCGTTATTCCAATGTCCGGTGGGCAGACCGAGAAACAAGTTCAGATGATCACGGATCTGCATCCCAGCATCGTCATGATGACCCCTTCCTACATGTTAACGATCGCAGACGAGTTCGCCCGGCAAGGGCTCGACGCTACTAAAACGTCGCTGCAAGTCGGGATTTTCGGCGCCGAACCATGGTCCGTGTCGCTGAGGCTGGAAATCGAAAACCGGTTTCATATCGACGCCGTCGATATCTACGGGCTATCGGAGGTAATGGGGCCCGGTGTCGCCTCTGAGTGTGTCGAAACCAAAGATGGGCTAGTCATCTGGGAGGACCATTTTTACCCAGAGATTATCGATCCGGACACGGGCGCGGTTTTGCCGGATGGAAATTACGGAGAGTTGGTCCTCACTTCTCTAACCAAAGAAGCTCTGCCCCTGATCCGCTATCGTACTCGTGATCTTGCCTGTCTGCTTCCTCCGACCGCTCGATCGATGCGACGGATCGGAAGAATCATCGGTCGGTCAGACGATATGCTGATCATTCGCGGCGTGAATGTATTCCCTTCACAAATCGAGGAGTTGATCGTGAAAGACCCGCGGCTTTCGCCGCACTATCTGTTGGTGGTAACCCGCTCTGGCCGACTCGACGAATTGGAAGTTAGGATCGAATCGCGAACGATGCTGAATAAGACCGAGGAGCAGCCATTAGCGGATGATCTTCGTCAGCAAATCAAAAATTGGGTCGGTGTGACTGCCTCCGTCACCATCGTAACTCCGGGCAGCATCGAACGGGTGGCAATCGGTAAGGCAAGGCGCGTCATCGACAACCGGCCAAAAGTAAATCGCGAGATCCCTGAGGAGCGAATCGGAGTTATCCCGAAGGGATAACAGGACTGAGCGTGGGGTTTTAACCCCAGGATAAAACGGAATCTCGGAATCCAACCGAAACCCGCCTACGTTAACGCGATCAGCGATCAAAGGCGCGAAGCGCTGACAAGACTTTAGCCTGGGCTGAGTCTGCGAGGCCCAGGGATGTCCGAATAAAAGCGATCAGCGCTGAAGGCGCGGCAGAATTGGGTTCATCGCAGGTGGCGGATCTTTCGCAAAACGCCCTGGCGGCAATCAGACGCCGCGGCCAAACAACGTTTAAGCTCGTGCTCCAACCTCTTTCGCACCTTCAGTGCTGGCCCTCCTTTTACGCCAAACCTGGGCCTCGCAGACTCAGCCCAGGCTAAAATCTTGCAGCGCTTCGCCCCTAGAATCACGGGAACGCACCCCTATCAAGCATTTAACGCACAGCTAATTCTGAAGCAGGCAACAAATCCCAGGCTCTGAGTTGACTTATCGCGGTTTCAACGCCGTTCTCGGCGCGGATTACTTGGCCAAGCGCGGCTGCTTTTTCTATCAGAGCGCGGTTCTGAATACGACCAATCCCGGTGGCCAACTGATCGACGGTGACCCTTCCGCGATTCAAAAAACGCGGCGCCGCCACCCCAAGTTTCTCAAGCTGGACCGACCAGAATGCCTGTTCGGTGATGAAAGGCATAATTAACGATGGTATACCGGCACGCACCGCTGCTGCAGTGGTCCCCGCCCCGCCGTGATGTACGGCCGCGACCATCCTTGGAAACAGCCAGTCATGGGGCGCCTGCTGAAGCACATAGATATTGGGATCACGCAGAGAATCGTCGAGGGCAAGACCTCCCCACCCGCGCGCCAGCACAGCGCGACAACGGGCTTCGCGAATCGCAGCCAGCACTGTCTCGGTGATATGTTTCGAGTTGCGGGGGTACATGCTGCCGAATCCTACATAGACGGGCTTCGGTCCGGCGGCGAGAAACGCAACCAAGTCATCGGGCGGTTGCCAATCGTCCGCCGCATCAAGGAACCAGAATCCGGTCACTTGAATATTTTCCGCCCAGTCCCGCGAACGGGGTAGAATCTGCTCGCTGTAGCCATAAAGAACCCGCCGGCGCGTCGCCGGCTGGCCGTGCAACGGCCCGAGCCAGCTATAGGGTTCAAGGCCGAGACTCTTCCTCAAAAGCTGGTTGACCGGCGGACGCGCCAGAGACCACATGAACCACCGGACAGCATAATAAAGAGCAAGGTTAACCGGGCCCGGTATCGGACCTGGCAGCGGTGGCAGCACCATGGGACGGATGTCGGTGCAAGGCGTCATCGGCTGCAGTTGCGCTTGCACAACCGGGATATCAAAGGCGTCGGCCATCGATCCCGCCAAAACCGTGGTTGGTCCCTGGCCGATTACGAGGTCCGCATCGGCAGCTGCAGCCCGGCCTTCAACCGCCCAGTGTGAGACCATCTCCGAAAGATGGCGGACCATTATTTTTGATCCCCTGAACACGTTCATGCCGCTTTCCAGCATTTCAGGAGCTTGACGCATGGGCCTGTCGTAGTCGGCGGTCAATGGCGCGTAGACCAGGCCCGCCCGATTGACAAAGGTCTTAAAGTTGTGGCTGGTCGCAATCGTGACCCGATGGCCATGGCGGTGAAGACCGACGCCCAGCGCAGTTAAAGGCTGAATGTCACCCCGGGTACCGGCGCAAAAAATGGCGATTTTCATGCTTCCTGTTTAGGCGGCCATGGCTTCTGCCAGGATGTTGCTAATCTCTCTCAACGGCTCCGGATCAAGCATATCCTGATGACGACAAGCGACTTCATGAACGATGACCTTGCCACCGATATGGTCCTCCCAGACATCGGGGCGGTCATCGAGAAACTTGCCAGCGGCGCCCACGGGTCGATGTGCGGCGCGCACGAACAGCAGATCATGGGGCACGTAGCCGGGCGTAAAGCGCCGAGCCATGGCGAGGTTCTGTTCCGTCACCCGGCGGACCTTCTTCACCAGTTCGTCATTCGAAAGCCCTGGCGGTAGCGGAATATCGTTTAAGGCGTACTCCTCCGTGAGCAGGTCAGCTAGCGCGTTGATTCCATTGGCTCCATGCAAACGCTCGGGTGAGTAACCGAGAAATCCAAGCGAAGCGGCCACCACGTCCGCTTCAGCCATCGTTTCGGAGAAACGGAACGGATAGGAATCCAGCATCCCGAGCAATCTTACTTTTTCCCCGCTTCGACAAAGCTGCGCAGCAATTTCGTGCGCGACCAACCCGCCCAGGGACCAGCCACCAACATGTAAGGACCGCGCGGCTGTACCTTCCGTATTTCCTCAAGATAGCGGACGGCCATCGCTTCGATCGAAAGTGGCATCGAGTCTACGAGGCCGATCGATTGCAGCCCGTAGATCGATTGTGGCGGTGCCAGATATCGGGTCAGTCCGGCATAGCCCCACGACATGCCTGCGACCGGATGAACGCAAAACAGGGCTGGAGCTTCGTTTCCCTGTCGCAAAGGCAACATGGTGCCAAACATGTCGGGTATCGCTGCTCCATCGATAGAACGCGCGAGATTGGCAATCGTTGGGTCCTGGAACAGGGCGCTTATTGGCAGCTCAATCGCGTATCGTGCGGAAAGTTCCGCAACCATATTGACCGCGGAGAGCGAGTCTCCTCCCAGGGCGAAAAAATTGTCATGAACCGATACTTGAGCCAGGCCGAACGTTTCTTTCCAGAGGTCGGCTAACATGGTTTCACCCTTGGTGCGCGGCGCCACGTAATGCTCGTCGGCGTTTGGCCGGGACGCGGTTTCAGGCATCGGTAAGGCGGCGCGATCAACCTTTCCATTCATCGTCATCGGCAAATCGGCCAGGGTCATGAAACTCGCCGGAATCATGTAGTCGGGCAAAACCTCCTTCAAAGCACGACGCAGGACCGCGGGGTCAAGCCAGGCCTTATCTGGTCCCGGCACAATGTAACCGATCAGTTGCGGATGCGGCGTTTCGGACTTCCCGGCGCGAAGGCCGGGGCTGCGCAGTGCGGCGGCGGCTGCCGCCACACCCGGAATCGCAGCCAATGCCGCCTCCACTTCACCAAGTTCAACCCGGAATCCTCTGATCTTAACCTGACCATCGCCACGCCCAAGGAATTCAAGCCGCCCTTGCTGGTCGAAGCGGGCCAAATCACCAGTCCGGAACATCCGGGCTCCAGGTGCGCGGTTGGAAAAGAAACCCGGTTCGTCCGCAAATTTCTCGGCCGTTAACTCAGGCAGATTCAAGTAACCTGACGCGACTCCATCACCTCCGATCCAGAGATGACCGGAGACGCAGGGTGGTACCGGCTGACCATTCCGATCGAGGACATAGACCCTGGTGTTGTCGATCGGGGTGCCGATCGGCGGCGCCGCGCAATCCGCTTCGGCCATTTCATGAAGAGTCGACCAGATCGTGGTTTCGGTGGGACCGTAGACATTAAAAAGCCGTCTCGCTCGACGGTGCAGAGAGGCGGCCAGAGGAGCTGGAAGGGTTTCGCCCCCGACGATCAGCGTCAACCCATCAAGTGCGACGGCCGCATTCGAGCGATCTTTGACCATCAGCTGGTAAAGGGATGGCGTCGCCTGCATGATAGTGACCCGTTGCGAAGTCATCCAGCGCGCCAGTTCACCCGGCGACTGCACGGTGCGCCGATCAGCCAGAACGATCGTGCCGCCGGCCAACAAGGGAACGAACATTTCCAAAGCAGCGATATCGAAACCGATGGTAGTGACCGCTATCATCCGGTCGGTTGGCGTCATATCCAGCCGCCTCAAGAAAGCGGCGCAAACATTATTGAGACCGGCTTCTGTCACCATCACGCCTTTCGGACGTCCGGTGCTTCCCGAGGTGAAAATGACATAGGCCGTGCCAGGGGCCAAAACTGGCGACGGTAATCCCTGAAAGCCTCTGCGGTTCTGCTGGATCCCGGTTTTCAGGCCAAAAGAAAACAGCACCGGTTCATCGGCTTCCGCTGGCGTGAACGTTAGGATCCCGTTGACTGCCTCCGTCGTCTCCGGTGTAACCAGCAAAGCGGACGGGCGGGCATCGGCGAGCATGGCCGCGATCCGCGCCTTCGGTAGTTCGGGATCAATAGGGAGATAGGCAGCCCCAGAGCCCATGACGCCTACCAAGGCCGCAGGCAGAAGGGCGCTACGCGGCAACAGGATCGCCACCAGGTGACCGGAACCGATTCCGATTCCGTGTAGTGCCGCCGTCACCGAATCGCTCTGTTGCATCAGCCACTGATAGGAAAAAGCGAGAGCCTCGCCCTCTTCGTTTCTGTCTATAATCGCGATGGCCCCGGGATCATGAGATGCCGATGCCGCGATCGCCGCCGGAATCGAACGCGGTGGCAAGGGTCGTTCGGTCGCGTTCCAATCCTGGATAACCCGGCGGCGTTCGCCCGGCGCGAACAGGTCGAGCGAATCGATTGATCGGCTTGGGTTCTCGATGATTTGATCGATCAATCCAGTCAGACGCCTTTCATGAAGGGCGAGATCTTCTGGATCGTACAACATCGGATTGGCATCAAAGTCGATCCGCAAGCCCTGATCGTCAGAACGATCATAAATGAAGATCATCAAGTCTTCGATGGTACCGTTGGAAAGATTCCGGGTGCTGGCGCCTAGACCGCCAAAATCCAGCGCATAATCAAAAGGCTCAATGTTCACACCAAGCCACGACACCTGTTGATCCGCACCGAACAATCCCAGTTCCCGGCGCAATTCCTCGTACCGGAACTGTTGATGACGGAGACCGCGCAACAAGGCCCGCCCGGTTTCCATCACCAACGCGCCAAAACTCATGTTTGCTTCAATGCCCAGTCGAAGGGCCACTGCATTGGCGACCATGCCCGGAATGGCTCGCAATGCGGGAGAAGCTCGCCCGGTCACCGGCATGCCAATAACCAGATCGCTAGCGCTGGTCGCAAGATGATAGTAGGAGGCGACTATCGCGATCAACAACTGTGGAGGGCTTGCGCCGAGGGATTTAGCGATCGCGCGGAGTGTGCGTGCCTTTTCGGCATCGATCGTCGCGCTCCGACGCAGAAGGCCGCCTCCACTGGGGACACGGCGCTTCGCTAGCGACATAGCCGGTGGGAGTTTCGCCAGGTAATCAACCCAAAAGGTGCGGTCGCGTTCGAAACGCCCCGATCTGCGATAGTCCTGATCGGCGCTGATCAAGGAGGCCAGACTGCCGAATTGTGGAGGCGGCGGTTCTTGGCCGGCTGACAGAGAACTGTAAAGTTCGGCCACCCGGCGTACGACTAAACCGCCGCCGAATCCATCGAGCATGATATGATGCGCGCGGTGATACCAGAACCAGCGATCCGGGGCGACGCGAAACAGAGCACAGGACCAAAGTCGGTCTTCGGCAATATTCACGGGCTGGGTTAGTTCCGCTCTCATCCAGGCCTCGGCGGCGGCGCTGGGATCTTTTTCATCTGACACGTCCAGCACGGGAAAATCCCACCGATAGGTCGGCCGGATAAGTTGACGCGGACCTTCAGGAGTCTCTACGATCGAGACCCTTAGCGTCTCAGCCTCCAGGGTCACCTGGTGCAAGGCAGCGACGAAGAGACTAGCATTGATAGATCCCCGAATCTCGATTAATTCGGCGAGATTGAATACGGAGTTTCTGGGCGCGATCTGAGTCGCGATCCAAAGGCCGCGCTGGGCGACCGTCAGCGGCAGAAGCTGTTCTTTAACCATCCCTATTTCCTGGCGTTCGATTCCTTTTTCCCGACGTTGGATTCTTTTTTCCGACGTTCGTTACCTTAGTGGTTGGAAATGGCTGCTGTTGTACAAACCATAAATAAAAAGTCAATCCATATTCCGCATAATCTCCATAATGCCGCGCAATGCATTGTGAGCACGGCTTTGTCCGCGGATTACACATTTCGCTAGGGATGAGCTCTTGCCCATCCGCTTTTATTTCCGATGCGTTTGCCGGTGCATTCGCTGCTTGCGGCGGTTATAGTCCAGCTCCTTTATGAAAGTGTACGAGGCGATTGCTGAAGCGATTCACAAAGAGGGCGCCGACATGGTGTTCGGTGTGATGGGGAATGCTAACATGTATCTGGTCGGCGAACTTTGCGGGAAGTATGGATTCAAGTTCGTCCAAGCGAAACACGAGCAAAGCGCTACCTCGATGGCCGACGGTTATGCTCGAGTGAGCGGCAAGATAGGCATTGCCACGGTGACTCAAGGGCCAGGATTTACCAACTCGATCACGTCACTGGTCGCGGCTCGCGCTCATCGCACTCCATTGCTGATGTTGGCCGGGCATGCACCCCTTAGTGATCCATACAACATGCAAGGCTTAGTGGATCAAAATGCGATGGCCATTCAGGCGACCCAAGCGGGTGTCGTATTAAACCACCCAAAAGCAGTCGATTACGTTCTTGGAGAAGCATTCCGGCATTTACGAGGAAAAGAAGGTCCGTTCGTCTTGAATCTACCCCAGGACGTACAAGCAGCCGATGTCCCTACTCCCGACTGGAGTTATCGGCCGCTGTATAAAGCGCCGGAGCCGCAACCGCCGGGCGCGGACGATCTGGAAGCCGCCGCTAAAATGATAGAAGCCGCTATCCGGCCGGTGATCATTTGCGGATTAGGCGCTCGCGCCGCCCACGCTGAACCGGAAGTATTGGCGCTGGCAAAATACCTCGGTGCTCCGGTGGCGGTGACCTTGCCCGCAAAAGGGATGTGTTCGGACTACCCGCTCTACCTGGGTGTAAGCGGCGGACTTGGCACCGGACTAGCAAACGACATCCTGAATGAAGCGGACCTCGTGATTGCGATCGGCGCCAGCCTTAATCCTTGGACTACCCAAAACCGGGCCGTACTTCGTAATAAGAAAGTGATTCAGATCGATCGGCGACATAACGCTTTCGGTTTTTATACGCCGGTCGATGTCGGCTTGGAAGGAGACGCCCGGATCACTCTGCTCGCTCTACTCAAGAGGCTTCAAGAAACTCAAATTGCTCCCCGAACTCTGGTCGATCAAACTATCCAGAAGATAAAGCAGTTTTCCATCGTCCGTCCTGATTTTGAAGACGGTGATTCGGTTGATCCGCGGCGCGCGGTTTGGTATGTGGAGGATCGGCTGCCAAAGCGAGACAGGATCATCGTGATCGATGGTGGTCACGCCGGCTTAGTGGCTCAACAAATCCTTACCTCGCCCAACGCGGACAGCTGGGGGAACGGCTGGGATTTCGGTTCGATTGGGCAAGGATTATCCATCGCCATTGGAGCTTGTTTCGCCCGGCCCGGAGAACGAGTCACTCATGTCACCGCGGATTCGGCTTTCATGATGAATGTCGCTGATTTTTATATTGCGGTCGCATTCCGCCTTCCTCTCACCGTCATAATTCTGAACGATCAGGCTGTCGGTCAGGAAAAGCATGATCTCGTGCGTAAACAAATGGATCCCACGCTGGCTAACACTCCCCAGCCTGACTTCGATCGGTTAGCAGAAGGCTTCGGCGCCAAAGGATTCCGGGTGAATCGCCCGGAGGAGCTTGATCGCATCGACGCCGCTCTCGCGGTCAAAGAAGGACCGGTGGTAGTAGATGTCAGGATAAACGGCGACTTCGAGTTACCTTTGAGCCAAGAGATCGCTCGCCAGTTTGCCAAAGGCGGGTAGCGCCGATGGAGCGTTGCCTCGCTTGCGAGGCCGATAGCGGTCGGCACCCTGTGGCGCTGCCTTCCCGCAGCCGCGCATGCGCGTCAACATAAGCGTGTAGCGGCGCCAATCGTCCTCGTCCTTCGTCGTCGTCCTCGTCCTCGGAAGCACTTTTCCCCCGTAGCTGCGAATGATCCTGAATCTGGTTAGTGGGCATCTCTGGTGCGTAGACTGCTTTGTTGTCACCCACCAAACCTCCGAGGACGAGGACGAAGAAAGGGACGACGCGATTACCGCCATCGATACGGGCAGCAAGCCGAATCCCGGAACCCAGGGCTGAAGCCCTGGGCTATGGTCTACAGGCGCTTCGCGGCAAATCCGAGCAGACATCGCGCTAAAATTCGTGTAACCGTTGCGCCGTAAATCCGTCAAGATGCTTGGCGCAAGTTTTGAAGCTTAATTGGCCCTGATTGTACCTAGTGCAGTAAGAGCCGAACAGCTTAGGGGAGTTGAACTTGCGCAAGTTTGGAATAAAATTTATTAACGGGAGTCTATCAGTTGGAGGCGGTTCAGTATGGTTGCGCTTCGACTGGCCGTGGCACATCGCTGAACCGCGTTACGACGGGCCACCGAACCGGCGCTCCTAGAAGCAAGTCCGGCTCGGAGACGGTTGGAAATTATACACTTTAAGCCAGTAACCCGAGAAGGTTGCCAGTGGCTTTCTCATGGAGCTGTAATTTATGAGTGGGTCAGTTGTTTTCCGCTGGTTGCTACCAGCAGGCTTGGCCGCGCTGTTAACGATTCCATTTCAAACCGCCGCTGCGAGTGGAATGGGCGGAGGGGGGCACGGTGGTATGGGCGGCGGAGGCGGGCATGGGATGGGTGGCATGGGCAGAGGAGGGTTTGGTGGGCGAGGGATGATGATGCACAGTCGCCCAGCGATGGGATCTCGCTTCTTTAGCCGTAGTGGAACGAATTTTAGCCACAACGGAATAAATCATTTTGCGTCGCACCAGAATCTCGCGTCTCGAAACCATGACTTCAATCGCGCGAACCAGTTCCGAAACAATCGTTTTGACCGAGACGATCGTTTTAACCGTTTTGATCGAGATGATCGTTTCAACCGTTTTGACCGAGATGATCGTTTTGGCCGTTTTGACCGTGACGATCGTCGTTTCTTCTTCAACCATAATTTCTTCGTCGGGTTTAACTTCGGCGCGTTTGGCTGGTGGCCAGGCTGGTGGGGTTGGGGTGGTCCGTGGTCGTGGGGTTGGGATGGATGGGCGTACCCGTATGCCTACTCCGATTACGGTTACCCGTATGGTTATGATTACTCTGCGACTGACGACCCGCCGGCGGACGATTCGCGATACGGATCCAAGGAGTACTGGAGCGATCTGGCGATGTCAGTTCAAACCAAACTGACCGATGACGGTTATTATCATGGTCAAATTGACGGCGTTCTCGGTTCCAGCAGTCTTGAAGCGATCCGGCAGTTTCAGTCAGACCACGGATTGGCGGTCAACGGAAAGATTGACCCCAAGCTGCTGGATGCGCTTGGCATCCAGTCCATCCAGCAAATTAGTCAGCTAAATGCCGACGCTGGTCGGGGCTAGTAAGACGTCTAGGCGTTCGGCGTATCGGCGTGTGACCTGTCACCGCCGTAGCTAGATCGCTGCACACGCGGCTCGTCGGTTCGTGCCAATCGAAATAGTAAAGGGACATTACCTGCGGGTTGGCGTTCTCCCAACAGTCGTGTCACCAGGGGCCATTTGACTTACCTTCCTTTAGACTTGAACGAATTTCCCTAGTAAGGAATGCCAAGCCTGACTTTTATGGCACACAACAGCCCCCAGACCGGAGGTTGTAAGGCTTTCTTTCTCGTACGGCGCCATTAAAACGCGCATGCATTCAGCATGGTGCAAGGAGCGTACGATTCGGAAGATTTGATCGACTCATGGACGCTCACGCCGGAGGATCATGTCCGCATCGCCGGTAAGAGCCGAGACAATCGGCTGGCCTTTGCCGTTCTGTTGCTTTTCTTTCGAGCGAACGGGCGGTTTCCAGATGTGGCCGAAATCCATCCATCTATTGTGGCCTTGGTGGCGCAACAACTCGGCGTCGACACCGGACCGATAGCTGACCAGGCTTGGCAGGGCCGAACCGGCAAACGCCACCGAGCTGAGATCCGCATATTATTTGGCTTTCGCGAGCCGACGGTTGCAGACGGCGAAGCAATGGTGGCGTGGTTACGGGATCACGCTGTGGCGCATAGCCACGATCCGGAGCATCTGACCGCGGCGCTCAAAGTGCACTGCCGTAGCTGCTCGATCGAACCACCAACGCCCGATCGCGTCGAACGCATCGTTCGCGCGGCCACTCACGCCTACGAAGAGCGCTTCTGTCAGAGCATCCGTGATTGCCTGACGCCTGGCACGCGCGCCCGGCTTGAGGCCCTGCTGCAACCGCCTGACTCTGAAAGTAAGGTCGACGAAGCGGTTGAACTCTCACCATCAGCGTCTGCGACTATCAACCTGTTACGCGATGATCCCGGCCGAGCCAGCGTCAAAAGCCTGCATCAGGAAATGACCAGGCTCGATCTGATCCGTCGACTCGAGCTGCCTCCGGATCTCTTCGATCACACTCCCACTCAAGAGCTGGAGCGCTATCGGCAGCGGGTTGCAGTCGAGGCGTCGTGAATTGAGGCGACACCCCGAACCCCTGCGGCTAACGTGGCTCGCGGGATTTGCATATGTGCGGGGACGCGCGATAACGGACGGACTTGTCGAGTTGTTGATCGAAATCATTCACCACATCGGCGCACGCGCGGAGCGCAAAGTCGAGCGCGAGCTGCTCGAGGATCTCAAACGCGTAACGGGCAAGCAGACTTTGCTCTTTGAGCTTGCCGATGCCGCCCTGGCACACCCGGAAGGGATTGTACGAGAAGTGGTCTTTCCCGTAGTCGGTGAGCAGACGCTCCGCGACCTCGTTAGAGAATGGAAGGCAACAGGGCCAACTTACCGTACCACCTTGCGCACGGTGATCCGTAACTCCTACAGCTGGCATTATCGGCAGGTGGTACCGAAGCTGGTTGAGACGCTAACCTTCCGCTCGAATAACGAGGTCCATCAGCCGGTCATCAGTGCACTCGAGCTCGTGAAGCGGTATGCCGATACGAGGCTTCGTTTTTTCCCGGTTGAGGAGAACATTCCGTTATTGCTTGGCGTAACTGATCGGCCGGATCGCGGCCTTTGCATTCCAAGCGTCTTTGCGGAATCACCGAAGCAACTGGATTTCCTGCAAAAAGGTTCGGCTCTTCAAGTTGCGTCAGAATGGTAGCCATGCCGCGAAGGGCTATTTCCTTCATTTCATCCCAGTCAAATCCATATTCGAAGGGGCTTTTGAATTCGAAAGGATCATTGAAGGAATCTGGGGTACTCCATTTTAGTGTTTCGTTTTCTAGAGTTTTGATCGCAACGTCGCATTTTGCGTATTTGAATGACCTTGGAATCGTCAGAATTCCGTTCATTCGTCCGGGTAAACTTCGGCTAGTTCTTAAGCCATGTCATCCTCGGGGTCGCGGCCGTCTTAACGGACATCAGAGTGCTCGGGCATCGCGGTCCGGCGCGTCGACGGGGAGAGAGTTCTTTTTCCCATCAGCTGGTTAATGCAGCTCCAGCCAAACCCGAATTTTGGGCAGCGCTATATCATAGATTGATTCGGGCCCGTGAGAGCGAGGCCTCGGCTTAATTGCGGATCACGCTCAATCTGTTTGCCTGGTGCGGCCGAGTATATGACGGCCCGCGGAGAGGATTTCAGGAAGTGATGCCAAAGCTACGAGTTTCTCATTAGTCAATCGCGCCATGTTCGCCAAAATACTGAAGGCCTCACGTCCTTCTTCAGCGGCTGGCTGGCGCAGTCCGAATCGGATCTCCACGGTCCGATCTGGGACGCTAGTCACTTTTAAACCCCCAAGAATTGCACCAGAACCCGGATGGACAATCTTGCTTAGCGATCAAGGTCTTTTCCGAGTCCCGGGTGGCCACGCTCGGCGGCCGAACGCAGTTTCCCGGCCTTGATGTGTTCGAGATAGTTTGGCGCTGAGCCCGGACGGTCGGATATTAGGACGCAAGCCCCAAACACCTCCATGAGCCCTCGGAGACAGGCCGACCAGACAGGACCATTGCCAGCGTCGAGGCCCTGCAGGCCCCCAATCAGCAAGTGATGCGCGTGGTTCACCAGGCCGATCAACACGACACGACCAGCCTTAAAATCAGGTTCTCCACCACTTGCTAGTATTTGGAACAGCTCGCTGAGCGCTTCAAGAGACGTCGCGAACGCGATAACAGTTTCTCGCTCAATGCCAAATCTTTGTTCGAGCGCCTCTAAGAAGTATTTTTCGTAGGGCAGCAATCGCGTTCGGCCTTCCTGGTCCGCTCCACGATGGGCAGCTTTGGCACTTGCTTTCAGCGAAGCCTCCGTCCTTCGATGGCCTGAATCTGAGCGACTAACTCCTCAGACTTTTGATGAGAATAGACGAACAAGTTCCGATTCCGAATGAGCAGGTTGTTGATCTCCCGGCACGTTTCTTTCGAGATCGCATCGTAGATAGGATAGTACACTTTCCCGTCCGGGTGCTGTAAGCCGGCCGCCGCGATGGTCGGGCTGATCGGCATCACAAATTCTGCCTTAAGCTGCTGTTCCGGATGTTCGTCCTGTTGAAAAACCATCTTTGCATCGTGTGGACTTTTCCAGAAAAAGGGATCGTCGCTGGTGACAAACGATTCCCCGCTCGGCGCTGTGAGGAAGGTCCAAGACGTCTTGGAAAAGTGCTCCGTGACCAGCGCAGGCAATCTTTTCAGCCCATGATGAAGATTCTCTTTATCGGTATTCCGACTCAGCGTCGGGTCGACCGAAAGGACGGTAAGAAATTCCCTCCAGCTGTAGTTGGTTCCCCATTCCTTACGGCGCAATCACATCAGCGCAAGCAACGAGGATCAGCAGCCAATATTTTTTGCGGTTCCTCTAACCGATCGGTATCACCCATAGACATACCAGATCTTTGCGTCGCTGAATAATTTGCAGATCATCCGGCATTTTGCGAGTTGGTTTTATTGCTTGGTAGCTGCGTCCAGTTTTGTTTTCCAAGCATTGATATAAGCTACAAACTTGTCGGTCTCATCCGGCTTAAGCAGAGGGGTAATTTTCGACATGGTTTGCAGCATATCGGGGATATCGGGGGATTTATCTCCCATGGCTTGGATTTTACTCGGGTCGCCGGCGTTCATTGCTTTGATCGCGTCCAGGTAATCCCGGGCGAACTGATCGTACTCTTTGATAAATGCGTTCACATCCGGGTTGTTGAAGGTTGGCAGCGCAACGCTCTTCTGAGCTTCGTCCGAGAGGGTGGCGCTCGGCGTCGGGCTTGCGTTTTGAGAAACTGCGGATTGAGGAGGGATGAAGGGCTCGGAATTAGCCACTCGGAAATAGCCTTGGTTAGTATTGGTGCAATAAAACGTGGCGTAATGATCCGGATTTTGCAGATAAGCGGTGGCAAATTCAGCCTGGTCTTGCGGTAAATTCTGTTTCAGTACATGAGGTTCATTACCGTTAAGGGGCCGATCCAGCCATGAACCTTCACCGGGTTGCAGACCCGCATCGGCTTTGTGTGCAGCCGGCAGAAACTGAACGGCGAGAATGCCGTTCACGTACTTGGTCACAAGGCTGCTGGAACCGCGGATCCGAAGTGGATTATTGGTTTGAGCGCTGCAGATAACTGGCAGGGCAAGGGCGATCGCCAAAAGCATGGGGCGCGACCCGAACACAACTTTCTTTTTGAGGCCGTTACTCCAGAGCATATCCTATTCTCCCGAGTTGATCCGGGCTAGTTTCGCAGAAAAACACCAAACTATCTAGCATCTCCACCAAAACCGGACCGCTGCGAAGCCCTTCTAGGGTGGCAGATTCGCGCCCGGCCGTCGGCAGCGCACTAAACTGGCAGGGACAGCCCCAGCTGCAGTTGCAGTTATCCACTTCTTCACCTGCGATCCGCCGCTTGATTTTAGTCGATTCGCTCATATTTCTTCTCCTTCAATGCCGGCGGCCGTAGTTGCACCATCCTTTTGCTTTGCAGATCGGATTTTATTCGCGTCTATTTCGTGGCCTGTCGCGCCGTAGTCCCGCGGCCGCGGGAGAAGGCGGATCCATTCGCGGTTGGCCTTCTCTTAAAACTTCTTCTCTAACTCAAAGTAGAAGTATCGGCCAATCGGGTTCGCGGTCTGGGGATCGTAACCAACGAAGGTGTCAGCAAATGGCGGCGGCGTATCAAAGATGTTATTTATTCCGAAAGTAATTTTGCTTCCTGCTAACCAGTATCGTATCCAGCTGTTGTGCGCTCCTTCGGGTTTGGGCGCCATAGCAGTTTCCCCAGCCACCCGTTTACCATCCTTCCCGTATCCGGGCTGCGGCGTCTCCGGCGTGATTTCGACCGGTTTCCCGAACTCATAGGAGATTTGCCAATCGAGAGTCGTAAAACTACCAATCTCATGGACAAGGCCGTTTGGCTGAACTTGGGCGCCCCCCAAAACCCCGTAATAGTTATCCAGTACGTCGTGTTCCGGCCCGGTGTAATTAAGGGTAAGACCGGTTCTGAAACGATCGATGCCAAACAGCGTCTTACTATAGAAGATACTCGAAGTGGATTTAATTTCCGGTAGGGTGAAGCTTCCTTGCTCCGGCAGCACTGAACTGGGTTGAAGGCTGATCGGGCCGAAACCGGAAACGATGGCGCTATTCGTGTTAATGTTTTGGACCGCATAGTTATAAAGATAGGTCCAATCCGTCTCCATTTCGATTTTCCCCCAGGAGTACTCCTTGGTCGAATAGCTAGCTCCAAAGCTGATACCATCGACTAAGGTTTCGCCCAGGTTAACAAACGGATCGTCGACGTATTTAATGGTGCCATTCGGTTCCCGAACCACCAGCCCAGGAAAGCTACTCTCCTGGTTCAACAGTTGTTGAGCATCCAATAGACTAACCTGGTTTCCTCTTTGGATTTGGAAATACTCGACGTAAGCGCTAAAACCGTTTGCCCAGCCCCACCAGCTGTGTTGGGGATCGCTTGAGCCCGGGGACCATACCGCCCCGGCGTAATAACCGTACGAGGTCTCGGCTTTCAGATGAGGATTCCCCGCCGTTCGCACTTCGTAGGTTTGCTCTCCCAGACCTGGGTTCTTCGGATCAACCAAGTTGTCAAACGCGAATGAAGTGCCGCTGTATAATTCTGTCAGCGAAGGCGCTCGATAACCCTCCGAGTAGCTGGCCCTCAAGGTGAGGTCATCAAATGGTTTAAACAACACGGCAAACTTCGGTTTCTCCGTCGAACCAAAGTCGCTATAGTTATCGTAACGCTCCGACGCCACGAATTGCAAGCTGCGCGCTCCTGGCCAAGACCACTGTTGACCTAAGATTGGGATGGAAAGCTCGTAGTAAGCGCTCTCCACGTAACGTTTACCCGCTCCGTTAATCGCTGCACCTAACCCAATCACATCAAATGACGCGGTGTAGGGATCAACCCGTGATACATAATCGTCACTTCGGTATTCCAAGCCCAGACCAAGAGTAATCGGTCCTCCGGGCAAATCGATCAATTCACCACCACCTCGAACCGCCCAGGTTAGAAGGCTGCTCCTCACGTCTTGATACTGCGTAATCCGGATGCCATTAGCCAGCGATCCATTTGGATTGTTCACCGCTAATTGGTCAGCGAAAGGATCATAAAACTGGCCAACGTATCCCGGCAGCGTTCCGGCCAGCGCTTCATTTAGCTTGGAAACCGATACTTCATTTGAACTGTACGCAGTACCGTCACTCTCGGCATAAAGAAAGCTGAAGTCGATTGTCCAGTTCTTAGGCAAAAAGACGGTTGCTCCAGTGACCGTACGATAAGTTTTGACCACGGCATCCTGAGTTTGAGCGCCGACTTCCCAGAGCGTCTGCCCGAGAGGAGACAGCGGAATGCCGAACGGATTATACGGATTATTGGCAGGTATCACGACCGGGTCCGCCTGCGTTGGCTGAGAAGCGTAGTCCGCATTGACTTCCTCGTTTCGCTCATACGAAAACTCCTCGTATAGGCGGAGCCAACTAGTTGGCTCGTACTTCACTTTGATATAGGTGCCATACCGTTCTTCTCGAGGAACCAGCTGCAGACCTTTCACTGTCAAGAGAGCGTTCGCATCTCCGTTGATGATAAAATCGTTTTTAGTGATTTTCGGCCCAGTGGTCCCAGGTATCACTGTGTAGGTATTGCCCGCTGCATCTCCAAAAGATCCCGCCGTACTGTCATCCTCCCACTGATCGTAGTAAGAACCAAATTGCGAATGCCCGAGTTGAGAACTGTAGGAGCGGTTCTGGCTTTCAATTGGGCTCTGATCGTAGAAATCAAAGGTTGCCAGCACGCTGATTTTCGAGTTCTCGCCCAACTTCTCACTGAACCCACTTACGGCCGAGATATGGTAAACATTGTAATCTCCGTACCGGCTTGACCCGTAGTAAAATTTTAAGTCGGATCCGTTGTATTCGTCCTTTAAGATAATGTTCACAACCCCAGCTATAGCGTCAGACCCGTAGATGGCACTGGCGCCATCCTTCAGGATTTCGATTCGATCCACCGCTGCCTCCGGGATCGAATTCAGATCCACAAAGCTTTCAGTCCCGAACTGGGCGTACGGATAAGTTGCCTGTCTGCGACCGTCGATTAGGACCAAAGTCGCGTTGGCGCCTAAGCCATAAAGATTAACCGCGGATCCACCTTCGGCCGTGCTCTGACCTGCGTTCAACGCTGGAGTGAACCCGGCAAAATTTTGCGGCAATCTCAGGAGAATGTCGGCCACGGTTTGATCGCCTTGTTTCGCAATAAAGTCTTGGTCCAACGTGGTAACCGGCTCCGGTCCCTCGCCGATTCGTGGTACGATATATCCAGTAACAGTAACTCGGCTTAGTTGTTGATCATCCGCATCGGCCGGCGACTGACCTTGCGTGGTTGATTGGGGCGAGGGCACTTGCGCCGAAGCTAGGTGACCGCTTAGGACCACTACTAATATGATGCCGAGTTTACGGAGGTTAGAAACCGACACTGACATCCTTGACAGTTTGAAGGCGTAACTGAGGTGCATCGCTGCCCATTTACGAGGGCGTTACTGCCTTCTTAAATTAGAATTGTGTGACAAGATTGTCACTATTTGCTACCGGGTGTGTCGGCGACAAGATTGGTGGTGGGGCGAAGCTCCCGAAAGACCAGAATCGCTAACCAAAGAGATTAAACGTATCGCCGCTCTTTCGTCCGCGAGGTCGAACCGCGGGCTGAGCCGGACCCATCGCCCGGCATGTAGGTCGGTGCGGAACGGTGGGGCCGGGTGATCATCAGCCGTTACTGCTCGAAGGATCCGAGGTGGTGAGGCGTCTATGCCCAGTCACCCTCCTAGCATCCATCAACCCAGCGATTATTATTCCTCCGATGAAGTCGCCCCCGATTATCATGCCGCCCCCGGTCGCGATGCTGGTTTTGCTGCTGCTCGCGGCTTTATTGACCCCTGCTCTCCCGATCGGTTCTTTTACGATCCCATTTCATGCCGCCATCGCCACGCTGATTATTTTGGCCGGGATCGGATTCTCAGCTGCCGGCTTCTTCACGTTCAAATTCCGCCAGGCGCCGGTTCGACCGGGGGCAGAGCCGACTCAACTTGTGTTGACTGGACCTTATCGAATCACTCGGAACCCGATGTATTTGGGGCTGCTACTCTTTTCGATCGGCTGCCTGGTCGCCATCGGATCGATTTGGTTCGTTGTCCCTCCCGTTCTCTTCTTTCTGCTAATGAATTTTCGGCTGATCCCGTTTGAAGAACAGCTCATGAAGGAACATTTCGGAGCGGAGTACGATGCTTATCTCCGCCGGGTGCGTCGCTGGTTATAGCCGGGCTTAACGGTTGCAATCTCGCGCAAGAAGTGTTGAGATCGGTGAAGCATGGAACCTCAACCGGCCGAAGATTGGCGAGAAAGCTTTCGCCGAATTCACCGTGAAAAGGGTCTGGTACAGGCGATCCAATACCTCCGACGCCTTAGTTTTGAACCGTCAGAGATCCGGGTTTTTCTCGAGCAAGAAAAAGCGGCCGGCCGGATCCCGAAGCTGCCGGAGCAGGAAGGATAGCAAATCGCAAATCGCAAATAGCAAATCCGAGCTCTGGTCCCTCGACACTGCCTGCGAGAAATTTGCTATCTGCGATCTGCTATTCTGTCTCCCTTCCTACCGTTTTTTCCGGCGTAAACCGTCGAAGTAGACAATGATGATGATCAGGCCGCCGGTAATGATTTTCTGCCAGAACGAATTCACGTGCATCAGGTTCGCGCCATTGCCGATGGTGGTCAGAATGAAGGAACCAAGTAACGGGCCATGCACCGAACCGATGGCACCGAACAGACTTGCGCCGCCTATAACTGAGGAAGCGATCGCTTCCAATTCCAAGCCCTGACCGTGGATCGCGCTTCCGGACGTAAGCCGTATCGAGGTTAAGATTCCGGCAAAAGCCGCGCATAGGGAAGACACCATGTAGGCCATGTAAACAATGCCCGCGGTATTCACGCCTGAAAGGCGAGCCGCTTCCCTATTCGAACCGACGGCAAACAAGTAACGCCCGAAACGGCTATGATGAAGGAGAATGTAAGCAGGCACGGCCACGACGACCACCATCCAGAAAAGATTCGGGACACCGAGAAAATCGCCCCGCGAGAAAGCCGAAAAAGCCTCGTTGTTAATCGTGATCGTCGCTCCGTTGGTAATAAGGAACCCGATATTAGGGATGGCGGTGAGGGTCGCCAGCGTCATAATAAATGGGGGCAGGCCGAGCTTCGTGATACCGAACCCATGGAAAGCACCAATAACCAATCCAACCCCCAGGGTAATGAGGATGGACGCCCAAACTGGAACATTATTTGCCAGCAGCAAAGCGACAATCACGGTGCTGAACCCAGTGACCGCACCGACTGACAGATCGATCCCTGCGGTGATGATGACAAAAGTCTCGCCAATCGCGAGAATCGCGACCACGGTGCCCTGGCGTAACAGGTTGCTAATGTTGCCGTAAGTCCAGAAACTCCTGGTACTAAACGCCAACATGACCCACATCAGCGCCAGGAGCGCTACCAAAGTTAATCCAAGGAGGGCCCCAAATCGGGCTCTTCTTTTGGTCGCGGCCAACTGGCGGACTTCCTCTGATCCTTGAACACTCATTTTTAGCTGGATCTCAATGCGCTTTTCGCGGCATTAGGGTTGATTTTGGTTAGACCCCCAGAGCTTGGGTTAGTATGGTTTCGTGCAATGCTTTCTCGCTCTGGTGCGCACTGTCATGGGTCGCCACTAATCGGCCCCGACGGAACACATGCAGAGTATCCGAAAGGTCGTAGACTTCGGGAAGATAGGAAGAAATCAGAATAATGCCGGCGCCTGCTTTCAATAGTTGGGCCAACAGCTTGTAAATTTCAGCCTTAGTTCCCACATCAACACCGGTGGTTGGCTCATCAAAAATAAAGAGCTTAGCTCCGTGGTTTAACCATTTGCCAACGACGATCTTCTGCTGGTTGCCTCCGGACAGACTCGAGGCCAGAGTTTCCCGGGATCCCGTCTTGATTTGTACGTTGCGTATCTGCTTGTCCGCGGCCGCGGCCTCCTCAAAAGGGTTTATTACGGTGGCTTTAGTCAGTCGCTCATAGATCGGCAGATTCAGGTTTATACCGACCCCAAGATTTAAGCAGAGTCCTTGATCGCGGCGGCTCTCGGGCACCAGGGCAATACCCCGCGAGATGGCATCTTTTTCCCTTCGGATCTCGACCGGTTTACCATTCCAAAAAACTCGGCCTCCGGTTTTGGGGAAGCGCCCGAACAAACTTTGCACAAACTCGCTCCGGCCAGCGCCGATGAGGCCGTATAGCCCAACCACTTCTCCTTCTCGTACCCGGATAGAGATATCCTGAAATCCTTTCCCGGACAGATTCTCTGTGCGCAAGATCTCGCTCCCGAAAGGAATCGACTCTTTATAGTGCACTTGCTCGATCGCCCGATTGATCATCAGGGTAATCAACGCTTTCTCGTTGGTCTCGGATACTTTCTGGGTTGCTACCAATTGGCCGTCGCGCAGAACCGAAACCCGATCGGCCAGCTGGAAGACTTCTTCCATCCGATGTGAAATATAAACGATGGTGACGCCATTAGCCTTGAGACGTTGGATCAAGGCGAACAATTGAGTGGCTTCGCTTCGGGTAAGATAAGCGGTGGGTTCATCGAAAATGAGAAAACGAGTACCTCGGGTCGACGCGCGAGCCGTAGCAACCAACTGCTGTTGACCAATGGTTAGCGCGGATAGAAGTGCAGCCGCCCGAAGATTAAATCCGATATCGTCAAGAATTTTCTGCCCGGCCTGCACCATGGCGGTGTGCTGCAGCAGACCAAACCGGACTTTCTCATCACCCAGAAAGAGGTTAGCGGCCACCGACAGATGCGGGCAGAGAACAACTTCTTGGTGGACCGCGTTAATACCAAGGCCAATTGCTTCATGGGGCGTGGCGAGCGCGACTGGCTTGCCTTCCCAAAAAACTTCTCCGCTCGACCGGGGATATACGCCAGTGAGCAGCTTAATCAGGGTCGATTTGCCGGCCCCGTTCTCGCCGACAATGGCATGGATTTCACCCCGCTCAAAAGCGAGATCAACCGCCTTCAGCGCGTGCGTCCCGCCGAATCGCTTATCCAGTTTTTTAAGGACGAGCAAAGGCGCGGCGGTCGCCGCCGCGCCTGTTGCGTCCTCTTCGCCATTCTGCGCCGGGTTCATCGGCAGCTTGCGGTAATACTCAGCTAGTAGGAGAACCGCTCGGCTATTTCACTTTCGGATTCAGGAGCTCCTGAGCCCGAGTAGTATTCATATTCTCCTTGGTAATCAGGTTTGCGCCCGTATCGACGTTAGCCTCCACTTTCTCTCCTTTGGATGCAGCTAACGCGGTCTTAACGCCGTCGTAACCCATGCGGTAAGGATCTTGCACCACCAATGCGTAGATCGTGCCGTCCTTTAGGAAGCCAACCAACTTATCGTCATTATCGAAACCGATGAGTTTGATTTTATCCGCAGCTTTGTTTTCAGCGATCGCCTGACCGGCCCCTTGCGCCATAATCAGGTTCGAAGCAAACACACCGCGCAAGTCAGGATTGGCGGTGATGAGGTCGGTCATAATATTCAAGCCACTGGTGGCCTTGCCGTCCCCGTATTTTTCGTCGACCAGCTTCAACCCTGGGTATTTGGCAGCGAGCTGCTCTTTAAAGCCCTGCTTTCGCTGTTCCAGGGAGCCGACGCCGGGAATCGACGTGATCAATGCCACTTGGCCTTCCGCTTTCCCATATTTCGCGGCAATCGCCGCTGCCAAACCATCCGCTGCGACCCGGCCACCCTGGACGTTGTCCGTGGTTAGGAACGATACGAATGCCTTTGAATCAGCGGCCGAATCAATACCGATGATTTTAACTTTCTTAGCGGCTTCATCAATAGGTTTGCCAAGGGCGGCAAATTGGGTGGGAGAGATGACGATCGCAGCCGGGTTTCCAGAAACGGCATTTTCCAGGATCGAGATCTGGCCGTTAATATCGGATTCTGACTGGGCGCCGAGCTCAGGGACGTTGACGTTAAGGTCCTGGCCAGCCTTGCGCGCGCCAGCAAGTACGATCTGCCAATAGAAGGATGTCGTATCCTTCACGATGATCGGAATAGTGGGTTTGTCGGCGGCCGGCATCGTCTGCACTAGGCCGGCGAGAGAAACTGCCCCGACTAAACCAATAAGGGTTCGGGGGTTGAGGGACGAACTGAAGAGTTTCATTTGGGGGTAAGTTTGCTAATTGAGGCGCCGCAAGTCTGGATTCGGCCTCGGTACGGGACGGCGCCTGCCATACCGGGCCTTTGTTTTATAGTGAAAACCTTTACAAAACAAACATCCGAAATGAGCCGTAATGAATTCCGCCGGATGTTGCAACTGCTTTTTGCACAGGCGGTAGGGATCAGCACTCATCACCCAAAAATCGGCCGTATATGGCGATCCCACAGATTTTCCGTCACGTTCCGTGCCACCGTTGTCTCGTTGGCCTTCACCACCTCAAGAAAACGGTCCCCCATCTCAGCCGCAACCCGGAACGCGATATGGATCAGTTGCCGGAAATGCGGGTTGTACTCGGGCGACGATTCAACGTGTCGCAAAGTGTTAACGTATTTTTCCACGCCCCACGACCCAACCGCCTTCGGGTCTGGAAGTTTGCTAGGATCGATATCGATCACCGGCGCATAAGGAGCCTTTAGCTCGTCAAAGCGGTTAAACGCAGTCGTATAAATCTCTTTTGCGATTTCCAGCGCTTCGCCGCCTGCCTCGGCCAGCCCCACTAGTTCCTCTAGCCAAGTCGTCCCGGCTGTCTTTACGTGCAAACCAGCATCGTGCCTCTTAATTAAGCGGTTGATGATCGGGTAAAGGGAGAACTTGTCGCTGCCTGAGTGGACGCTCAGCTTCAGCGTCTCCGGGAGGCCGAATTCGCGGACCGCAAAACGAATTACCGCCAGATCTTCGTCGAATTCTTTTTCAAATTGCGAAAGATCTCCGGCATAGTCGATTCCCTTATTAAATCTTCCTGTGAACTTCGGCGCAATCGTCTGCACTGGGATCGACTCTTCCCGGATCATCAATAAGATCAAAAACAGCTCAACCGGGTTCTGCGGCCGGTCGGTTTCGTCGACTGAAATTTCAGTGATAAAATTATCCGGACCTTTGAGTTCAGCGATGCGCCGGTAGATCCGCCCTGCTTCTCGGATGGCGGGCAGAAACGTGCTACCCGCGGTGCGCACGGCGGCTTCATCGATGATAAAGCTGCGATCAATCCCCGGAACCGACAGCTCTTGCGGAAAGGTGCGCGCTGCTTTCACCAAGCCTTCCACCATGGGCGCGTCCGGGCTCTGTCCAACGAAATCCGCGACATCGACGGTGAAGAAGTCACTCGCCTGGACAAAGCTTTCCACGGTTGTGAGGTTGATGTGATCGGCATCGACATAAAAAGCGCCGGTCCAATTTAACCCTTTCACGGCGGCCTCCGCCTCAACCCGGACGTCCTCCGGCCTGGACCCGATCAATGCGTGTTCCCGATTCGATTTGTTCCAGACGGGATAGACGTTGATGCCCTCTTGCCGCGCTAAAAGGATCGCCTCAAGCTGGGACCGACCTTGTTGGCCGAACCGATCGCCGACCCCGATGGTGTATGGTTCGATCGTCATGGAAGAAAGGAGTTCAAGGAGGGCAGGAGTTCAAGGGGCAGGAGGGTACAGCGGACATCTGGAGGGGAGCCGCTTTAACGCGTACCTCAACCAATAAATCGACATTTCCTCTATGACTTGTGTGGCCGAACCGGGTGGAAAGCAGGCGGCTCCCGGGAATGACCCAGCGTTTGGCTGCTCTGTTGGCCTGTCGAACTGACACACGGACCAAATCATCGCGCTGGGTAATTCCCGGGAGCCGCCTGCTTTCACATTTCCCGGTCGCTCCACGTGATAGGGCAAGATGTCGCCAGCTGTTGAGGCACGGGTTGGAGCGGCTCCCCTCCAGTGGTCCCCCGTCCGCGCCTCCTGGATTCTGCCTCCTGGCTCCTCGATCTCTTTTTTTGTGTTCTCTGTGCTCTTTTGCGGCTATTCCTTTCTTACTCCTACCCGTGAAAGTTACCTGCGTTTGTGACTCCAAAGCGAAATTGGGCGAAGGCCCATACTGGGATGTAACTGATCAACGGCTCTATTGGGTGGATATTAAGGGACGGCTAATCCACCGCTTTGATCCAGCAACCGGCCAGGATGAAACCTGGGCGACGCCTGAAGTTGTCGGTTCGCTAGCGGTTAGAGCAAAGGGCGGTTTGGTGGTGGCGCTGCGTTCGGGTCTTTATTTCTTCGATTTAACGACCAGTCAGGCAACTCCGGCCGTTTTGCCGCCGGGTCACCCCGACCACAACCGGTTCAATGATGGCAAGGTCGACCGCCAGGGCCGGTTTTGGGCGGGTAGCATGGATGACTTGGAGAAAGAACCGAGCGGCGGCCTATTCCGCTTAAATACAAATTTGGACTGCCACCAGCTTGTCGATCAGATCACGATCTCCAATTCTCTTTGTTGGAGTCCGGACGGCCGTACTCTTTATTATTCAGACAGCTCGCAACGGAAGGTTTGGGCATGGGATTTTGACGTCAATTCTGGGCAAATCTCAAATCGCCGCGTTTTTATCCAGCTTCCTTCAACCGACGGAGTTCCGGATGGAGCGACCGTCGATGCCGAAGGCTATTTTTGGCTTGCGGTATGGGGTTCGTGGGAAGTCAGACGTTACGATGCAAGAGGCCAGCTGAACCAAACCGTAAAAATGCCGGTCCAACAGCCGACTTGCCCAATGTTTGGCGGCAAGAACCTCGACACGATCTACGTGACGTCAGCATCCAAAGGTTTGACAGAGAACCAGCGGTTAGAGCAGCCGCAAGCCGGCAGCTTATTTGCGTTCGAGCCGGGGGTGAAGGGGTTACCCGAAATGCGGTTCCAGGGGTGACGGAGAGAAGGAATAGCCGCAAAAAGGCACAAAAAGCGCAAAAGGTAGCAGGGCGAAAATCTCGGCGCGCCATGGACGCGCCATACAAATTACGTGTGTCCGCGCCGGATTTGAGCCGTCGTGGTGCAGCCCGATCGTCGAAGATTATGCCCCGCCGCCCCGTTCGATGATTGATTCCTGTCCGTCCGGGTCCTGTATCAACGATATCCGGCACGAACCAACCACACGACGCGGCTCAAATCCGGCGCGATCTAGCGACGCGTAGATGGCGCACCAACCGCGCGCCGAGATTTTCGCCCTACCTTTTGCGTTTTTTGTGCCTTTTTGCGGCTATTCCTTCTCCGTCCCGGTCGCAGCGAGAAACAAATAAATAGCCCGGTACGGCATGCTCTTTTTCTCGCCGGCTTGAGTCGGAGCCTCGCTAGGCGCAGCTCCTCCGATGGTAGAAACCCGCGCGACGTATTTCACTCCGGAAAAAAGTCCATTAGTACCTTCCGAACCTACTTCCAGAAGCAGCCAGGCGGCACTCTTCGGATCCGGCGATTTCCAATTTTGAAGTGGCGGTTTAATGGCCTTCACTTCGCTGCCATCGTTCGCCTTCCAGCGCGGCCCCACCGAATGCAGCCCAACGAGCTGGCCGTCCAGCGTTTCTAATTTCGCGTCCGGCCCAACCAAACTCCAGCCCAAGGCCCCATTTGCTTGAGCTTTTGCTTCATACGTCTGGACACCCTCAGCTTGTAACGCGGTCACGATCCGCGTGTGATCGGGAACAGATATCCCGCCGTCCTCCGCTAAACTCCGTTGCCAGGGTACCAACACACAGAGACTCACACCGACCGCTATTGCTGCGTACCTGTTCATGCTTGCTTATCGTGTTTATTGGTTACCAGATTCAAGCTTTCATCTCTCGCGCAGCCAAAGATATTGGGCAAGATGTCTTTCCAAGGAGAGACCAAATACATCCAGGAGATAGCAAACACAATTACTCTGGCGATTCCAGGCGACGGCGATTGCACTCGAATCGACTTGGTCGTCAACATCGCCGGCGGCGGCACGATGGGAATTCCAAAACAGCTACGCGGACCAGACCGGGACGACTCGCCCGATCCCATGGGTCGACGATTTCGTCCGACTCTTTCGTGGGCTGCCATATGCCAAGGGTGAATCCCACGCGAGTTGAGGTTCACGAAGATCGAAGAATCGGATATCAGGCAAGTAGCGCAGAGCAAAAATAGCCGGCGTCGAAACGCTCCTATCGGAGTGCGACCAATCCACTCCTTGTCGATTACAGACTCAATCTCGATGCTTAGCGATCTTCGGATCCATTGAGATGAAAATGTTTATTCAATTTTCTGCCGTATAACGTGTAGCCATCTTGTAAGGCACCGCAGTTAGCCGCGTATGACGTCGCCCTCTGAGGAAACCGGGACTCGAACATGAAGGCTAACGTATCTTGCAATCGCCGCGGTTCGAGTTTGATATTGGAGGCCTTTTCGAATGCGTCGACATCTGGACCATGGGGTAACATCATGTTATGCAGGCTAATACCGCCCGGAGTAAAGCCACCCCCGGTTTTTGCTTCATAGACACCGTAGATTAAGCCCATGAATTCACTCATCACATTCATGTGGTACCAAGGCGGTCGGAACGTATTTTCCGCAACTACCCAGCGATCCGGAAAGATCACAAAATCGATGTTGGCAGTACCCGGCGTTTCCGACGGCGAAGCTAATACCGTGAAAATGGAAGGATCGGCGTGATCGAACAAAATCGGACCCACCGGCGAATATTTGCGGAGATCATATTTGTACGGGGTATAGTTTCCGTGCCATGCGATGACATCCAAAGGTGAATGATTGATCTCAGTCATCCAAATCGAACCACCCCATTTGACAAATAGCTTTGAATCCGCATCGCGATCTTCGTAGGCAGCGATCGGGCTCAGGAAATCCCGTTGGTTTGCCAGGCAATTGGCTCCAATCGGGCCGCGTTCCGGAAGCGTGAAAGCGCCTCCATAATTCTCGCATAGATAGCCGCGCGCAGCGGTCTCAAAAAGCTCAACTCGGATCTTAACTCCCCGGGGGATTACGGCGATCTCACCGGGTTCGATGTCAATGATGCCGAACTCTGTGGCAAAACGGAGCTTTCCTTCCTGTGGGACGATCAGCATCTCGCCGTCGGCATTATAGAAATATTCATCGTCCATCGACCGGGTGATGAAATAAAGATGCGCGCCCATACCAGAGTGGGTCGCGGCATCTCCAGCAGTGGTCATCGTACGAATGCCGGTGATAAAATTCAGAGGTTCATTCGGAATCGGAATCGGGTCCCAGCGAAGCGGCGAAATTGGAAGTTCGACTTCCACACAGGGAGCTGTCTTCCACAAACCAATATCGGCTTTGCTGAACCTACCCCAATGCGCCAGGGTCGGGCGAATCCGATATAACCAGGAACGCTCGTTGGTTTTGCGAGGAGCAGTAAAAGGAGAGCCGGAAATCTGCTCCGCATACAAACCATAAGCACATTGCTGTGGCGAATTTCGCCCAACCGGAAGAGCGCCTTCTAAAGCCTCGGTTTCAAATCCGTTACCGAATCCGGACATGTATCCTGGGTAAATATTCGACCCAGGTCGTGAGATAAGACTCGTAGAAACTCGAGTGGGCGATGGGAGAGCGGCGGCGGAGTTCATAAGAGATTAAGCGAAAGCAGTTCGAAGGCGATGAGGAACACCAAGCCAGGGCGAGATAGAGACAACATGACCAATAAAAGCAAATAAGCGAACAGATCAGACGTAAGGGAGATGAACACTATAGTTGCATTTGCAACCATAAGCTGCTCCTTAAGTTCGGTCTCTGAGTCTTCGTGCCGTGAGCATAGCTTTAAGCGACGGGTGGCCTTTCACGGCTATTCCTTTCCGGCCCCTTGCCGCTCCACAACCGAATCACCGTCCTCCCTTTGCGGCTTTGCGCGAGACTTTCTGTTTCTTCCCTATTTCGTTCGATCAAAAGTCTTCTGCAAAATCTCGAGATCGCTCGCGTGATTGAGCTTGGCTCGAGTGGATTCGATCCATTTTTGTTCCAGCGCATTCTTGGTCGGACGATCGATCTCATAGAACACCCCAAAAAGACCCGGGAACGGCAGATCTGCTAACCGATACGCGGCGATTTCGTCGGTTACATCGTGTCGCGGCTCATCTTCCGGAGTGTCGTCCCATTTCTTTTCGTCGATCACTTTGAACTCGCCCCCTTTGCGCGGATTACCGGCATCGAATGCCCCCGGGAAAAACTCAATACATTCGGACAAACATTCGATTACGGAAAAGCCGTCATGATCCATTGCCCGCTCGATCATTTGAATCATGTGATTAACCTGGGCTGCGTGAGTCCGGGCGACGAAGGTGGCGCCGGCGGCAATCAGCTTCTTGATCGGGTTAACCGGATGATCGATCGCCCCGGTGGGATCGGTTTTTGATTTGTATCCGATCGGCGAAGTTGGCGACGTCTGTTTTTTTGTCAGACCATAGACGAAGTTGTCCATAATGACATAAGTCAGGTTGACATTTTTCCGAGCACCATGCTCCAGGTGGTTGCCGCCAATCGAAAATCCGTCGCCATCGCCGCCAAACAGAAAGA
>Ga0185299_10002375_pt1 | contig 29399 bp, 32 predicted proteins | sample PaiPotPPA55metaG_FD_128002 | JGI IMG/M metagenome (GOLD analysis project Ga0185299, IMG submission 128002) | Iron sulfur acid spring bacterial and archeal communities from Banff, Canada, to study Microbial Dark Matter (Phase II) - Paint Pots PPA... ...
CCTTCGTCGAGGTCGCCAAGACCAATCCAGGCGCGCTGCGTTACATCGTGATGCTGATGGCGCTGTACATGCACCTTGGGCCATTCTCTAAGCGCGTGATCGGTGAGATTGACCGCCGCGTTGCCGAGCTGGACGGTATGCATCCGGTGAGGGCCCCGGGGTCGTCTGCTCCTGCTCGTCCGGTAAAGGCTACGGGAAACAATGACCGGAAGAATGAGCAGGTTTCGGCCGTGAACTCATAAAAATGCAGTTGGAGTGTGAACGGCAAGGTCCGCTTCCCGGATATCGAGGAGCCCGTCATCGGGCGCGGATTCGCGCGATCCGTTGGCTCATCGCCAGCGGCGGTGTAGCCACAGCCACTGATCGGGATATTCGCGGATCCAGCCCTCGATCACCGACGTGACCGCCTGCATCGTTCCCTGAATGTCGATTTGCCCGCCGGCGTCGCGGACCGGCTTCACTTCTTCGGACAGTTCGCCACGAAAGCGGTTTCCGGGCAGGCGGACGATGCGTACGCCATGAACCGGGCACTCGATCTGCCGCAGCAGCCGGGCCAGCATCGGATTGGCCCTGGTCTTGCGGCCAAAGAAAGTAACCTCGACGCCGTTGGTCAGATACTGGTCGACCAGCATCCCGGCGTGCTGACCGTTTTTCAGGGCCTCCGCAAGTTTTAGGGGCGCGTCACGGCCAGCCGGAATTAGCGTGCCCATTTTTACGGCGCGCATATCCTGGATGATGCGATCGGCCGCCGCGATGTTGGGCCGGCGGTACAGAATCGCGGTGTCCAGCCCGTGCGCGACGGCAGCCAGAGCGGGAAGTTCCCAGTTGGCGAGATGGCTTGCAAAGATCAGCGCCGGTTTGCCGTCGAGTCGCAGCTGCGTAAACAATTCGTAGGAGCGCGTCCCGATTTCGATCCGGCTATCCTCGGAGCGCGCGGGATCGTGCTCCCAGATATGATCGAGGTGCGCGAATTCGGCGCCGACGCGACCGAGATTGTCCCAGACGCCTGCGAGAATGGCCTCGATCTCTGCAGGTGATTTCTCTGGAAATGCGGCGGTCAGATTGGCGCGACCGATCTTTTGCTCCCGCATCAAGGGCCCGATCGAGCAGGCGATCCGGCCGAACAGGTTGGCGGTCTTGATCGGATCGAAATAGCGGGCGGTACGCAGTATTCCGATCGTCAACGCACCCACCGCGGCTTGGCCCAGCGGCCTGGTCGTGTCGCGAAGTCGGGCCTTGGAGCGATGCAGCAGACGTTGCATCAGAAACCAACGACGATCTTGCCGAACACTATTCGGCTTTCCATGCGCTTCAGCGTGCATCATTATACCAGCGCTGGCGATACGATCCAAGACACTAACGAGTTGCGCCGCTTCGCCCGATGGTTGCACTGTGCAATGAGGTCATCGAGCGTTTTGAACGCGCGGCCGTCATTCAGCCCAGATGCCGCCATCGATGGTGAACGCTGCGTCAGTGACGAAACTCGCCCTGTGCTCGCCCTGTGGCGATCAGGCTGGCAATTTCGATCCGCCCCGGCGCGAGCAACGGTCGCACCACGGCGCGGATAATTCTCCTCCGGGTTCATGTCGGTTTCAGTCGGCGCAGGCTGCACCGTATGGACAGTGATGCCGCGTGATCCCAGCCGGGCAATCGTCAGCGCTACAATCTCAACTCCACGTTTCTTGACGCATCAAAAAACGCGACGATCGCCGCGTGACCTCATGGCTCGCTGTGCAGTAAAAGATACAAGAAGGTCTGCTTGGGGCATCATGAGAAGTGCCGTCCCGACGAATGGAGACCCGCCTCAATCTTCACCGACTGGGCCGCCATTCGATCGACTTTGCTGCCCTCCGGCTTGACGCCGATCGGACGCGTCATTCCTTGAGGCATGGCGGCTCTGAGATCCTGCAGAAGGTTCATGCCGGGACCCGCATTCTCGATCAGGACCGTGGTCGCGCGATGTTCCGTAGCGAGACCGATGACCTTGCGGCGCAGTTCCGGATGGCCTGGCTGATTGCGGAACACGCCCAGTGCAAAACCATTATTATCGGAGGGCGACCTTCTATGGAGGGTTGGACCGCTGCGTATCACGCCGCCGGAATTCGCCCCCGGGGCGGCGTGTCCGACGGCGCAGCGGCTCGGATGAGCCCATGACCGCCATCATCTATTTCGGCGAAATGCTAGTAGCGTCCTTGCTCGCAATCGTCCTGCTAGCAATTTCGCAGCTCAGGATGAGTTCTGACGCTGCGCTTTTCGCCGGCGGCGTCGTTGCGTGGACCCTTGCCGAATATGTCGTTCATCGCTTCGTGCTGCATGGCTTCGCACCGAGCGAACATCGGCTTCATCACGCTAATCCCGACGACGCGGTCCTCACCATTTTTTGGCAGATATGGATTTGTTTCGCGCTGGTCTATTTGATCGTAGGCGGCGCTTTCGTTGCAGGCGCGCTCGTCGCCTATGCCTGGTATTTGTTCGTGCATCACTGCGCGCATCACGGTCCAGACAGTCTGCCGCTGTCACTTCTTAAGCATCATCAAAGCCATCACAGATTTGCGTCCCGAAACTACGGCGTCAGCACCACACTTTGGGACCATGTCTTCGGGACGATGCTGCGATGATGACGTGGGGGCAGTCGCATCAATTTAGTCGTTCAGATGGAAATGTCGTCGCTTCTCGCGCTGGACGCAAATGATCGCGCGATCGGCGATTTTCTTGTCGGCCTTCCCGTACAACGTCACCCGGACCATACTCGCCCAGGACGCCCCCATTAACCCCCGGCGGGGCCGTGCCCGTTGCCCGCCTCGCAGCGGAGGCGCAGGGCGACCTCACTTACCTCTAGCGAGCACGTGCGCGAGATCGGCAACCGCGCCGCGCAAGGTGTCGTTCTTTAGGCTGAGGAAGGCGTCGATCAACCGGCGGCCATGTAACGTGAGCGCGATCGCCGTCAGCGCTGGCGTTTCGATTTCGCCGCTTGGTATGTCATCGCAGAAGTAGCCAATGTTGACGTCCAGAATTTCAGCCGCGCGCACCATCGAGGCCGCGCTCATCCGGTTAGTGCCATTTTCGTATTTCTGAATCTCTTGGAACGACACGCCTAACTTCTCGCCCAGTTCCCCTTGGCTCGGCTATCAGATCATCCCCGCCGATGAAGCCGAGCCCATCGGCAAGGGCGTGGCGATCCTGCCGGAAGGGCCGCACGTTCGCGATCTGAAAAAGGTCGTCGAGCCGCATCTCGGCGGTTTCAAAATGATCCGTATGAAGGGTCTGCTTGCGCCGGCGGTAAGCCATCGCAATCGCTTTCCGCAAAGCCGAGTTCACGCGGCCGCGGTATCAATCGAGCGGCGTATCACCCGCTGTACCTCCGCATTCGATAGGAACAAATCGTGGTTGATGATGCCCCAGCCCGCCTCGTAAGCATCGATCACGCGCACGCCGAGCCGCTCGATGGCGGCCTTTTCGGCGGCGCCGACCCGTGTCATCCCACCGGCGATTTGCCCCGACAGCGCCAGCGCGCGGTCGTTTGTCGCGGTGATGACGGTGATCTTGCGGGCGAGCAGACCGATGCGGTTGATCGCCGACGAGAACACATCCATGTCGATGTCCGGCGCGGCGAACACCACGGCCCCGATCCTGTCCGCGACGGTGTCACCATATCGCGCGTGGAGTTGATGCAGGCTTTCGAGCGTTAGCATGGTTCCCATGCTAGGCGAACACTACTGGATGACCAATACGCTTGGAGAAGCGCCTTTGCATCGCAACTTGCGCTCGTGACCGTGACTTTTGATTGTTACGGCGTCGCGATCAATCCGCTAGCCGTTGCAACTATCCAGCGGTTGCCCCAACGCACGATAGAGTCGATCCGCCCGATTCCAGGTACAGTGTCGCCGCGTGTTGCCATCCGAACCCCATCGGGCCCCTCGAGAACAGCCGTTCCGCCTCGAACATCAAGAACTGTCCAACCTTCAATAGTTGTCGGTCTTGTCTCTGGCACCGGCGCGATAGGCCCTCGCTCGGTCAGAGTGATGTTTGCTTGGATAGCCTGAGAGACTGTACTTGAAGCGTCCGTATATGGGTTAGCCCCTCCCGGCGAGGCGGCTTGAGGCTTGGCGGAAGGGCTCGCTCCAGCGGCGGAGACCGTACTTACGCCTGGTAGTGTTTGCAAACCCGATGTGGATGCCGTCTTTCGAGCGCCTTCGGTCTTACCGCCTGACTTTATTTCGGCAACTCGACGCGAAGGCGTTTCTGTCTGAGTGATTGGATTGAGGGCCGCCATATTTGCGGAACCATACCAACCAAAGCCACCAGCCCATCCCAATCCAAAGCCTGCAACCATCGCGCTTGCGACCAGCCAAATGGTGCGCTTTCGATCACCGTCTGGCTTCAATAAGGCCAGAACCTCATCTCGATTGGGATTTAAGAAATCCCATGGGTACATGCTCGCAGGCTGCGTTGGGGTCTGGCTGCCAACTTCATCTCCTGCTGACTCGACCTTTTCCAAAGTATTCGCCGGGTGCAATTGCATGATCGGATCCCTCGTGGCTCCCTAATGATCACGCTTGGACCTAAACCAAATGTTAACGGCGAATCAGCCGCAACATGACGATTGCTAGATCGAATTCCGTGAACCACAGAGTGCTCTTGATCGTAGCGGCGCCGGGTCCCAGGTTACGTCATGAATCGCACGGCGGCGCTAAGTTCAGCTTCCTTAAGAGCGGGTCTAAGCCGTCTGAACGGCACTGCTTCACTCCGCTGACCTGTTTTTGGGGGCTGTAAGCGGAGGCTTTCGCTGACTGCTTTACGCTGCTGGCTTTCTGCTTTGCCGCCCTGGCCTTCAGATCATCCGGATCGTGCCAATGACGAGGAGTAATCTCGCGATGCGGTGGACCGGCGACTTCATTTGGTGCTGGTGGAGGCAGACCGGCTTGGCTTTGCTCGCTAGGCGGAACGTACACGACATCCACCTTCTCAGCGTCAGTCGGCGTGTCCTGATTGGTTATAAGCGGCAGGCGATCGGCCTTGTTGCCGGCCACTACTGGCATGACGACTTCGGGTGGCAGCGGCGGTGACTTCTTTGCGGCCGCGGCAATTGCACCCAGTGCGGCCAGGCAAACTACTCCAAGCGCGACGGTTCTAATCACGTGGTCGCCTCCTGAACATGGAGAGGCGTCCAGCCTCATAATCAAATCGGTCCAGAATGAGGCCGCGCGACTCTTGTGGTTAACAAGCTAGGAAATCATCCAAAGCGGCAGCGAAAAGCTGATCGCTAATAAACAGACACTCCCGAAGACGGTCCGCACTGCGCGACTGCTACCCGGTCGACAAGTTCGAGTTGGACACAGGCCTGTGGCGATTGCCGCCTTGTACGAGGCTACTTCGCGAGCAAGTCGGTCAAGTCATTCGCGCTAGAACAGCAAATCTCATCAATCTGCCGCGCCAGCGCGAGCGCGCTTACCCTTAGTGCCTCGATCTTCGATGCTTCGGGATGCTGCTTTTCAAGTTCCTGGATACGCTCGTTGAATGAGGCTAGCTCAAGGTAAAGGCGCTCGATTTCGGCGTTCTTTCTGACCGGGCCAACTGGCTTCCAAACCGTGCGTGCTCGCATGACGCGCTCCCCTGCTTGGTCACGCCTTCGTGAACCCGATTCGTGGCGAGAAATGGAAGCTCTCTAGGCAAGGATATGACCGGCCGCGGGGCCCGGTAGTTTCTGAAAATCCGAAATTCAACTCGACTCTCGACCCAAATCAGTGGTTAGAAGTTGCCGGCTGCGCGACGGTCGAGCATACGCGTTACGTGATGTTGGCCAAGGTGGCCGGTATCGCTTTAGTTTTGACCGAATCGAGCCTTGATCGCAAATCTGATCGGGGCGGCAGGTATCCCCGCGAAGTATCCGCTTCCCGAGTTTGTCGATGAGGGCGGATTGATTGCATACTCGTTCGATCTTATCGAGCTGAACAGACGGGTGGTCGTCATTTCCGATGGCAAGGGAAAATCTTTCGGGCCAGCTGAATTTGACGACCTCTTGTCGTTTCCGACCCGTTGATGTCGGTGCTTAGTCGGACGCCCCGCCGATCGCCTTGATCAGTGCTTTCAGAAGTTTTGCTGGATCCGCTCCGATCGCCTGACAGACGGTGAGGAATTCAACGACATCGATGCGTCGTTCACCGCCTTCATATTTGGCGACAAACGATTGCGGTTTGTGAAGTCGCTTGGCGAGTTCGTGCTGGGTGAGCCGAGCGCTCTTTCGCGCTTCAATCATAAGCTTGGAAAAGACGCTCTGGCCTTCAGAATGGACCGATTTGTCAAGTTTGCGCGCGCGAGTAGCCATCGGCGCGAAGGATTGATCCCATGATCGGATTATCCCAAAAAAGGATATTTCTTAACCCTGTTGCTGCATTCTCTGTCCTTCCGGTGGACTTCCCGGCCACGGGAAGCGAATTGCCGTCACGGTCAATTCGGAAGGCAGGCAGATGGCGCAAACACAAGAATCGACGCGGACCCAGCCGCCGGATCCCGCGCATTATGCGGAATCCAGCGCCCGCGAAAATCTCATAGAGCACGTATTTCTGGGCGAGTTATTGCGCGGGCTTTGGCGCAAGAATGTCCGCGATCTGGAGGTCTTGCGGCCCGAGGTCGACAGCGGCGGGTATGATCTGGCACTGGAATTCAGGGGATTGACCCGTCACATGCAGCTCAAGTCGAGCTACCGCGGGGCACAGCGGTCCGAGGTGACGGCCCACGTCAAACTGCTTGACCGGCCCTCCGCCTGTATCCTCTGGATATTCTTTGATCCAGACACTCTGCTGCTCGGACCATTTCTTTGGTTTGGTGGCGCTGCTGGCGAGAGAATCCCGCCATTGGGGGAGAAGATAGCGAGACACACAAAGCCGAACGCCGAGCTGAAAAAGGCCGATCGTCCCGCGCATCGCGTCATTGCCAAGAATCGTTTCACGACTCTCGAAACGATTGATGCCGTCATCCAGAAGCTGATCGGGGTCTAGCGCCACCGACAGAGCAGGGCTCGTTCAATCTCCTCAACCAATCGGACTTCGGGGCGCGTTGGCGGAAAAAAGCGGCAGCCGTTTAAACGCTCAGGGAAGCCCGTGGGTGCGATATGCATCTCGCCGGTACGTCGACAGGGTCGGAATCCCTTGTATTTGCATCTGGATTCGAAAGGGCGGGAAAATAAATCTAATAATGAATTCAATATCAAAGCCTTTTCAATGGTTTACGGCCCGTCCATGATCGCGCCACTCGCTGCGCGGTTCAGATTGCCCTTCGCTCAATGACGTTGCGCCGCGAGATTCTGCGCCAAGCCGGTCAATTGGGTCGTTCTGGCGGTCGGGTGAAGCGAATACTTAGCCTCAAGCGCTTCAACAGCAGGACGACCCTTCCTTTGGCGCGCGAGCAAAAGCTCGGTCCCGGGCTTTTGATTGCGCAGACATTTCCGAAGTCCCGAGCCCTTCTGGCACGAAATATGCTATACTTTGGCATAGTTGAAGTGGAGTTGAAACAATGCGAAGTACTCCCAAAACGATACAGCCGGCGCGCTCGGAATTGGACAAACCGGCCAAGGAGCGGATCGTCGAGCAGGCCGGAACGCTATTCATCCACTTTGGCGTCAATGCATCGACAGCAATGATCGCACACTTTGCGCATACGAATCTCGAGACTATCAAGAAGCATTTCGGCACTCGAGATCGGCTGGTGTTCGATTTCCTGAGATCGCTGATGAAGGAAGCAGAGCTCTCCTGGAAGGAGATCGAGCAGGAACACCCAAACGCCCCTGAGACCCAACTTAGGAAGTGGGTGCAATATGCTGAAGATGCGGCTGACCTGTCTGACCAGGCAGCGCACGCCCAATTGTCACGCGCTGCGGTGGATTTGATTAGCTTTGACGGCAAGAACCCTCTGTTGAGCGAAATCGAAAGCTTTTGGCAGGCCGAGCGAAGGAAGATCGTGAAGCTGTGCGAGCAGGCCAAGTTTCGCGATCCGTCGGGCTTGGCCGACAAGCTCCTGTTGCTGGTGCGGGGGGCGCGCAACGAGCGCAACTGCTACGGTTACGGGGGACCCAGTCAAAAGGTGGCTGAGGCTGGGGACGACCTGATGGTAGCACATGGCGCGCAGCGAAAGCCCCTTCTGGAAGTCTGACGGGCTTTGTCTTAGTTCAATTGTTCCGGAGCGAGTCGTGCCGAAAGACGATCAATTCGCGATAGCGGTGCTCACTTCCGAAACGCTTGAACGCATTTTGAGCCACAGGGGAACGGGGGACTGGGTGCTCAGCCCCAAGAAGGCGGCTACCTGCAAATATGTCATTTGTTGCAGGAAGCCTGCCTGGGACAACCGCAAGGAAGGGATAGCTGAGCGTGCCGCTTTCCTGGTTGGTCGTATTGTCGGTTTGCAAAAGCAGCCCGACAGCGAAAATACTCGGAACCAGCCGCGGTTCCTGATCGAGCTATCGGAATATGCAACCTTTGAGCGCGCGGATGTCTGGAAGAAGGGCCGCAACCCCGTGACTTACAAGACCCTCAAGTCTCTGGGCATTGATCTGCGCGGGCTAAAATTCAAACCGATGCCGATCCCGGGGCCTTCCGCAAAATCCGGGGCGCCGGGCAGCGCACCGATGACCATTGCGGAGGCCAAGAAAGCCCTCTCTGCAACCTTTGGAGTAAGCCCCGATGACGTCGAAATCACCATCCGTGGCTGAGTTAATCATAACAACGATCGTTTGCGCACCACGCCAGAAATGCAGCAAAGTATTTTCCATGTAATGGATACTTTAACATATACATAAGCCTCAACCCAAGGAGGCGTATATGAGTGATTTTCGCATCGAGCATTTGCAAATCGCTGATCTGAAGCCCAATCCCCGCAATGCCCGGCGGCATCCCAAGAAGCAGTTGCACCAGATCGCGGCTTCAATCCGTGAATTCGGCTTCAACAGCATTGTCGTCATCGACGAAGACGGCGTTATCCTGGTGGGTCACGGCCGGGTCGAAGCTGCCAAACTGGCCGGCTTAACCAGCCTTCCCGTTCTGCGCATTACGCATCTGACGGCCGAGCAGAAGGTCGGGTTTTCCCTGGCCGATAATAAGATTGCGCTCAATGCCGACTGGGACATGGAGCAGCTGACGCTGCTGTGGCGCGAGCTGTCCGTACAGGAGCTCAACTTTGACATGGAAGTTACGGGATTTGAGACGGCAGAAATCGACCTGCTGATCGATGGCCCGACAGTGTCCACCAAGGCGGACCGCAGCGACATCGTTCCGGAACAGCAGAGCGAGGCCGTCTCCAGGCTCGGTGACCTTTGGAACCTGGGCGAACACCGGCTGATTTGCGCCGACGCCTGCGACAAGGCCGCTTACGTCGACTTGCTCAATGGCGAACAGGCAAGGATGGTCTTCACGGACCCTCCCTACAATGTACCGATCGACGGGCATGTCGCGGTCTCGGCGGGGTCCAAGCATCGGGAGTTCAAGATGGCCTCGGGTGAGATGACCCCGGCCGAATTCCAGCAGTTCCTGAAGACGGTATTTGCCAACATGACCGAGGTCAGCCTGAACGGCGCTGTCCACTTCATCTGCATGGACTGGCGCCATATGGCGGAAGTCATGGGCGCGGCACATGGCATCTACACTGGCCTCAAGAACCTCTGTGTCTGGAACAAGAACAATGGCGGCATGGGATCGTTATACCGCTCCAAGCACGAGCTGGTCTTCGTCTATAAGGTGGGGACTGACCCCCACGTCAACACCATTGAGCTTGGCAAGAACGGGCGTTACCGGACCAACGTCTGGGACTACGCAGGCGTCAACACCTGGCGGGCTGGCCGCGATGCCGACCTCGAGATGCATCCGACGGTCAAGCCGACGGCGCTGGTGATTGACGCCATCAAGGATTGCTCCCGGCGCGGCGACATCGTGCTCGACGCTTTCTCCGGGTCGGGGACGACCATCATTGCCGCTCACAAGAGCCGTCGCAGGGCGTGCGCGATCGAACTCGATCCGCTGTATGTCGACGTCGCCATTCGCCGCTGGCAGACCTTCACGGGTGAGGCGGCAACGCTGGCAGCAACCGGCGAAACATTCGCGGCAGTCGAAGAGCGCGGCGATCCGTTGCAGTAAGTGAGGCTGCCCTTCTGTGGCAAGAATCCCACGAAGCCTTGCAATCAGCGGCCAAATACGGTCCTGAAATTTGGTTGCAGCGCTCATCTGTGCTACACAACTTGTACCTCGCGCCAGATCCGAACTGGGGTTTTTATAGCCTTTGCGTGATGCACAAATTCGGAAAGTAGCGCGTAAATGACGGCGTGACGCCCGATAGGTCTGAGCTTCTGCATGTGCAGAAACTTGGTGAACCTGCGGGGTCGCGCCGATTTAGTTTGTGACCTCGCTCCCATTCACTTACGTGATAAAGGAGTTTGAAATGTCACGTAACAAGCTCGGGCAGTTTGAGCCCGGTACGTGCGGAAACCCGCGAGGGCGCCCGCGCAAGCTAGCGCGAAAGATTCGTCCAGAACTGCTCAGAAAGCATTTTTTCGAAGCTGGCGAAACGTTGGTCCCGATCATCGAAAATGGTCAACGCAAGCTAATTCCTGCCAGTGTAGCAATCGATAAGCAGCTAGCGCTAAAGGCCGCTTCGGGAGATATGCGCGCGATCGTTGAGTGGAGGAAGACGTGTCAAAGGCATACGTCGGAGTATGTAAAGGAACAGCGTGACTGTCTTCAGCAGCTATTGAAGTCCGAGGACATCGTGCGAAAGTATCCCGAGGATGTGACAGATGAGTACAAGGCAGCGACTAGGAATTTGCGCTCATTGATCGATCCGGATTATTTGCCGTAGCTGGGGACTGAAAGGTAGCGAAACGTCGCGGAGCGCATTAGAAAGTGCTCCGCGATTTTTTTATTTGCAAACGGTCAAAGACAATCCCGCGGCGGCCTCGACGCCGCTTTGAGCTGGGCGCGTCTCTTGAAAAATAACGTCAGCCGGCAATCTTTTAGCAACTTGATGCGAGCCTGTTTTGAACCTGTTCCTCGCCTGTTAAACACCTGTTATTAGCCTGCTTTTGGCAATTTGGGGCCGCCCGCGGCTTCGCTTAAATCCTGGAGTTAATTGAAGAAATCGCCAGAGACCCTCGCTTTTTCGCTCAATTTCGAATTTTAACCCCAATAACAGGCGGAGACCGGTTCGTATCTGACTGCGCACACCACCATTCTCAGGCTGCGTGTGCGGCCTCCGCGGGCCGCTTCTGTTTGCGGCCGAGCTTGCGAACCACGGTATAGAAGGCGGGCGTAAACAACAGCCCGAACGCGGTCACGCCCAGCATGCCGGCGAACACCGTGGTCCCGAGTGACTGCCGCATCTCGGAGCCCGCGCCCGTCGCGACGACGAGCGGTGCAACCCCTAGAATGAACGCAAACGAGGTCATCAGGATTGGACGGAGCCGCGTTCGCGCGGCGGTAACGGCGGCTTCCGCCGGGGTGGCACCTTGTTCTTCCGTCTGTCGCGCGAATTCCACGATCAAAATCGCGTTCTTGGCGGCGAGCCCGACCAGAACGACGAAACCGATCTGTGCCAGAACATCGATCGCCATATCACGCATCAACAAGCCCGATACCGCGGCCAGCAGGCACATCGGAACGATCATCACCACCGCAAGAGGTAATTTCCAACTCTCATATTGTGCGGCGAGCACCAGGAAAACAAACAGGGCCGCTGCTCCGAACACCAGCAACGCCGACGTTCCCGGTTGTTGCTGCTGGAAGGCCAGTTCCGTCCATTCGAAACCGATGCCGGGCGGCAGCACCTCGCGGGCGAGCTCTTCCATCCGGTGCAGGGCCGAGCCCGTCGCCACATCGGGCGCAGCGACGCCCATCACTTCGGCGGCCGGAAACAGGTTGTACCGGGGTACGCGATAGGGCGCGTTCTCGTATTTTAGTCTGGCCACCGTGCCGACGGGTACCATTGCGCCGGACGTATTGCGTGCCTTCAGTCGTGCGACATCCTGCGGGTCCTGTCTAAAGCCTCCGTCGGCCTGCGCAATCACCTGATAGGTCCTGCCGAGATAATTGAAGTCGTTGACGTATTGCGATCCCAGATACACCTGCAGCGTGTCGAAGACGTCGGTCGGCGTCAGGCCGACTTTCTCGGCCTTCTCGCGATCGATATCGGCGTAGATCGACGGCGCGCGCGTTCCGAACAGGGTGAAGACGCCGGCGAAACTCGGATCCTTGTTGGCCGCGCCGACGAGTTTTTGCGCGGCTTGGGCCAACGCCTCCGAGCCAAGGCCGGCGCGATCCTGAACCATCATCTTGAAGCCGCCGGCATTGCCGATGCCCTGCACCGGCGGCGGCGGGATGGTCAGCACATAGGCGTCCTGGATCACCGACAGGCGCTTGCGCAGGTCGGCGAGAACGGTGGCTGCCGTCGAGCCTTTGACGTCGTGATTGTACAGCGACGGCAACGCGGAAAAGATGGTTCCGGCGTTGGATGCGATCGTAAAGGTGGTCGCGTCCAGCCCTGCGAACGGCGCGACGTGCTCGACCCCCGGCGTCGTCATGATGATGTCGATCGCCTTCTTGACCACCGCTTCGGTCCGCTCGAGCGATGCGCCGGGCGGTAATTGGACGACCGTGATGAGATAGCCCTGGTCTTGTTCCGGAATGAAGGCGGTGGGCGCCCGGGCAAACTGAAAGCCCGCGAGGCCGATCAACAAGGCATAGGCCAGAAGCACCACGCCCGTTACCTGCGCAAGCCGGCGCGTCAGTCGGCCATAGCTGGTCGATAGCCATTGAAATCCGAAATTGAACCGGTCAAACCCCGCGCTTATAAGGCGCACGATCGCCGAAGAGCGGACGTTATGGTTGGGATCGTGGGCCTTGAACAGCACCGCGCAGAGCGCGGGGGACAAGGTCAGCGAAACGAAGCAGGAGATCAAGGTCGACGCCGAAATCGTGACCGCGAACTGGCGAAAAAATTGCCCGGAAATCCCGGACAGGAACGCCGACGGCACGAACACCGCGCACAGTGTCAGCGCGATCGAGATCAGCGCGCCGCCAACCTCATCCATCGTGACATGCGCGGCCTTGGTCGGCGTCATCCCGCGCTCGAGATTGCGCTCGACATTCTCGACCACCACGATCGCGTCATCGACGACGATGCCCACCGCGAGCACCAGGCCGAACAGCGACAGATTGTTCAGCGAAATCCCGAGGCCGTAGAGCACCGAGAAGGTGCCGACCAGCGACACCGGTATCGCGATCACCGGAATGATCGCGGCGCGCCAGCTCTGCAGAAACAGGAACACGACACCGACGACCAGCAAAATGGCGACGAAGATCGTCTTGATCACCTCGTTGACCGACTTGCCGACAAATATCGTGGGATCGTAGATGATCTTGTAGTCGAGGCCGGGCGGGAACTCCTTTACGAGCGTTTCCATGCTCGACAGAACCTCATGCTCCACGGCCAGCGAATTCGCCCCCGGCTGGGCGAAGATCAGTAACGGCATGCCCGGTCCGCGATCCATGAAAGCGGTCGACCCATAGTCCGATGCGCCGATCTCGACGCGCCCGACATCGCGCAGGCGCGTGACGCGCCCCTGCGCGTCCGATTTCAGGACGACCGCCGCGAATTGTTCAGGCGTGGCCAGCCTGCCAAGCGTCTGGACGTTGAGCTGGTAGGCCTCTCGCGAGGCGATCGGCGGCTGATTGAGCACACCCGCCGAGACCTGAACATTTTGCGCCCGCAACGCGTTGAGGACTTCGCCGGCGCTCAGATTATGGGCCGCGACCTTATCCGGATCGAGCCAGATCCGCATCGCATATTCGCGGCTGCCGATGATCTGCACGTCGCCGACGCCCGGCAAGCGCGCGAGCACGTCCTTGACGTGCAGCGTCGCATAGTTCGAAATATAGAGCGTGTCGCGCGAGCTATCCGGCGAGTAAAGGTGAACCGCCAGCAGGATGTTGGGTGTCGCCTTCCTCACCTGCACGCCGAGGCGCTGCACGTCCTCGGGCAGTCGGGGCAGGGCGTCCTGCACGCGGTTCTGCGTCAGCATCTGCGCAACGTTGAGGTCGGTCCCAATTTGGAACGTCACGGTGATCGTGAGCTTGCCATCTCCCGTCGATTGGCTGGTCAGGTACAGCATGCTTTCAACGCCGTTGATTTGCTGCTCGAGCGGCGTTGCGACGGTCCTCGAAACGGTCTCCGCGGATGCGCCGGGGTATGTGGTCGTGACCTGGACTGTGGGAGGCACGATCTCCGGGTATTGCGCAATCGGGAGAATGGCGAGCGCACCAAGTCCGATCAGCGTCACGAAGACGCTCAGGACGGTGGCGAAAATCGGCCGGTCGATAAAGCTGTGTGAGAGGCGCACGGAATGGCTCCTGAGTTAGCTTGGGCCTAGCCTTGGCCGTCGGCGGCCGCGTCATAATGGATCGTGCCGTCCTGGGGCGTGACCTTGGTGCCCGGGATGGCTCGCACCAGACCGTCGACGACGACGCGGTCGCCAGCCTCCAGGCCGGATTTGACGACGCGCAGTCCGCCGCGAAGGCCGCCGATTTCCACGATCTTGGGCTTAACGGTACCGTCCGCGGCAACCGTCATGACCAGGTGCTGCGACTGATCGAGCACCACCGCAGCGTCAGGTAACAGGGCGGCCTCCGCGGGCGGCGCCACGGTCACGCTAAGCCGCGCAAATTGCCCCGGCGCCAGGAAAAGATCGTGATTGGGGACCGTGGCGCGCGCGTGAATCGTCCCGCTTGAACGATCGAGGGAATTGTCGACAAAATCCAGGGTTCCTTCGCGCGTGAGGTTGTTCTCATCGCTCAGGCCGATCAAAACCCGCTCGGCGAGCGGACCTGCGAGGCGGGAGCGTTCGCGCGCGAACGTGAGGTAGTCGGATTCGCTCATGTCGAAGTCAAGATAGAGCGGATCGAGCGAAACCAGCGTCGCCAGCAAGGTGGTCGGACTGACGGCCGCGCGGCTGCCCGCGACCAGGCTTCCGATCGAAACCTGGCGGGCGCCGATACGTCCGGTAAAGGGAGCGGTGACGCGGCAATATTCAAGGTCAAGCTGGGCATCCCGTATGCGCGCCTTGGCGTCCTCGACCGCGGCCGCCGAGGCGTCCTGGTCGGAGGTACGTTGGTCGACCGTCTCCTGGGTCGCGAACTCGTTGCGCCGAAGCGATTGTGCGCGCGTGAGCTGGTTGTTCGCGAACGCAACACGTGCCTTCGCCGTCTGCAGCTGGGCGTTGGCCTGCGCGAGCTTGATTTCGTAGGGGCGCGGGTCGATGACGAAAAGAAGATCGCCTTTGTGGACGATCTGGCCATCCTTGAAGTGGATTTCCGTCAGGGTGCCTCCCACCTGCGCCCGCAGCTCTATTTTGTCGACCGCGGAAAATTGGCCGAGAAACCCAAGCCGCGTGTCGACCGCGCGCTGCAAGGGCGTGCTTACCGTCACCAGTGGAAGTGCCGCCGGCGGCGCGAGCGCGCGAGCTTCCCTGTGATGGAAAAAACCCAGATACGTGAACGCGGCAAAAAGCGCCAAAGCCACGCCCGCTCCGGCCACTCTCCCGATCCGCCAGGCCGGCCGACGATCAGGTAAATCGACCGTTTCTTTTTCAAAGCTGGAAAGATCGCTGATTTGATCGATGAGACCGTCCATTAGCCCTCGCTCCGCCGAAAAGGGGGTTGATATCTGGAGGCCTTACTCCAATATGCCAGCGCATATAAACGTGGGGAGACGCCGGTCAAGGAGTATTGGAGCGATGGCACCAAAAATAGTCGGGGGCATCAGGCGCGGCCGGGGAAGGCCGGCGGTATTCGACCGCGACGCCGCGCTCGAGCAAGCGATGAAGCTGTTCTGGGAGCGCGGCTACCAGGGCACCTCGTTCGACGATCTGATCGCTGCCATGGGGATCAGCGCGTCGAGCTTCTACAATTCGTTCGGCAGCAAGGAGGCGCTCTATTGCGAGGCCACGCAATCCTACCTCGCTTTGTCCGGTCGCTGGTTCTTCGGCATCCTCAACGACGAAGCTACGGACGCGCGCACGGCTTTTTCGCGTCTGTTTGCCGCGACCGCCGAGGAGTACACCCGCGGCGATCATCCGGCGGGCTGCATGGTTGCGCTGGCGTGCACGCAAACCCCCCCGGCGCTGGAGAGCATTCGTGAAGTGATGGTTGAGCATCGCGCCTTTTCGGAAGGCACGATGGCGGAGCGCATTCGCAAGGGGATCGCCGACGGGGACGTGCCGGAGGACACCGACGTCGACATGCTCGCGGCTTATTTCAGCGCGGTGGCGCGCGGACTTGCGGGACAGGCACGCGACGGCGCATCGCGCGAGAAGCTGGCGGAAATAGGCCGTCTCGCCATGCGCGCGTGGCCGGCCGGCAAGGCCAAGAGACCATCAACGCCCGTGAAATCAAAGAGCCTGCGCGGCGCGACGCAAACTGCGGCGCGACGATTTTCCTGATCTTGTTTTCGCAGCGGGTAGCGAAGTCTATCGCGGCGTCGCGGCCGGGTGGTATAAACGTAACAGGGTGAGACAAGGAGCGCCGATGATCACCGCCATCGTTCTCTACAACCTGCCGCCGTCGATCGGCCTCGAGGAATGCCGGGCGCATTTCACCAGGATCGCGCCGGATTTCCTCAAGGCAAAGGGCTTTGTGCGCAAGCAGTTCATCTGCCGGAAGGAAGGCGGCGTCGCCGGCGGCGTTTACATGTGGGAAACGCAGGCCGACGCCGAAGCGTTCTACTCAGGCCCCTGGCGAGAGGGCATTCGCGCACGCTACGGCAACGACCCGAAGATCCAGTATTTTGAAACGGTCGCGCTGACCGACAAGGCGTCGGGCAAGGCGGGGGCGATCTAGTCCATAGTCTAGCGAAAATGACAGCGCAGGCGCCGGTAGCCGGCTGAACCTATTTTGGCAGCTTGTCGGTCAGGATATCGATCTTGTGGATCGCCGGCGGCTTGGCCAGCAATTCGTCTGCCTTCGCCATCAGAGCTGCGGCAACTTTTCCATTGAGATGCGCCTCGCGCCCGGCCTCGCTGTCAAATGTGTCGAAGATCGCGAACGACGAAGGGCCTTCCTGGATTGCAAACCAGGTGACGGTGCCGGGTTCGGCGTTGACCAGCGGGAGAGCCGATTTGAGAAAATCCGCCACTTCCTTTTCTTTTCCCGGCTTGGCCTCAAGCGGAACATACAGCGCAACTTTGGACATCGTGCACTCCTGAAATGATGATTGACGCGGACCCACCAGAGCATGTTGTGGGCGTATCGGCACGAACGGTGCAGGGCCATCAAAGTTCCATCCGTCGGAGCGGCTCCAGGACGCTGTCCGCAAAGAGGCGGCAATTCATTTCCGCTGGCGTTGGAATTCCGCTTCTTCGCGCGGCGGGAACCGATCCCTTACGGCGTCACATCCGCCCGCCTTACCGCCTGCGGCGCCGTCTGCTGCTTCCACGTCGAATTCGCGACGACGCCACCTTCTCCCACAAGGGAAGAAGGGGGCGCACGCTCATCCTTCACGGCATGCCGCGCGCTTCGATTTCCCGGACCAGCTCGAGCGTCGGCTCCGCCAGGCTGCCGCCGGAAGGATCGAGCCCGTAGGCGGAGGCGAGGCCGTTCTTGTTCTTCAGGATCGTCGTGTGCGGGCAATGGGTGGGCGAGTTGCAGAGCAGCTCTTTCAGCTTTTCGCCTTGCGCGATCAGGCGCGGCGGGTCGAGCGCCGACCAGGCGAGCAGAAGCGGCGTGTCGATGTTCAGGATGCCGGGAAAGGCCGATCGCCCGTCATATTTGCTCGCGTCGCCGCCAAAGTAAGATTTTTCGGCCGCGCTGGCGTCCGCGCTTGGACGATAGATCCCCGACACCAGGACCGCCGCGGCGACATCGGAATCGCGGTCCTGCAATTCCGGATGGCCAAGAAAACTCGCGACGTGAAAGGCGCCGACCGAGTAGCCGATCGCGATGATCTCGTCGCGGCTGCCGCCGAACAGGTCGGCGTTCTGGTGCACCCAGGAGATCGCCGCCGCGACATCTTTGGTCGCGGCGGGCCAGGGGTATTCCGGCGCCAGCCGGTAGTTCACCCTGACGCCGACCATGCCGTGGCGCGCGGCAAAGCACAGCACCTCATCGCGGAGCGGGCCGTCATCGGATGCCCCGGCGGCAAAACTTTCGCCGGCCACGAACACCAGCACCGGGCGCGGCGCGCCGTTCCCGGAATCGCTCGCCGCGACGTCGAGCACGTTCCGGTCGTTCTCGCCATATTTCAAGCCCCGGCTAAACGACACGCCGGCGCAGATCTGCGATTGATCCGGCGCCGCCGCCAACGGTGTCGCGGCGGAAGGCATCGCGTCTGCGGGCGCTGCAGGAGCAGGCGTGTCGGAACCATCGAGCGCAAGTCCGGCTGTCACCAGATTGGACGCGATGTCTGGAGAAGGGGAGCCGTGGATGGACGCGCCGGTGACGGCCGGCAGCAGAAGCCAAAGGACAAGCAATTTTATCATTTAAGACCACGCGCGAACTGGAACCCGATCAGCATCGATCCGCGTTTTTGGCGATTTGACGGCGTCCGCATCTACTATTTGAGTTCATGAGCCGGAAAATCAACCCACGGACCAGTCGCCCGCATTGCGGCGCAAGAACGCATTCACGGCGCCGGCCGCAGCGAGCGCTGCATATCCATGGTGTAGATGTAGCGTCCTTCCGGATGCGTGGTCACGGTGACCTCGAACAGCTCCTCGCGCAGGCCGTAATAGCGGCGCACCATGGTCAGCGCCGGCGAGCCCGGTTTGGTCTGCAGCGGTTTTGCGAGTTTCGTCGGCAGGCCGCGCGCAAACACCTCGAGTCGCGCGTATTCGATGGTCTCGCCATACATTTTTGCAATTTGCTCGTGCACCGGCGTGCGGCCGTGATCGCGCCGTTTCACGACTCCGGAAAATTTGCGCAGCACATAGATTTCGGTCCAGCCCAGGGGAGCTGCGAATTCGTCCGAGCGGCGGATCGCTTCGATCAGGAACCAGTGCTTGCCGGGTTCGCATTTCAACAGCGCCGCGAGCTTGCGGCCGGCGAATTCGGCGCGCCGCTGCAAAACATCACCAACGCCTATGTCTATGGCGACATCTGGGAGCGGGCCGGCCTGCCCGACGCCGTCCGCAGCCTGGTCATGCTCGGCATCACCGCGGCCAGCAATCGGCCCGCCGAATTCCGCGTCCATGCCAGGGGCGCGCTGGCCAACGGATGCAGCAAGGAGCAGGTGCAGGACGTGCTGCTGCTGGTCGCGATGTATTGCGGCATCCCGGCCGCGATCGAGACCAACAACATCGCCTCCGACGTTTTTCGCGAGGCGCCAGTGCCTACGAAGCCGTAGCGCCACGGCATGCCTGCCGTGAGGATGCGATAGGGCCCTGGAGCCGGTTGTTCCCTGCGCAACCCTTGCGCCCGGGCGCCGTCGGCGGCACACTGCGCGCGCGGCGGTCAAGCGCCGCCAATAACGATATGTCCTCAGGGAATGCGCATGGCGGCCACGCGGATCGACTGCGATATTCATCCCGCCGTGGGCGGCACGCGCACCACGCTGTTGCCCTATCTTAGCGATCACTGGAAAGAGCAAGTGGTGAGCCGGGCCATCGATGGCCTCGACCTCACGAGCTATCCACCGAACATGCCGCTGTCGGGCCGGGCCGACTGGCGGCCGACCAACGGCGGCAAACCCGGCAGCAATCTTGAAATGGTGCAGCGCGGCGCGTTCGATCAGCTCGGCGCCAGCCACGCGATCTGCAACGTGCTCTACGGCGCGCAGGCCGTGTTCGATCCCTACATGGCGTCCGCCTTCTGCAAGGCGATCAACGACTGGATCGCGGCCGAATGGCTTGCGCGGGATTCCCGTTTGCGCGCCTCGATCGTGGTGCCGATGCAGGCGGCTGATTTGGCGGTAGAAGAAATCGAGCGCCGCGCCGGCGATAACCGGTTCGTTTCCGTATTGGTGCTGGCGCAAGGCGAGACCCTGCTGGGGCGGCGGCATTTTTGGCCGGTCTATCAGGCGGCCGAAAAGCACAAACTCCCGGTCGCGATTCATGCCGGCAGCCAGTATCGCCAGGCGCCAAGCTCGATCGGCTGGCCGTCCTATCGCTACGAATATTATCTGGCGGAAGCACAGGCATTCCAGGCCCAGGTGCTGAGCCTGATTTACGAAGGCGTATTCGTCAAATTCCCGGCCCTGAAAGTCGTGCTGATGGAATCCGGCGTCAGCTGGCTGCCGGCCTTCATGTGGCGCGCCAACAAGACCTGGCGCGGCGTGCGCGTGGAAGTGCCCTGGATCGACCGCGAGCCGGCCTCGATCATGCGCGACCACATCCGGCTCACCACGCAACCGTTCGACAGCCCAGGCGATGCCAAGGGCGTCGCCGATATCATCGACATGATCGATTGCGACAAGATGTTCCTGTTCGCGTCCGATTACCCGCACTGGCAGTTCGACGGCGACGACGCGATCCCGCCGCATCTGCCGAAAAGCATTGTCTCGCGCATGTGTGAAGACAATCCGCTCGAAACCTTTCCGCGGCTGAAGCTTGCCGCTTGAACATTCAAGGAGCATCGCATGAGTGACGTCATCGACCGCCCGCTGCTCGAGCAGGAAACGCCAGCACAAAACCGGCTGCGGATCATCGACTGCGATATTCATCCGAGCCTGCATTCGCGCGCCGACCTCAATCCATTTTTGCCGAAGCGCTGGCAGGAGCATCTGAAGACCTACGGCGATCATCTGCGCACGCCCTATATCGGCACCACGCCCTATCCGCGGTCCTCGCCCTTGATCGCGCGCCGCGATGCCTGGCCGCCGACCGGCGGTCCGCCCGGCTCGGATCTCGCCTTCATGCGCAAGCAGCATCTCGATCCGCTCGATGTCGAGTTCGGCATCCTGCAGGTGCTCGACCTCTTCATTTTCTCGCAACAAAATCTTGATTTCGGCGCCGCGATCCAGCGCGCCATCAACGAGTGGCAGCTCGCCTTCTGGTCCGATCGCGATCCGCGGCTGAAGGCCTCGATCCTGGCAGGCCAGGACGATACGGAGGCCGCGATCGCCGAAATCGATCGCTGCGCCAAGACCGGCCGCTACGTCCAGATCAATGTGTCGCCGCGCGCCAACGAGCCGCTCGGCCGGCATCGCTACTGGCCGATCTACGCCCGAGCGCAAGAGCTCGGCCTGCCGCTCGGCATTCATGTCGGCGGCTATGGCGGTCATGCGCCGACCGGCGGCGGCTGGCCGTCTTATTATGCCGAGGAGCATCAATCCAACGCCCATTCGGTGGCGGCGACGCTGACGAGTCTCGTGATCGAAGGCGTGCTCGAGCGTTTCCCGCGACTCAAGATCGTGTTCATCGAAGGCGGTTTTGGCTGGATCTCATCGACGATGTGGCGGATGGACCAGCATTTCGAGCGTTTCCGCAGCGAGGTGCCGCATCTCAAGCGGCGTCCATCGGAATACGTCAAGGAGCATTTCTGGTTCACGACGCAGCCGATCGACGAGCCCGACGAAGCCCGGCATTTGCGGTCGCTGATCGAATGGGTCGGCGTCGATCGCCTGCTGTTCTCGTCGGATTATCCGCATTGGGACTTTGATGACCCGCGGTTTGCGTTCAAGACGCCGCTGAGCGAGGTGGAGCGTCGCAAGATCTTCAACGCCAACGCCCGCGACGTTTACAAGCTCTGATCGCATGGCCCGTCACATCGTCGCCCGCACCACGGAGATTCCGCCCGGCGGCAACAAGGTGGTCGACATCGACGGCCGCGGCATCGTCGTGTTCCATGTCAACGGCGAGTTCTTCGCGCTGCTCAATCGCTGCCCGCACGAAGGAGCGCCGCTCGACAAGGCCGCCTGCGTCGCGCGGCTGACCTCGCCGGAGCCCGGAATCTATCAGCGCTCGCGGGTCGGCGAACTCTTGCGCTGCGCCTGGCACGGCTGGGAATTCGACATGCGCACCGGCCAATCCTGGTTTGATCCGAAGAAGGTCAGGATTCGCACCTATCCGGTCGTGATCGAGGACGGCGAGACGCTGGCCAAGGGGCCGTATGTGGCCGAGACGTTTCCGGTCCATGTCGAGGACAGCTACGTCATAGTCGAGATCAACTAGATGCAGTTCGGTATTTTCGATCAAAACGACCGCGGGCCCTATGATCTCGCAGAGCAATACGAAAACCGGCTGAAACTGATCGAGTTCTACGATTCCGCGGGATTTCGCACCTACCACATGAGCGAGCATCACGCGACGCCGCTCAGCCTCACGCCATCGCCCAGCGTGTTCCTTGCCGCGGTCGCGCAGCGCACCAAACATCTGCGCCTCGGTCCGCTGGTTTATGTGCTGCCGGCGCATCATCCGCTGCGGCTCGCGGAAGAAATCTGCATGCTCGACCATCTCAGTGGTGGCCGGCTCGAGGTCGGCATCGGCCGCGGCGCGTCGGCGCATGAACTGCGATATTTCGGCGTCGACCCGGATTCCGCGCCGGCGATGTATGTCGAGGCTTACAACGTCATCAAGCAGGCGCTGACCCAAAACCAGGTCAACTTCAACGGCAAATACTACAATTTCGAAAACGTGCCGATGGAGATAAGGCCCGCGCAACTGCCGCATCCGCCGTTCTGGTACGCGGTTCCCGTCCCCGAGGGCGCGGCCTGGCCGGCGCAAAACAACATCAATGTCGTGTGCGGCGGACCGGTCGCAAACGTCCGCGAGATCACCGATCGCTATCGCGCCGAATGGGCGGCCGCGGGGAATTCGCCCGACGAACTTCCACTATTGGGCATCAACCGTTTCGTCGTCGCGGCCGATACCGATCGCGAAGCGATCGAGCTCGGACGCCGCGCCTGGCCTCTATTCTATGCGAATTTCATGAAGCTCTGGAAGAAGCACGGCACCCAGCCGCGTTATGCGCGGATTCCGGAAGATTTCGACACCGTCGTCAAGAATGGCGGCGCGCTGGCGGGCTCGCCCGGCACGATCCGCGATCAGGTGAGCGAGATGGCGCGCGAGGCCGGCGTGAATTATTTCATCGCGCAGTTTTCCTTCGGCGACCTGTCGCAGCAGGAGGTGCTGCATTCCGTAAGGATATTCGCTCACGAATTGCTCGCTTCGTCCCGGGAGCGCGTTGCCCGCGCCGTCTGAAGGACGTGCTGCCTATCGCGCGCGCAAGCGGGCCGGTTCCGGCGTGCTGGCATTGATAGCCAGGCGTCTGTCGGCAACCGCATGATGGAACTGCTCGAGCACGAGGCCAAAGGGGGAGAGATCCTCTTCCTCGATCGCGCCGTCATCAAAGGCGTCGAGCGTTTCACGAAGGATGGCGTCCACCTCGTCTTCCAGCGTCACCAATTGTTCCGGAGTTTCCGCGACGCGCGCCCTCGAAATCAGGTCCAAGACCCTGTCCCGATGCAATGTGTTGCGCTCCCTTTCGTCCCGCTTCAAGAAATGGCGCAACCAGGCGCCGGCCGAACCGAGCCCGGAGAGCACCAGGACGGCGAACCAGAAGTAATCGCTGTACCGGTCAAGGAACGTGGTTTCGGTGCCGTCGATATAGGCCGCCGCGCCGCGATGGACCGGCAGCTCGGCGTCTTTGTCGGTGTCCGGCTTTTTGATGTGCGCGGCGCCGGGCACTTGCTTGGCGAGCGCCTGACGAACTGAAAACAATTGCCGGGCGAGGGCCGCCACCGTCGTCTCGGACAGGGATTTTCGCGCGACGATCAAATGATTGACGCTGATCGTCTCGACCTTGTCATCCGGCCAGGCGGGCTTCGGATTGAAGATGCTGCCCGGGATTTCCTCGGATTCATAAAGCGGGTGTTTCTGGGCGATCGCTTCCGATACGTCAATCGGCAGAAATTTCGGTTCGCCTCTGGTGCGCGCGGTCGCAGCCAGCGCGTCAGCGGTGATCTTGCTGTCCAGCGGGCCCACGGCCATGAACGCATCCAGGGTCGCGTCGTGCGCCATCTCTTCGATCTGGCCGGTGGTGAACTGCTTGACCGCGACCTTGTCGGGAGCGACACCGGATTCAGTCAGGATCAAATGCAGCAATGCGACATTCGCCTGTGTCTTGCCGATCACACCGACCCGATGGTCGGCGAGATCGTCGATGGTCTTGATTTTCGCGCTCGGTTGCCGCTTGGAGCCCTTGCCCGGAAGGCCGGAGGGCGACCACAGCACAATGAAGTCCTTGCGCACGATGGCGACGGTTTCGGCCTGGTCCGGCATGTCGAGATCGCCGCGACCGACCGCAAGATCGGCTTTGCCGGAACCAAGAAGGGCGAGGCTTTCCGCAGCTCCCTCGGCCGTGATCGGAGCCAGCCTGACACCATTGCGGTCGCGGTCAAAACTTTGCGCCAGCGCCTCGATCAGCTTCTGATCGCCGCTTCCCGGCGGGCCGACGGCAATCCGAAGGGTTGTCGGCCGCAACGCGTAATACAACGTACCGGCGGCGGCACAAAAGAGCAGGAATCCGGCGGCCAGCACCAGCAGCGACGTGTTCCGCCTTTTCCGGCGCCGGCCGGACAGGTCTCTGGTTTCGCCAAGGCCGTCGGTTGAGGACATCGCGGCTGCCGGATTGAGACGTGGGAACAAAGAGGCTTCCTAAGGGAATACCACGTTTGCTGACCACAAAACCATGCGGAAGCTCATCGCCGTATATTTCGGGCAATAGAGTTATCGAAAAAAATTGACCTCAGCGCGCGAGAGGGAGAGAGAACGCGCTGAGGTCATCTGACGGTCGCCGATCAGGCGGTCGGCCGGCCGTTCCAGATCGCGATCAATTCGATCTACGATAGCCCATCAACCGCAGACCTGACGGGGTTCCAGGCGCCAGCCATGGCTGGTGTGCACGCGCCGCTGAACCACATAGCAGCTGCCGTTGTCATAGTATGAATCGCTGTAGCCATAGGGATAATCGTAGGCGTAGTCGTCGTAGTAGTCGTAGGGGTAGTAGCCGCCGAAGCCGAATCCGAAACGGCGCCCGAAGTCGCGGTCATGGCCGAAGCCGCGACCATGTTCGAATCCACGGCCACCATGAAATTCACCGCCGCGGAAACCACCGTCATGGAATGCCATGCCGCCGTGGCCGCCAGCGAAGCCACCATGGAAGCCGCCGCCGCCAAAGCTGCTGCCATGGAAGCCGCCGCCACCAAAGCCGCCGCCGTGGAAACCGCCACCGCCGCCAAAGCCGCCGCCATGGCCACCACCAAAGCCGCCGCCACCGCCACCGCCGTGGCCGCCTCCGCCGCCACCACCACCACCACCACCACCGCCGCGCGCCAGCGCCATGGTTGGCGCAGCCAGGCCAACCGACGCAACTGCCAACAATGCGATCACCGTCTTACGCAACATGATCATTCTCCGTCAGACATTTCGCTCCCAACCTGATCGCAGGTGGCGATCGCTTCGGAGAAACGCCACTGGTTTCGACATCACCGTTGCTCAACTCTCCGCGAGAGACGCCTGATTAAATTTAAATTCAGAGAACGAATAGTTCGCCCAGGGATTGTCTTGTTGCGGATGTAACTCGATCCGGAATCTCGCAACAAAAAAGCGGTCATTCGAACACGGAATCGAAGCCGGATTAAGCTGAGAAACGGTACGGCTTCAGACGCATTTTTTTTGCCGCACACCGGTCGCAAGACGCGACGTTGGTGCTATAAGGCTGCGGCGGTTTTCAGGGCAGGTGCGGGCGGATGTCAAAACAGTCGATGCGGGAAGAGGCCGAGCGCCTGATCCGCGAAGCCATGGCGAGCAAGCCTCTCGTCGTGAAGCAGGGCAATACCCGCATCGAGGCGGTTTGCGGCAAATGCGGCGCGCCGAACCGCATCCTGGCCGAAAAAGGCGCGACGCGGGTGAAATTCGCCTGCAAGCAATGCGGGCAAAAGCAGGAGACGCTGTGAGGATCGGTCCGCCGGCGGGCTACTGCCTGGTGGCGCTGGTCTGACGGTTCCCGTTTCCAAATTCCGGGACGCCGGCTATTCTATTGAAAGCCGAACCGCGACTTGATGGATCCTCGTGGTTGGCGAGGCCCGGCGCGTGCTTACGGAACGCGTCGGGCCGCCCCTCTTCGACCGCCAACATCAAGCCCTCATGCTGCTCTGCCGCCGGCCCCGACGAAAGAAGCTCGACTTGAAGCATCGATGGCTGCCGCTTTTGGCGATCTTCGCACTGATCACCTACGGGGGAGCCGTTGCGCAGGACCGCTCGATCATCGTTGCATCGACGACATCGACGGAACAGTCGGGACTTTTCGGTTTCCTGCTGCCGCTGTTCACCAAGAAGACCGGCATCAAGGTGAAAGTCGTGGCGGTCGGCACCGGACAGGCGCTCGATATCGGCAGGCGCGGCGATGCGGATGTCGTATTTGTCCACGACAAAGCCTCCGAAGAGAAATTCATGGCCGAAGGGTTCGGGGTGCGGCGGTTCGACGTGATGTACAATGATTTTGTCATCATCGGTCCGAAAGCCGACCCGGCGCATATTGCCGGCAGCAAGGATGTCATGGCGGCGTTTCGCGACATCGCCGCAACCAGGCCTCTGTTCATCTCACGCGGCGATCGTTCCGGGACGCACGCGGCCGAATTGCGCTACTGGAAAGATGCCGGGATCGATATCGATGCGCGCAAGGGCGCCTGGTATCGCGAGATCGGTCAGGGCATGGGGGCTGCGCTCAACATGGCTTCCGCGGAAAGCGCCTACTTGCTCGCGGATCGCGGCACCTGGCTGTCGTTCAAGAACCGCGGCGATCTTGCGATTCTGGTGGAGGGCGACAAGAGGCTGTTCAACCAATATGGCGTGATGCTGGTCAATCCGGCAAAGCATCCGGACGTCAAAACCAGGGAAGGGCAGGCCTTCATAGATTGGCTTCTCTCATCCGATGGTCAAACGGCCATTGCCGATTATAAGGTCGGTGGCGAGCAGTTATTTTTCCCGAATGCAGACGGCTCATAAGTTACTGCTTGTCGGCCCAGGCGTTAAGCAGGAAGGCTCCGGCGCTGACGAGCACGCTGAGCAGCACCAGTATCAGCCCGAGACCGAGCGCCAGTGCAAGTTCGCCCTTTCCGGTTTCGAGGGCAATGGCGGTTGTCATCGTGCGCGTAAATCCACGGATATTGCCACCGACGATGATGATCGCGCCGACCTCGGCTATCGCGCGACCGAACGCGGCAAGAAAGGCGGTCAGCAGGGAGCCGCGGCCGATCAGAAACAGCAACTGCATGCAGCGGATGCTCGACAGGCCATCGGCCCGCATCATTTCTCCGTATTCCGACCACAGCACAGTCATGGGACGATGCACCAGGGCGACCACGATCGGCATGGTGAGGACGACTTGCGCCATGACCATCGCTGAGGGTGTGAACAGCAGTCCGGCAAATCCGAGCGGCCCGGAGCGCGACAGCAGCAGATAGATCGCGAGCCCGATCACCACCGGCGGCAGCCCGAGCAGCGCATTGGCAAGAACGATGACCGTTTGTCGTCCGCGGAATCGGCTAACCGCAAGCGCGCCCCCCAGGGGAGCGCCGATCAACATGGCGATCAGGCTGGCCGATAAACTGACGCCCAACGACAAGGCGACGATGCCGACAAGCTCGGGATCGAGACCTCCGATCAGCGCGATTGCGGCGCGCGCGGCTTGAGAAAAATCGTGCACCGGTCCTCTGTACCAATTCGGATTGGAAAGAACCACTGCTGGAAGCACCGGGCTCGAGTTACTCCTTCATAAACGCCGCGAACGCATCGGCGTAATCCGGATGCCAGCGCGACAGCGCGGGGCGGTTTTCGACGATGTCACCGGCCGCCCAGAGGATCCGCCGCTCGTCGAGTTGTCGCGGCACGTCGTTATCCGGACAGAGGATATAAAAGTCTCCGGCCTCGACCCGTTCGATCATGAAGTCGACGGTCTGCTCCGCCGTCCAGGCGCCGGCCGGCTTTTCGGTACGGCCGCGTGCGGTGAGGCCGGTAAAGACAAAACCGGGGATGAAAAGATGCGCGCTGATCCTGGCCCCGGCCGCGTTGCGCAACTCGTGCTGAAGCGCCTCGGTAAAGGCCTTCACGCCCGCCTTCGCGACATTATAGGCGGGATCGCCGGGCGGCGTGGTGATGCCCTGCTTGGAGCCGGTGTTGATGATGAGGCCGGAGCGCCCGCGCGCGATCATGCCGGGTGCAAAAACCTGCGACCCATGGATGACACCCCAGAGATTGACGCCGAGAATGCGCTGCCAGTTTTGCAGCGGCCCGAAAATCTCGCTGCCCGGCTGAATGCCGGCGTTGTTCATGAGCACATCGGTGCCGCCGAACCGCGCTCGCACGGTGGCCTCCAGGCCCGACACGTCTTCGATCCGGCTGACGTCGACGGCGGCTACCATGATATTGGCGGCGCCCGCCGGCGCCATCGATGACAATTGGTTCCCGGCCGCGGCGAGACGGTCGCCGCCCAGATCCGCGACGCAAACTTTCATGCCAAGGCGTGCGAACCGGATCGCGGCGGCAAGGCCGATGCCGGACGCGCCGCCGGTGATGACGGCAACTTGATCCGGCGACATCGCTGGGTGGGGCATGGGCATTCTCCTGTTGCGGTACGCGCGCCTTTCATGATGCCGATGCGGCACGCCTGCCATGCCCAAACCGGCATGGCAGGCTTTCGTTCCGCGCTCAAGCACAGCCGCGCTTTACGGTCCGGCGCCATCGCTGTATAATTTCGGATATAACGATCCGGCACCCCAACCCTCTCCCGCAAGGGCGGGGCGAGGGAGATGTGGTCGCCTGGCGGCCGCAATCCACCATTTTCGTTTTCTACCGGGTCACGCCTTCTTCGAGCGCGCGATGTCCGTCTGCAACGCCGCGAGTTCCTTGCGGACGGCGCTCGCGGCGTCGCGTTCGATCTTGCGGTAGCGCGCGACCAGGGACATGCCGAACGGCGTCAGGATGGCGCCGCCGCCGTTCCTGCCGCCGGTCTGCCGTTCGACGGCGGCATGCCGGCAAAGGCGATTGATCTCGTCCACCAGGTCCCAGGCCCGCTTGTACGACATCTCCATGGCGCGGCCCGCGGCCGAGATCGAGCCGCGGGCATGAATGTTCTCGAGCAACTGGATTTTGCCCGGCCCGATCCGGCCCTCGGCGTCGAGGTCGATCCGCACGCTCAGCGATGGCAGCGACCGGGCGCTTGCTTTTGACATTGAAGATTCTCAAGAGGTTCGATGTCGCAGATTGCCACCGATGCGTTTTGCGGACAAGGCGAACCGGGCTGCGATCCGCCGGCTGATTTGCCCGACGGGCAAATCACCGCCCGTCGGCAAATCCGTGTCCAGCCCCCTTTGCAAAAATATTTCTGTTTTTCCGAAATGCAAATCAGGCTATATGATTTGCCGTCCTGACCCACAGA